>Ga0160444_100304_pt1 | contig 34151 bp, 33 predicted proteins | sample HID1972K_E1MG_FD_108232 | JGI IMG/M metagenome (GOLD analysis project Ga0160444, IMG submission 108232) | Enriched pill bug-associated microbial communities from UW Madison campus, WI, USA - HID1972K_E1 MG | ecosystem: Host-associated > Arthropoda: Insects > Digestive system > Unclassified ... | reverse complement strand
GGCCGCTGCGCGACAGCTCGAGCGGTTCTGGCTTCGATACTTTTGAGCGGGGCACATCCCGATTATCCGAGGCCTTGCCCAGTGCCATCGCAAGCCTTTGATTTTGCTGGCGGTCTGCTGCATTGTGCGGCCCGGCTTGCGGGTATAAACTTTGCACACTTTACACAGAGGCCCCTTGGCGGTTCGTCACTGAACCGTTCAGCCAGCATGAAACCAGTTCAGCTGCCCCTGAGTGTGCGTCTGCGTGATGACGCCACCTTCATCAATTACTATCCAGGCGCCAATGCCGCTGCACTCGGCTATGTCGAGCGCCTATGCGAAGCCGACGCCGGCTGGACCGAAAGCCTGATCTACCTGTGGGGCAAGCACGGCGTAGGGCGTACGCATCTGTTGCAGGCGGCTTGCTTGCGCTTCGAGCAGATGGGCGAGCCGGCGGTTTACCTGCCATTGGCCGAGTTAATGGATCGCGGTGTTGAAATCCTCGACAACCTTGAACAGTACGAACTGGTTTGCCTGGATGATTTGCAGGTGATTGCTGGCAAGGCTGACTGGGAAGAGGCGATGTTTCATCTGTTCAACCGTCTGCGTGACAGCGGTCGGCGCCTGCTGATTGCCGCTGCCACGTCGCCGCGTGAGCTGCCGGTCAAACTGGCCGACTTGAAATCCCGCCTGACCATGGCGCTGATTTTCCAGATGCGCCCACTCTCCGATGAAGACAAATTACGTGCCTTGCAACTGCGTGCATCGCGCCGCGGTCTGCACCTGACCGATGAAGTCGGGCATTTTATTTTGACCCGCGGCACTCGCAGCATGAGCGCGTTGTTCGACCTGCTTGAACAACTCGATCAGGCGTCTTTGCAGGCACAGCGCAAGCTGACCATTCCCTTCCTCAAGGAAACGCTAGGCTGGTAACGGCGCGGCTTTCAGCGCATTTCGGCATATTTCAGGCGCCAGAAAATCCGCTTTCCTGCAGGTTGTGCAGGCCGCGTATCGACTCAAATGGGCTTAAGCGCTTAGATGTAAACGAGAAACCGGGAAGTCACAAAAAGATCGATTGAATTTGCAAATGAGGCTGATAGCGGGCATAGTCTCGGCTTCTTTACAACTATCAGCCACGGTCGTGCCCATGCTAAAGCGCTTCGCACCCCTCGTGCCTCTCGCACTCGTCACCCTGTTGTTTGGTTGCGCTGCTCATTCTCCAGTTCAAGAGCAGTCTCAACAGGTTAAAAATTCCGCCACGGCCCAGTCTTCCGTTATTTATCAGGAAGAGCTGGACACCGAAAAAGAACTCAACGAATTCAACGGCAGCAAGCCTTATCAGCTTCCTGTTCTGGCCGACAGCATCCTCGAACGCGGCATGTCCCTGATCGGTACCCGTTACCGTTTCGGCGGTACCTCTGAAGCCGGTTTCGACTGCAGCGGTTTCATCGGTTATCTGTTCCGCGAAGAAGCCGGCATGAACCTGCCACGCTCGACTCGCGAAATGATCAACGTGGATGCGCCGCTGGTTTCGCGTAGCAACCTCGAGCCGGGCGACCTGCTGTTCTTCGCCACCAACGGTCGTCGCGGTCGTGTCAGTCACGCCGGTATCTACCTGGGCGACAATCAGTTCATTCATTCCAGCAGTCGTCGCAGCGGCGGTGTTCGCATCGACAGCCTGGGTGACAGCTACTGGAGCAAGACCTTCATCGAAGCCAAGCGTGCACTCGCCATGGCCCCGACCGTGGTCACCGCTCGCAAGTAATTCCCTCGATGTCGCTGCATTCGCGGCGACAATCAGGCTCCCGGCAACGGAGTAGACCTATACTTTACAAGGTGAAGTTAAAGTCTTACTTGAAGTTTGTCGTATAGCCGCTAGAATCCTGAAACTAGTTTGATGGCAAACCGCCTGCGTGCTCCGCAGGCGGTTTTGTTTTCTGTCCATCCGGCAGAGAAAGCCGCAGCCAGATCAGGATGTTCTGCTTATGACCATGTCGGCCCGCCTCGCATTGATGTTCTTCGCAGCGCTGCTCAGCGCTTGCGCCAGCCGTACTCCGCCGCCTGCGCCGGTGGTTCGCGCGCCGGTCGTGTTCGGCCCTTCCCAGGCTTTCTCGCCGGCTGCTGAGGACGTGCTGTTTCGCGCGCTCGGGTTGGTGGGCACGCCTTATCGCTGGGGCGGCAACACGCCGGATTCAGGGTTTGATTGCAGCGGGCTGATCGGTTTTGTCTACCGTGATGCGGCGGGCATCTCTTTGCCGCGTTCGACGCGTGAGCTGATCGTCATGCAGGCGCCGAATGTCGGCAAGGAAGGCTTGCAGACTGGCGATCTGATCTTCTTCGCTACCAATGGCGGCTCGCAGGTCAGTCATGCGGGGATCTACGTCGGAGAAGGGCGCTTTGTGCATGCGCCGGCCACGGGCGGCACGGTGAAGCTGGACAGCCTGTCGAAGGCGTATTGGCAGAAGGCGTATCTGAGCGCCAAGCGGGTGTTGCAGCCGGAGCATCTGGCGCATAACCCGTAATCCAGCCACACACACACAATCCCCTGTAGGAGTGAGCCTGCTCGCGATGACGGTGCCACATTCAACATCAATGTTGAATTGATCGACCGCCATCGCGAGCAGGCTCACTCCTACAGTTGCTTGTGCATGGCGAAAATTATTTGCTGGCCGACACTCGCCACACCTTGTTGCCGACATCATCCGCCACCAGCAGACCACCCTGCTGATCAATCACCACACCCACCGGTCGACCCAAAGCATTCTCGTCCTTGTCGAGGAAACCGGTCAGCACATCCACCGGTTTGCCGCTCGGCTTGCCGCCGGTAAAAGGCACGAAGATCACTTTGTAGCCACTGTGCGGTTTGCGATTCCATGAGCCGTGCTGGCCGATAAAGGCGCCTTCCTTGAACTGCGCCGGCAAGGTGTTGCCTTCGGCGAACGTCAGACCGAGAGAAGCGGTATGCGGGCCGACGGCATAATCCGGAGAGATGGCCTTGGCCACCAGGTCGAGATTTTGCGGCTCGACGCGCACATCGACGTGCTGCCCGTAATAACTGAACGGCCAGCCATAAAAACCACCGTCCTTCACCGAAGTGATGTAGTCCGGCACCAGGTCGCTACCGATCTCGTCGCGCTCATTCACCGCCGTCCACAACGCACCGCTGGCAGGCTCCCACGCCAGGCCGTTCGGGTTGCGAATACCGGAAGCAAAGATCCGGTGATTGCCGGTTGCCCGATCCACTTCCCAAATCGCTGCACGACCTTCTTCTTTATCCAGACCGTTTTCGCCGACGTTGCTGTTCGAGCCGACTGTCACGTACAGCTTGCTGCCGTCCTTGCTGGCGATGACGTTTTTGGTCCAGTGGTGATTCAACGTACCACCGGGCAGATCGACGACCTTGATCGGTTGCGTCTTGATCTCGGTCGCACCGGGTTCGTAATGGAAGCGCAACAGACGATCGGTGTCGGCGACGTACAAGTCATTGCCGACCAGCGTCATGCCGAAAGGCGAGTTGAGGTTTTGCAGAAACACCGTGCGGGTTTCGGCCACGCCATCGTGGTCGGCATCTCGCAGCAAGGTGATGCGGTTCGGGCTCGGCACGCCGGCGCCAGCCTTGCCCATCACGGTCTTCATGACCCAGCCCCTGATACCTTTGCTGTCGTCGGGTTTTGGTGGAGCATTGGTTTCCGCCACCAGTACATCACCATTGGGCAGCACATAGAGCCAGCGCGGGTGGTCGAGACCTTCTGCGAAGGCCGCGACTTGCGTACCCGCCGCTGCCGTCGGTTTGGCACCTTCGGGCCAGCCGATCGCCGGGGCGATGTTCACCGTCGGGATCAGGGTCTTGTTCGGTTCGGGCAGCTTCGGTGACGGGCCGGTGCCGTCGGAGACTTGCAGGCTGGAGCTCTCACCGCAGGCGGCGAGCCCTCCGGCGAAAGCGATGACGAAAACGAGCTGGGGCTTGCGCATTGCTGATCTTCCCTATGAATGCATTCCTAATCATAGAGGAGGGCGCAAGCCCGATGGTTCAACTGCTCAGCCGCGGGCTTCCTTGAACAGCACGGCGATGCCCGGATGATAGTTGCCAGCCTCGCTGCGCAACTTGCGGTAGGCGTAGGGGAAATACCAGGCGACCGCGCAGGTGTGCTCCTTTTGCAGGTCGTCGACCATGTCTTGCAGCTCTTCAGGGCTGGCGCTGTGCTGGGCTTTTTGCGGCGCGACAAACAGGCAGCCGAGTTTGAGGTCGCTGGCAAAGCTGATGCGTTTCGCATCGCTGGTGATGTCGAGGAGAGCTTGGGTCAGGTTGAGATTATTCACCCGGGGCCAGCGCTGCGTGGCCTGGATATACGCCCGATCTTCGGCGCCGGCGAGGAACAGGTCGGCGCGGGCATTGCGCTCGCCTTCTTCATTCTGTTTGCGCGTGGCAGTGTCGTTGAGAGTGACCAATTCGGCCATCCAGGCTGCTGCGGTCAGCAAGCCGAGATTGGCTTTCTCGTCGTGCCAGTAAGGCGTGTCGCTGTCGCCGCGTACAGCGTTGTAACGGTCGATACAGTCAAACCAGCGTTCAAGCACCGGGCGCATGAATTCCAGGCGCGGGTTGCTGATGATCATGCCTTGCATCGTCATCATCCTTATTGTTGTGGTGGCTTTTTCGAGAAAAGCATGGCTCTTTGATATCATTTGTATCAGTGTGGCACAAGATTGGCGCCAGATAATTGATCGGCGGCAGTTATTCGCCCGCTGGCCCCCTCTTTAATTGACGCTCCACCCCCAACCCTCTAACCTTCGCGGCTTGTTTCAGGTGCTCTGTGACTGCGGTCGACAGAGTGAAACAGGGAAGCCGGTGAGGGTTGTCTTCAAGCGAAGAACGATCACGATCCCGGCGCTGCCCCCGCAACGGTAAATGAGTAAAAGCTGCGCCTTGAGCCACTGCTTCGAAACAAGCGGGAAGGCGCGCAGCCAGGCCAAGCGCCGCTCATGAGCCCGGAGACCGGCCTGATCCATCCAGCGGCATCACGGTGGGCGATGCCAGGCTTTTTGCCGTCTATTCTTGTGCCTGCCCGCCGTTATCCAGCCCCAACGGAGAGCTCCCCCATGACTGATTCCCCCGAGCGCGACGAACGCCATCTGGCGCGTATGCAGCGCAAAAAAGCCGTGATCGACGAACGCATCGCCAACTCGCCCGACGAGTGCGGCCTGGTACTGGTGCTGACCGGCAACGGCAAAGGCAAAAGCAGCTCGGCGTTCGGCATGCTCGCCCGCGCCATGGGTCACGGCATGCAGTGCGGCGTGGTGCAGTTCATCAAGGGCCGCAACAGCACCGGTGAAGAATTGTTCTTCCGCCGCTTCCCCGAGCAGGTGCGCTTCCACGTGATGGGCGAGGGTTTCACTTGGGAAACCCAGGACCGCCAACGTGACATCGCTGCCGCCGAAGCCGCGTGGGCCGTCTCCCGCGAGCTGCTGCGCGATCCGTCGATCGGTCTGGTGGTGCTCGACGAGTTGAACATCGCCCTCAAGCACGGCTACCTCGATCTCGATCAGGTGCTCAGCGATCTGCAGGCGCGTCCGCCGATGCAGCACGTGATCGTCACCGGTCGCGCGGCCAAGCCGGAAATGATCGAAATGGGCGACACGGTCACCGAAATGGGCATGCTCAAACATGCCTTCCAGGCCGGCATCAAAGCGCAGAAAGGCGTCGAACTTTGAATCAACCACGTCACTGCCCGGCGGTGCTCATTGCCGCGCCGGCTTCCGGTCAGGGCAAGACCACCGTCACCGCCGCGCTCGCCCGTTTGCATCGCAATCAGGGGCGCAAAGTGCGCGTGTTCAAATGCGGCCCGGACTTTCTTGATCCGATGATTCTCGAGCGCGCCAGCGGTGCGCCGGTGTATCAACTCGATATGTGGATGGTCGGCGAGCAGGAAAGTCGTCGTCTGTTGTGGGAAGCCGCTGCCGAGGCGGATCTGATTCTGATCGAAGGCGTGATGGGCCTGTTCGACGGCACGCCGTCGAGTGCCGATCTGGCGCGGCATTTCGGTGTGCCGGTGCTCGGGGTGATCGACGGCACGGCGATGGCGCAGACCTTTGGTGCGTTGGCGCTAGGTTTGGCGAAGTATCAGCCGGATCTGCCGTTTGCCGGTGTGTTGGCCAATCGTGTCGGAACCTTGCGCCATGCGCAATTGCTCGAAGGCAGCCTCACCGAAGGTCTGCGTTGGTACGGTGCGTTGTCGCGTGAGACTGGCATCGAATTGCCGAGTCGTCACCTCGGTCTGGTTCAGGCCAGCGAGTTGAATGACCTTGATGTGCGTCTCGACGCCGCTGCCGACGCACTGGCCAGTAGTTGCGAGGTAGCGCTGCCACCGGCCGTAGAATTTGCCGCACCGGATGTTATCGCTGTCGAGCCGCTGCTGAAGGATGTGCGCATTGCCGTTGCGCGTGATGAGGCGTTTGCCTTCACCTACGGCGCGAGTCTGGATCTGCTGCGCGCGATGGGTGCTCAGTTGAGCTTCTTCTCGCCGATTTGCGATACGCAATTGCCTGAGGCAGACAGTCTGTATCTGCCCGGCGGTTACCCGGAATTGCACCATGTTGCGTTGTCGCAGAACACCGCGATGCTTGAGGCGATTCGCGCGCATCATGCAGCGGGTAAACCGTTGCTCGCTGAGTGTGGCGGCATGTTGTATCTGCTCGACTCTTTGACGGACGTTGAAGGCACTCGCACCGAATTGGTCGGACTGCTCAAGGGCGACGCGGTGATGCAAAAGCGTCTGGCGGCACTGGCGCTGCAAGCGGTGGATCTGCCGGAAGGTTCGTTGCGTGGGCACACTTATCATCATTCGTTGACGACTACCGAACTGACGCCGATTGCGCGTGGCTTGAGTCCGAATGGTGGGCGTGGTGCTGAGGCGGTTTATCGGGAAGGGCGGATGACGGCTTCTTACGTGCACTTCTATTTTCCGTCGAATCCTGTGGCTATCGCAGCATTGTTTGCACCGTCCCTTGAGGACGCTATCGCGAGCAGGCTCGCTCCTGCAGTGGGCGATGTCGTGCCTGACGAAATGCAATCCCCTGTGGGAGCGAGCCTGCTCGCGAAAGGGCCATGACCGACAACGCATTCTCCGAAGCCGAGCGCCAAGCCGTCTATAAAGCCATCGCCGAACGCCGCGACATGCGCCACTTCACCGGTGGCAGCGTCGAACCGGAGTTGTTGCGCCGACTTCTGGAAGCCGCCCACCAGGCCCCAAGCGTTGGCCTGATGCAGCCCTGGCGCTTCATCCGCATCAGCGACAGTAGCCTGCGCGGCGAGATCCAGAATCTTGTGGAAGAGGAACGCATCCGCACCGCCGAAGCCCTCGGCGAGCGCAGTGACGAGTTCATGAAACTCAAGGTCGAAGGTATCAGTGACTGCGCCGAAGTGCTGGTTGCGGCGCTGATGGATGATCGCGACAAACACATCTTCGGGCGCCGCACGCTGCCGGAAATGGACATGGCCTCGCTGTCCTGCGCGATCCAGAATCTGTGGCTGGCCTCGCGTGCCGAAGGCTTGGGCATGGGCTGGGTCTCGCTGTTCGAGCCGCAGGCGTTGGCGGATTTGCTGAAGTTGCCCGAAGGTGCCAAGCCTCTGGCCGTTTTATGTCTGGGCCCGGTCAAGGAATTCTATCCGGCGCCGATGCTGGTACTCGAAGGGTGGGCGCAGGCGCGTCCGCTCAATGAGTTGCTGTTTGAGAATTATTGGGGAGTGAGTCAATGAGTGTGGCGTTGTTGAGTGTCGCCGCGGTGGCGCTGGATGCGCTGCTGGGTGAACCGAAACGCTGGCATCCGCTGGTGGCGTTCGGCAATTTTGCCGGGCGCATCGAGCAACGTTTCAACGCCGGTGGGCGGGGCTGGCGTAGCCATGGCGTCACCGCGTGGGTGATTGCCGTGGTGCCGCTGACCTTGCTCGCCACGGCGTTTTCCTGGGCGCCGTATGTGGGTTGGGTCGTCGAGATTCTGGCGTTGTATTGCGCCCTCGGCATGCGCAGCCTCGGCGAGCATGTCGCGCCGGTAGCCGCAGCCTTGCGCGCGGATGATCTGGATGAGGCGCGCAAGCGAGTCGGCTATCTGGTCAGTCGTCAGACCGATGAACTCGACAGCACTGCTGTCGCTCGCGCTGCCACTGAGTCAGTGTTGGAAAACGGCAGTGACGCGGTGTTTGCCGCGCTGTTCTGGTTTGTCGTCGCCGGAGCCCCGGGCGTGGTGCTCTATCGCTTGAGCAACACGCTCGATGCGATGTGGGGCTATCGCAACGAACGCTTCGAGCGTTTCGGTTGGGCAGCGGCAAAAATCGACGACGTGTTGAACTACATTCCTGCGCGTCTGGTGGCGTTGACCTACGCGCTATTGGGCAAAACCCGACTCGCGCTTAAGTGCTGGCGCACACAGGCACCGAAGTGGGACAGCCCCAACGCCGGTCCGGTGATGGCGGCTGGCGCTGGTGCGCTGGGCGTGGAATTGGGTGGGCCGGCGATTTATCACGGTGAACTGCATGAGCGTCCGCAACTCGGCGAAGGGCAACCGGCCGATGCCGACTCCATCGACCGTGGCTGGCAATTGGTCCAGCGCGGCGTATGGTTATGGCTGCTGATTCTTTGCGTTGGGGCTGAATTCTATGCTTGAGCACGGTGGCCGGCTGCGCAAGGCTGCACACGATTACGGCATCGCCGAAGCGGATTGGCTCGACCTGTCCAGCGGTCTTGCGCCGTGGCCGTTCCCGATCCCGGACATCCCGCTGCGCGCCTGGGCGCGCCTGCCGGAAACCGATGACGGTCTGGAGCAGGCGGCGTGCGATTACTACGGTGCCACGCAAGTGCTGCCGGTGGCCGGTTCGCAGATGGCCATTCAGTTGCTGCCGCGTTTGCGTCGCGCTGGCAAGGTTGGCGTTTTATCGCCGTGCTATGCCGAGCATGCCGAGGCCTGGCGCCGCAGTGGCTACATCGTGCGCGAAGTGCTGGAGCAGGAAGTCGAGTTCTTTCTCGATAACCTCGACGTGCTGGTCGTGGTCAATCCGAACAATCCGACCGGCCTGAGCCTGACACCGGCACGGCTGCTCGACTGGCATGCGCGACTGGCGCAGCGCGGTGGCTGGCTGGTGGTCGATGAAGCGTTCATGGACAACACGCCGCACCTGAGCCTGGCGGCTCATGCACATCAGGTCGGGCTGATTGTGCTGCGTTCATTCGGCAAGTTTTTTGGCCTCGCCGGTGTGCGTTTGGGGTTTGTCCTGGCCGAGCGCAAGTTGCTCAGGTTGCTCGCCGAACAGGTCGGGCCATGGGTGGTGAGCGGGCCGACACGGGTGCTCGGGCAAGCGTGTCTGCAAGACACTGAAGGCCACACACGCCAACGGATTCGCAGCGAAGAAGCGAGCGAGCGGCTGGCCGCACTGCTTGAACGCTACGGCTTCAAACCGCAGGGCGGCTGCGCGTTGTTTCAGTGGCTGGTCACTGATAAGGCGCCAGCGCTGCACGAATTCATGGCCCGACGCGGCATTCTCCTGCGCATCTTCACGCACAACAGCAGCCTGCGCTTCGGCTTGCCGGCTGACGCGGCTGAAGAGGCGCGTCTGGAACAGGCTTTAATCGCTTTCACCAAGGACAACCCATGACCACCCTGATGGTGCAAGGCACCACTTCCGATGCCGGCAAAAGCACACTGGTCACGGCGCTGTGCCGCTGGGCAACACGTCAGGGTGTGGCGGTCGTGCCGTTCAAGCCGCAGAACATGGCGCTCAACAGCGCGGTGACAGCCGACGGTGGCGAGATTGGCCGAGCGCAAGCCGTGCAGGCGCAAGCGGCGTTTCTTGAGCCGCACACCGACATGAACCCTGTTCTGCTCAAACCGAACAGCGACACCGGCGCCCAAGTGATCATTCATGGTCGCGCGGTGACGTCGATGAATGCCGTGGCGTATCACGACTACAAAGCCATCGCCATGCAAGCTGTTCTGGCTTCTCATGAGCGACTCAGCGCCGCGTATCCATTGGTGATGGTCGAAGGTGCTGGCTCGCCGGCGGAGATCAATCTGCGTGCCGGCGACATCGCCAACATGGGTTTTGCCGAAGCGGTGGATTGTCCGGTGCTGCTGATTGCCGATATCAATCGCGGCGGGGTTTTTGCCCATCTGGTCGGCACGCTGGAACTGCTTTCGCCGAGCGAACAGGCGCGGGTCAAAGGTTTCATCATCAACCGTTTTCGTGGCGACATCGCCTTGCTGCAACCGGGTCTCGACTGGTTGGAAGAACGCACCGGCAAACCGGTGGTAGGCGTGCTGCCGTACGTGATGGATCTGCATCTGGAGGCCGAGGACGGCATCGACCAGCGCCAGACTGACAAGGCTGAGCAGGTTCTGAAAGTGCTGGTGCCGGTGTTGCCGCGCATCAGTAACCACACCGATTTTGATCCGCTGCGCCTGCATCCGCAGGTCGACCTGCAATTTGTCGGGCCGGGGCAGGCGATCCCTCCCGCTGATCTGATCATTCTGCCGGGCTCGAAAAGCGTGCGCAGCGATCTGGCGTATCTGCGTGCCAACGGCTGGGACACGGCGATCGCCCGGCATCTGCGTTACGGCGGCAAAGTGCTGGGGATTTGCGGTGGTCTGCAGATGCTCGGCGAACAGGTGCACGACCCGCTCGGCCTCGAAGGCGCTCCCGGTTCGAGTGTTGGTTTGGGCTTGCTGGCCTTTGAAACGACGCTTGAAGCCGAGAAGCAATTGCGCAATGTGCGCGGGCGGCTGGCGCTGGAAGATGCCGAAGTCAGCGGCTATGAAATTCATGCCGGCGTGACCAGCGGACCGGCGCTGGAGAGTGCAGCGGTGTATCTGGATGACGGTCGTTGTGATGGTGCGCAGAGTCTGGACGGGCAGGTGTTCGGTACATACCTGCATGGCTTGTTCGAATCGCCGGCGGCGAGTGCGGCGTTGCTGCGCTGGGCCGGGTTGAGCGATGTGCAGGAGGTGGATTATCACGGCTTGCGCGAGCGTGATATCGAACGGTTGGCGGATCTGGTCGAGAAGCATCTGGATACTGATCTGTTGCGTCAGCTCTGTGAGATTTGAGGTGAATTTAATGGCCTCATCGCGAGCAGGCGAAGGCCTACAGGGTTATGTGTTTTACACAAAATTCATGGCTACTCGAGATCCCTTGTAGGAGTGAGCCTGCTCGCGATAGCGCCACTCGCCTCAACCCACAATTTTCAGGATGACCCCATGCTCCAACTGATCCTCGGCGGCGCCCGCTCCGGCAAAAGCCGCCTCGCGGAAAAACTCGCCACCGACAGCAATCTATCGGTCACCTACATCGCCACTAGCCAGCCGCTCGATGGCGAGATGAGCGATCGCGTTGCCCATCATCGCGCGCGTCGCCCGGCCGATTGGGCGCTTATCGAAGAACCTCTCGAACTGGCCCGCGTCCTGCGCGAAAGCGCCAGCGCCGAGCGTTGCCTGCTGGTCGATTGCCTGACCCTGTGGCTGACCAATCTGCTGATGCTCGACGATGCCGAGCGTCTCGCCGCCGAGCGTGAAGCCCTGCTCGAATGCCTGGCCTCGCTGCCAGGAGAAATCATTTTTGTCAGCAACGAGACCGGAATGGGTGTCGTGCCGCTTGGCGAATTGACTCGCCGCTACGTCGATGAAGCCGGTTGGCTGCATCAAGCTCTGGCTGAGCGCTGTCAGCGTGTTGTCCTGACGGTCGCCGGCCTGCCCCTGACTTTGAAAGGACCTGCGTTATGACCCAAACCTGGTGGCTGAATCCGTGCAAACCGGTCGATCTCAACGTCGTTGAACAAGCGACGGCACGGCAGCAGCAATTGACCAAACCGGCCGGTTCGCTCGGTCGACTGGAATCGGTCGCGGTGCAACTGGCCGGTCTGCAAGGCCAGATCAAACCGACGCTGGCGCAAGTGTGGATCGCGATTTTTGCCGGTGATCACGGCGTAGTCGCTGAAGGGGTTTCGGCGTTCCCGCAGGAAGTCACCGGGCAGATGCTGCTCAACTTCGTCAGCGGCGGCGCGGCAATCAGCGTGCTGGCACGTCAGCTTGGCGCGCAGCTGGAAGTGGTCGATCTGGGTACGGTGAATCCCGCGCTGAACCTGCCGGGTGTGCGCCACTTGAACATCGGCGCGGGCACGGCGAACTTCGCTCAGGGTGCGGCAATGACCCAGGCTCAGGGCGAACTGGCGTTGCAGGCCGGTCGCGACAGTCTGCTGCGAGCGAAAGCGGCGGGCGCGCAGTTGTTCATCGGCGGCGAAATGGGCATTGGCAACACCACGGCAGCGAGTGCCTTGGCCTGCGCCTTGCTCGACTGCCCGGTGGTACACCTGACCGGTCCCGGCACCGGGTTGAATGCCGAAGGCGTCAGCCATAAAGCGCAAGTGATCGAGCGCGCGCTGGCGTTGCATGCCGCACAGCGTGGCGATGTCTTGCAGACCCTGTTCAATCTGGGTGGTTTTGAAATCGCCGCGCTGGTCGGTGCCTATCTGGCGGCGGCTCAAGAAGGTATTGCGGTGTTGGTCGACGGCTTTATCTGCACCGTCGCCGCGCTGGTCGCGGTGCGTTTGAATCCGGCCTGTCGCGAGTGGCTGTTGTTCGGTCACCGTGGTGCCGAGCCGGGGCATCGCCATGTGCTGGAAACCCTGCAGGCCGAGCCATTGCTGGAACTCGGTCTGCGTCTGGGCGAGGGCAGCGGCGCGGCGTTGGCGGTGCCGCTGTTGCGTCTGGCCTGCGACCTGCACGGGCAGATGGCGACGTTCGCCGAAGCAGCGGTAGCGGATCGCCCGGCATGACCTTGCGCCTGGATCTGCTGCGTCACGGTGAGACTGAGCTCGGCGGTGGTTTGCGCGGCAGCCTCGACGATGCGCTGACCGAACAGGGCTGGACGCAAATGCGTGCAGCCGTGGTCGAGGGCGGGCCGTGGGATCGGATCGTCAGTTCGCCGTTGCAACGTTGCGCGCGGTTTGCCGCAGAGCTGGGTGAGCAACTGAACCTGTCAGTGCATCTGGACAAGGATCTGCAAGAGCTGCACTTCGGCGCGTGGGAAGGGCAGAGCGCGGCGGCGTTGATGGAGACGGATGCCGAGGCCTTGGGGTTGTTCTGGGCTGACCCGTATTCGTTTACTCCGCCGCAGGGTGAGCCAGTCAGTGATTTTTCCTCGCGCGTCCTGAGCGCTGTTGCGCGGCTACACAGCACCTATGCTGGCGAACGGGTTTTACTGGTCAGTCATGGCGGTGTGATGCGTTTGTTGCTGGCGCAGGCGCGGGGGGTACCGCGTGAACAACTGCTCAATGTCGAGGTCGCTCACGGTGCGTTGTTTGCGCTGACGGTCGCGGCCGACGGTTCGCTCAAGGAAGGTCACTGACATGTTGCCGCTGTGGATCGCTCTGCAATTTCTCAGCAGTTTGCCGGTTCGTTTGCCGGGCATGCCTGAGCCTGAACAGTTAGGGCGTTCGCTGCTGTTTTATCCGCTGGTTGGCTTGCTGTTCGGCGTGATTCTCTGGGCGCTGAATCTGGCGCTGGCCGGCGCGCCGTTGTTGTTGCATAGCGCATTACTGTTGACGGTGTGGGTGCTGCTCAGCGGCGCGTTGCACCTCGATGGCCTGGCCGACAGCGCCGATGCCTGGCTCGGCGGTTTTGGTGATCGCGAGCGCACGCTGACGATCATGAAAGATCCGCGCAGCGGGCCGATTGCGGTGGTGGCGCTGGTGTTGGTGTTGCTGCTCAAGTTCGCGGCGCTGCTGGCGTTGATCGAGCAGGGGCATGGTTTGGTATTGATTGTCGTGCCAGTGCTTGGAAGGGCAGCGTTGCTGGGATTGTTTCTGACCACGCCGTATGTGCGCGCGGGCGGGTTGGGGCAGGCGTTGGCGGATCATTTGCCGCGCAGGGCTGGCTGGCAGGTGCTTGGGGCGAGTGCGCTGGGTTGCTTGGTGATTGCCGGGTTTCACGCGTTTGTGGCGCTGGTGATTTCGCTCGCAGTGTTTGTCTGGCTGCGGCGGGTGATGATGCGGCGGCTGGGCGGGACGACCGGTGATACGGCGGGGGCGTTGCTGGAATTGCTGGAGATGGGGGTGTTGGTGGGGTTGGCGCTGGTCTGACAGATTTTTATCGTTCAAGCCGGCCCCATCGCGAGCAGGCTCACTCCTACAGGGGAGCGCGGTCAACTGTAGGAGTGAGCCTGCTCGCGATAGCAATCTTTCAGGCACCACAAATGTTCAGGGTAAACTCATCTGTAACTTGATTTAACACAGTCGCGGGTATATACACGCATCATGCTTCCTTCTCAGTGTTTGTGCACCAACCTGCGTCGCGCCGCTCGTGGCGTCAGCAGGCATTACGACGGCGCTCTCGACGGCTTCGGGATCAACGTTGCCCAGTATTCTTTGCTGTGCAACCTGCAGCGTCTGGATCAACCGAGCATCTCGGAACTGGCCGAAGCCATGGGCCTGGATCGCAGCACTCTCGGACGCAATCTGCGCGTTCTTGAAGGTGAAGGACTGGTGACGCTGGCCGAGGGCGAAGACATGCGTAACCGCATCGTCAAGCTCACCGAGACCGGCGTGCAGCGCCTGGCAGCAGCACTGCCAGCCTGGGAAGCGGCGCAGCAGCGGTTGATCGACCGTTTGGGCGCCGAGAAGCGTGAAACCTTGCTCAGATTGCTGGATGAACTGGCCTGAGGCCGGTTTTTTCCAAACTCAAGCGGGTATATACCCGCAAGCGGAGAACAACAATGACATCGATGTGGCGTACGTGCGGTTGGGTGTTGGTGGGGAGTGCGCTGATTCTTGCGTTGTCTTTGGGTGTGCGGCATGGCTTCGGTCTGTTTCTGTCGCCGATGAGTGCGCAGTTCGGCTGGGGACGTGAGGTCTTCGCGTTCGCCATTGCACTGCAGAACCTGATCTGGGGCCTGGCGCAACCGTTTACCGGCGCGCTGGCCGACCGTTTCGGCGCGGCAAAAGTCGTGCTGATCGGCGGCGTGCTGTATGCCTTGGGTCTGGTGTGCATGGGTTTATCGGACTCGGCGGTGACGCTGTCGCTGAGCGCCGGTCTGCTGATCGGTATCGGCCTGTCCGGCACGTCGTTCTCGGTAATTCTCGGCGTGGTCGGCCGGGCCGTGCCGCCGGAGAAACGCAGCATGGGCATGGGCATTGCCAGCGCTGCCGGCTCATTCGGTCAGTTCGCGATGTTGCCGGGCACGCTCGGGCTGATCGGCTGGCTCGGCTGGTCGGCGGCGTTGCTGGTGTTGGGCCTGCTGGTGGCGCTGATCGTGCCGCTGGTGAGCATGCTCAAGGACAAACCGCTGCCGGTGCTCGGTCATGAACAAACCCTGTCCGAGGCGCTGCGCGAAGCCTGCTCGCATTCGGGATTCTGGTTGCTGGCGTTCGGCTTTTTTGTCTGTGGTTTTCAAGTGGTGTTCATCGGTGTGCATCTGCCGGCCTATCTGGTCGATCAGCACTTGCCGGCCAGCGTCGGCACTACAGTGCTGGCGCTGATCGGCCTGTTCAACATCTTCGGCACTTACACCGCTGGCTGGCTCGGCGGGCGCATGTCGAAACCGCGCCTGCTAACCGGTCTGTATCTGCTGCGTGCAGTGGTGATCGTGCTGTTCCTGTGGCTGCCGGTGACCACCACATCGGCTTATCTGTTCGGCATGGCCATGGGCTTTTTGTGGCTGTCGACGGTGCCGTTGACCAACGGCACGGTGGCGACCTTGTTTGGTGTGCGCAATCTGTCCATGCTCGGCGGTATCGTGTTCCTGTTCCATCAGCTCGGTTCGTTCCTCGGCGGCTGGCTGGGCGGGGTGGTGTATGACCGTACCGGGAGTTATGACTTAATATGGCAAGTGGCGATCCTTCTGAGTGTGTTGGCGGCTGCGTTGAACTGGCCGGTGCGCGAGCGTCCGGTCGCCCGCCTGCAAACCGCTGCGGGCGCCGCATGAGTCGATTCTGGCCGCGCATGGTCATCAGCGCACTCGGCGCCGCACTGCTGGCGCTGGTGTGGTGGGGCTGGCAGCAGGGCGGCCTGGCCTTGATGCAATTGGGCATGAGCATTTGCTAGAAGCGGGCATGGCGAGTAACGTCGAAGGCTGATGACTGCTCAAGGATGCTCGACATGCTGATGCGCTGGTGTGCTGTTCCCGCGTTGCTGATGGCGTTGACTGGCCTGGCCCAGGCCGCTGACTGTCCAGAATTGCTGCAAGGCTCGCTGCCGAAGTTGCGAGCCAAGGAATCCATCGATTTGTGCAAGCAGTACGCCGACAAGCCGTTGGTGGTGGTCAATACCGCGAGCTTCTGCGGTTTCGCGCCGCAGTTCGAAGGCCTTGAGGCGCTGCATAAGCGCTACGAAGGTCAAGGGCTGGAAATGCTCGGCGTGCCTTCCAATGACTTCAAGCAGGAGTCCAAGGACAGCGCCGAGACCGCCAAGGTCTGTTACGCCAATTACGGCGTGACGTTCGCCATGACCGAGCCGCAGAAGGTTCGTGGTGATGACGCGGCACATCTGTTTCAAGTGCTGGCGGCACAGAGCAGCGCGCCGAAGTGGAATTTCTACAAGTATGTGGTCGATCGTCAGGGCAAGGTGATCGCCAACTTCTCCAGCCTGACCAAGCCTGATGATCCGGAATTCATTGCTGCGATCGAGAAGGCCATCGCCTCGAAACCGCTGAAGCCTTGAATCCGAAGGCCGGCGATTGTTTTGTAGGAGCTGCGGCACGCTGCGATCTTTTGACTTTAAAAAACAGATCAAAAGATCGCAGCCTCGTTGTACTCGACAGCTCCTACAGGTCGCACAAATTTCAGGCATAAAAAAGCCCCGCCTCTGCAAAGAGAGCGGGGCTTTTGTCGGCGAGGGGGCAGCCTCGCCATGCAGCATCAGAAGCGGTAAGTCGCGCCGACACCGAAACCGTTTGCCGAGTTTTCATACTTGGCGTCGTAGGTCTGGCCACGATTGTTTTCGTTGCGGATCTTCACCGACTCTTCCTTCAGGTACGAGTAAGCGACGTCGATGGTCAGGTCGTCGGTCGGGCTCCAGCCGGCACCGATACTGAAGATGGTGCGGTCGCCAGTCGGAATGCGTGGCGAACGGTCTTCGTTATTGGTCGGCGACTGGTCGAATGTCAGACCGGTACGCAGTACCCATTCCTTGTTCAACTGGTACGAGGTGCCCACGGCGTAAGCCCAGGAGTCGTGCCAGTTCTGGTCTTCGTTGATCGAACCGAACTGGCCGGCCAGCAGTGGCTGAACGCCAGAGTTTTTCACGGTGATTTTTTCCAGCTGGCTCCAACGGGTCCAGGTGGTACCGGCATACACGTTCCAGCGATCGTTGATCGCCTGGGTAACCGAGAGGTCGACCGATTCAGGTGTGGTGATCTTCAGCGAAGCATCGTACTTCTGGTTGGCGCCCAGACCGACTGCGGCCAGTGCGCCGTAATTGACCTTGGTGTTGCCTTCGAGCTTGTAGTCGACTTTCGAGTGATAGGTCAGACCGACGCGCGTGGTGTCGGTGGCTTGTACCAGCAGGCCGACGTTGTAGCCCAGCGCGGTGTCGTCACCCTTGATCTTGACCTTGCCGTCCGGCAGGGCTTGAGTGATCGACAGGTTGGATTCCAGCGCACCGTCAATGCGGTTGATGGTTGGACCGAAACCGATCGACACTTTGTCGTTGAAGGCGTAGCTGACGGTCGGTTGGAAAGTGATGACTTGCACTTCGGATTTGCTGCCGAAGTAACGGCCGGCAAAGCCGTTTTCGTAATCAGTGATCAGACCGAACGGCACATAAACACCGAGGCCGAATGCCCAATGCTCATCGATTGGTTTGACATAGAAGCCCATAGGTACAGCGGTGAAGGGCACCATGTCGCCTTTGTTGCTGCCGCCGTTGGGGCTGGAACTGGCATTGCTGATATCGGTGTGAGCATCGACAACGGCTACGCCACCGGTAACCTGTTCGCGCTTGATGCGCGACATGCCAGCAGGGTTGCCATAAACAGTGCTTGCGTCGTCGGCAGAAGAAGATCGCCCGGCAAAACCAGTCCCCATCCCACTGATGCTTTGTTCGTTGAGGGCAAAGCCGGCCGCGAAAATTTGAGTGGAGGCGAGGGTAACGGCGAGGCTAAGGGTGGTTTTGAGCATGACTTTTTTCATTATTAGAACTCCTGGTGATCACCGGGGCGAAAATTACCAACATTTTCGTCCCAGCGCCATAGTCCGTATGCCTTGATTTAGAGCGGTTTTGTAGGACAATCCGACCAGATTCGCGACCTGTTGCAAGATCTTCCGAAACTGGGCAGTCAGCAGGCGACCTGATTCAGCGGTGAAACACAGGTTTGCCAGGCGCAAGTGAAATCGCGCAGGCGACCTTGGGGTTGAAAGGTCTGGCGCCAGATGCGCGCCATGCCGAGCAAATCGGCCGGGTCGGGGAGGGTGGGGTTTTGTTCTTCGACCAGCAGCCAGGCGATGGCAGTGGCATAGCGCAGATTGACGGTCAGTTCGAGGTGCGGGCCACTGAGAAAAGCATGCTGGCTGGCCAGGCCGCGAACGAGGCTGGCGCGTTCCGGATCGAGTGCCAGATAGTCATCCCAGAGTGCCTGGTGGCGGTGCTCGGCAATGCGGTAAAGCCCGTAGCCGCGGCGGTCATGCAGGGCGGAACCGAGGGCGGACTGACTGGCGGCGATGCCCAGCAACAGGGATTCGGCGGTTGCACAGTGACGTCCCAGGTAGATCAGTGTGGGGCGAATCACGTAGCGGCACAGTTCGCTGGCAGCGATACCCATAAAGCCCTCGATTCTTGTAATGAGGGGCGAGTCCTGAAGGGGCCTTGGCAGCGGTGGATCGGTTCAGGCTCGCCACAAGCGGATCACGCCGCTTGAGTTGAAGTGTAGTGTCATATTCGTAGCGTAAAGGTCTGTTTTTAAAATATTTCCGCCTTCGAGTTATAACCGTTATATCTGAAGGTGCTTAGGCGGTTTGCGCTAAAAGTGAAACATCGGGCAATAAAAAGCCCCGCATTTTGTGCGGGGCTTTTGCTTTTGCAGCCTTTTCGGCTTTCAGGCAACCAGGGCCTGACGGGTACGGTCGATCACGGCCTGCAGCGGTTCAGCGCTGGAGTATTGATCGGGGTACAGACGCTCGCTGTGGCGGGCGATACCGTGCTCGTTGACCAGAGTGAAGCTGAAGCAGCCTTTGCGAGCGGCCATGATCAGGCAGTTCATTGGAGCAAAAGCATTGGTTAGGGTGCGAATGGCATCCTGAGTATGGATTTGAGTAGACATAGTTATTAGGTGTTCCTACAAATGACACGGATAAGAACCGTGCAACGTTAAAACGTTCCAGTAACGTCGACCACCATTGGTCGAACGAAGAACCCGACTGGAACAAAGCAGCCAGTTTGAAGCGCAATTAAGTTGGCGCGCTTGGGCTGGCAGGTAGGTACTTAGGAGGGCAGGCAACACATCGAGGGCAAAGGTTCTGGGCCCGGGGTGAAGATCCTGATCAATTTGCAGGTTGGTTCGGTCAGAGTAAATGGCCTTGGCAACACCCTTTGCATCATTCAAAGGCAGTGTCGTCGCAAGATTTACCTGGAAACCATCTAGGGGTCGTTCCCGCTTTTTTCGGTAAAGGCTTCTTGGAAGAAGGTTGACCGTGGGGATGTGTTCGACCGGAATTGACTTTCAGCTTGGTACTAACGCTGCGGATACTAACGGATAGGCTTGAGCAATGCAAACCCGAAGTGAAAAAACATTGCATGCGCGGAGCCTTTCTGCTTTTGGATACGCAGCACTGCCCCTGATTGGCTCACTTCTCGACCGTTGGTCGCTGTAGAGCAACCTGTCAGAGGCCTCGCCTGAGCGCTTTATCACCAGCTTGAGTGCCTGAATGACCCGAAAAGGCGCATCGATATAACCGGGTAACAGCTACTTGTGCACATTAGTTGCGCGCACTGTAACGACGCTGTCATTTTAATCCTGACCCTGATGGCTGCCTGCATCAAAAGTTTAAGTCAATGAAAAAAAAGGCTTTTCTGAGTTGGTGAAAAAATCGTCAGTTTAACTGCGAGCCCCATTCCACAAGGCTTTGCGAGGGTTGCAACGCGGTTGTCCACTGAGTTATCCACAGCTTCTGTGGATTGTCCCGAGCGCTTGCTCTAGGACGGGCGTGCCGGGTTGTCTTTCGACTTTACCTGTAGGAAAAAGAGAGTAGAGTGGCGCGCCTTCCGATCTGTCCCACAGTGCTTTATGAAGTTTCGCTCAGTATCAGACTCTGTTACCTCACAACCCCTTCCTGTTACCTCGCCCAAGCGTTTTTCCGTGCGTGTTGCCGAATGGCTGCTCGACAGTCCGCGCCTGAGTGACAGCCACAACGCCAAGCATTTGGCCGGCCGCCTGCTCAAGCAGCCGGCGCGCGAAGGCGTAGTGGCGGCACAAAGCCGTCTCGGACAACTGATGTGCCGTGAATGCGGCAATGCCCGCGACCGTCGCATCGGCCAGGACTTGCTGCGTTCGGCAGCTCGCGCGGGTGACCGGCGTGCGCAACAGGAACTCGGTCTCATCGACGACTGAGCTGTCCAAGCTCTGGCGCCTTGGTTAACCTTCAGGCTTTATCGGATCGGCAGGAGTCGCTATGGCTATGGACTTGACCAGCATATTGCTCGGTCTCGCAGGGGCAGGCTTGCCGCTGCTGGCGTTGGCCTGGCAACTGCAACGCCGGGCGAGTAATGCTCAGGCAGACGTGGCGTTGCTCGAAGAGCGGCTGGCCATGGCGCAACTGGCGCAGGACGGGCTCAACGCGCAACTGGATGCCAGTCGCGATGAAGTCGCCGACCTCGGTCAGGCCAACGCCGCGAAACAGGCAGATCTGGCGGCCCTGCGCCGGGAAGTAGAACTGCTGCAGATCGAACGCGACGATGCTCGTGACGCCTCCCATGCCTGGAACCTTGAGCGCGCCAACAAAGAAGCCGAGTTGCGCCGCCTCGACGCTCAGGCCGCTTCGTTGAACGCCGAATTGCGCGAACAGCAGGAAAGCCATCAACAACGCCTCAACGACCTGCAAGGCTCACGCGATGAATTGCGCGCGCAGTTCGCCGAGCTGGCCGGAAAGATTTTCGATGAGCGCGAACAGCGTTTTGCCGAGACCAGTCAGCAGCGCCTCGGGCAATTGCTCGATCCTTTGAAAGAACGCATCCAGTCCTTCGAAAAACGTGTGGAAGAAAGCTATCAGGCCGAAGCCCGTGAGCGTTTCTCGCTGGCCAAGGAATTGGAGCGCCTGCAAGCGCTCAACCTGCGTCTGAGCGACGAAGCAACCAATCTTACACGCGCACTCAAAGGCCAGAAAACCCAAGGCAACTGGGGCGAGTTGATTCTTGAGCGCGTGCTCGAACACGCCGGTCTGGAAAAGGGCCGCGAGTACCAGACGCAGGTCAATCTCAAGGGCCCGGATGGCGAGCGCTTCCAGCCGGATGTGATCATTTATCTGCCGGGCGACAAGCAGGTCGTGGTCGACTCCAAGGTCAGCCTCACCGCGTATCAACAGTACGTCGCCGCTGATGACGACACCCTCGGACAGATCGCGATCAAGCAGCACGTGCTGTCCTTGCGCACTCACGTCAAAGGTTTGGCCGGCAAGGACTACAAGCGTCTGGAAGGCCTGCACAGCCTCGATTTCGTCTTGCTGTTCGTGCCGATCGAAGCGGCATTCTCCGCCGCTTTGCAGGCTGAGCCGACGCTGTTTCAGGAAGCCTTCGACCGCAACATTGTCATCGTCAGTCCCACCACGTTGCTGGCGACATTGCGGGTCATCGACAGCCTGTGGAAACAGGAGCGCCAGAGCCAGAACGCCAGGGAAATCGCCGAACGTGCCGGGTGGCTGTACGACAAGTTCGTGCTGTTCATCCAGGATCTGGATGAGGTCGGCAATCGTCTGCAGCAACTGGACAAGGCCTACAGCTCAGCGCGCAACAAGCTGACCGAGGGACGCGGCAATCTGGTCAGTCGCAGCGAGCAGCTCAAACTGCTCGGCGCGCGGGCGAGCAAGAGCTTGCCGGCGGATTTGCTGGAACGGGCGATGACCGATGTCGATGGTCTCGTCGAGCTTCCCGAGTGACTCTAAAAGCTTCGTCAGATCGCCGCCCGGAGCAGGCTCGCTCCCACATTGGAATGCATTCAAACTGTGGGAGCGAGCCTGCTCGCGAAGGCGTCAGTAAAGTCACCACCTATAGCGGCAAATACCGACTCAATAACGCCCGCAACGCCGCCGGTTTCACCGGTTTCGGCAGATAATCCAGCCCCGCCGCATGCACCTGCGCGACCGTCTCCGGCCGGCCGTCCGCACTGATCACCACACCCGGTACCGGCTCGCCCAACGTGGTGCGCAACCAGGCCATCAAGTCAGTGCCGGTGTCGCCGTGATCCAGGTGATAGTCGACCAGTGCCAGTTGCGGGCGCACGCCTTCGCTCAGCAATGCCGCGCACTCCTCGCGATTGCGCGCCGTCCACACCTGGCATCCCCAACGACTCAACAAGCTGTGCATACCGATCAGAATGCTGTCTTCATTGTCGATGCACAGCACCCGTGCGCCGCTGTGCAATGTGCCATTCAACTCGACAGAAATGCTCGACGGTACGGATTGCGTCGGTGCCAATGGCACGCTGACGCTGAATACACTGCCGCGTCCTGGCCACGAACGCACACGTAGCGTATGGCCGAGCACGCGACACAATCCGTCGGCAATCGCCAATCCAAGCCCCAGACCTTTTTCGGCACGGGTCTGATGACTGTCGAGACGTTTGAACTCTTCGAAAATTACCTGCAGCTTGTCTTCCGGAATACCCGGTCCGCGATCCCACACTTCCAGCGACAATTCTTCCCCGCAGCGACGCACGCCCAGCAGCACCGGACCTTTGGCGTAGCGGAAGGCGTTCGTCAGGAAGTTCTGCAAAATCCGTCGCAGCAATTTGCTGTCGCTGTCGATGCGCAAATCGCTGCTGCGCACGCGAAAGCTCAAGCCTTGTTCTTGCGCCAGCGCCTTGAATTCGGCGCCGAGAATGTCGAACAACTCATTGAGTGCAAAAGGCTTGCGATCCGGGTTGATCTTGCCGTTTTCCAGCCGCGAGATGTCCAGCAGATCGCTGATCAAGTCCTCGGCCGAACGCAGCGAACTGTCGAGGTGTTGCACCAGTTTCTGCGCTTCGCTACTCAAGCCATCGTCCTGATGGGAGAGGGCGGCGGAGAACAGCCGTGCAGCGTTCAGCGGCTGCATCAAGTCATGACTGACCGCCGCGAGGAAGCGGGTTTTCGATTGGTTTGCCGCCTCGGCGGTACCTTTGGCTTCGGTCAGCGCGACGTTGAGTTGCGACAACTCTTGCGTGCGTTCGCTGACGCGTTGCTCGAGGCCCTCGTTGGCCTCGGTCAGCGCCTGCTCAGCCTCGCGGAACGCGGTGATATCGGTGAAACTCATGACAAAACCACCGCCCGGCATCGGGTTGCCGATCAACTCGATCACCCGGCCGTTGGGAAACAGCCGTTCCGAGGTGTGCGCGCGGCCCTGGCGCATCCAGTGCAGGCGGCGGGCAACGTGTACCTCCGCTTCACCTGGGCCACACAAACCGCGCTCGGCGTTGTAGCGAATGATGTCGGCAATCGGCCGCCCGACGCTGATCAGACCGTCGGGATAATTGAACAGCTCCAGATAACGCCGGTTCCACGCCACCAGTTTCAGCGACTGGTCGACCACGCTGATGCCTTGGGTGATGTTCTCGATCGCGCCTTGCAACAAGGCGCGGTTGAATTGCAGCACCTCCGATGCTTCGTCAGCGATCCGGACGACGTCCTCCAGTTGCATTTCCCGACCTTCGATGGCGGCTTTTACTACAGCACGCGTAGAAGAGGCGCCAAGTACACCGGCCAGCAAGCGCTCGGTGTGAGCGATCCATTCGCCGTCGGCATTCTGGTTCGGATTGAAGCCCTTGCCTTGACGATAGGCAAAGCGGATGAAGCTCTGGCGCGCACGCTCTTCACCGACAAAGCGCGCGGCCAGTTGCAGCAAATCGTCGATCTGCACCGCCAGCATCGAGCGTGCACTGGGCCGCGCGCTGATCTCCTGGCCAATGAAACGCCCGGCCTGCCAATGCTCTGACACCCGCGTACGGGACAGCACCGAGACCCAGGCAAACAGCGTGAAGTTACCCGCCAGCGACAGCACCACGCCTTGGGTCAGCGGGGTGATCGGCAGATTCAGCGGATTGCTGTGCAACCACGCCAGCCCCGGGAAACTGCTCAGCGACCAGCCAAGGCTGTGCGCGGCGATCGGCAGAATCAGTGTGTAAAACCACAGGAATGTGCCCGCGGCCAAACCTGCGAAAACGCCACGGCGGTTGGCCTGCTTCCAGTACAGGGCGCCGAGCATGGCCGGTGCCAGTTGAGTCACGGCAGCAAAAGCGATCTGTCCGATGGTGGCGAGGCTGGCGGTGGAGCCGAGCAAACGGTAGCTGACATATGCCAGCAGCAGGATCACCACGATGCTCACCCGGCGCACCGACAACATCCACTGGCGGAATACTTCGAACGGGCGCTCGGCGTTGTTGCGCCGCAGCAGCCACGGCAACAGCATGTCGTTGGAAACCATGGTCGACAACGCCACGCTGGCGACAATCACCATGCCGGTCGCCGCCGACGCGCCGCCGATAAATGCCAGCAGCGCCAGCGCTGGATGGGCCTGCGCCAAGGGCAGGCTGATGACGAAAGAGTCGGGCAAGACGTCGCTCGGCAGCATCATCTGACCGGCCAGAGCGATCGGCACTACAAACAGCGCGGCCAAGGCCAGGTAAGCCGGGAACACCCATTTGGCCAGACGCAGATCCTGTGGATCGATGTTTTCCACCACGGTGACGTGGAATTGCCGTGGCAGGCAGATGATCGCCATCATCGCCACGCCAGTCTGCACCACCATTGATGGCCAATTGATGGTTTCTTTCCAGTATTCCTCAAGGCGCGGCGCGAGCATCGCTTGATTGAACAGGTCGTCGAAACCGTCATACAGGCCATAGGTGACGAAGGCGCCGACGGCAAGAAAGGCAAACAGCTTGACCAGCGATTCGAAGGCAATCGCGAGCACCATGCCGCGGTGGTGTTCGGTGGCATCGAGGTTGCGTGTACCGAAGACAATGGTGAACAGCGCCAGCACCAGCGACACGATCAGCGCGGTGTCCTGGGCGCGGGTGCCCATGGCGTCGGCGCCGGCGCCAATCAACAGGTTCACGCCGAGGACGATGCCTTTGAGTTGCAGGGCGATGTAGGGCAGAACGCCGACCAGACAGATCAGCGCGACCACCACCGCCAGCGATTGCGATTTGCCGTAGCGCGCGGCGATGAAGTCGGCGATGGAGGTGATGTTCTCCTGTTTGCTGATCATCACCATTTTTTGCAGGACCCACGGCGCCCCCACCAGCAGCAGGATCGGCCCGAGGTAAATCGGCAGGAATGACCACAGTTGTTCTGCTGCCTGGCCGACCGCACCGAAGAACGTCCAACTGGTGCAGTAAACCGCCAGTGACAGGCTGTACACCCAGGCACGCATGCGCGGCGGCAACGGCGTGCTGCGACGGTCGCCGTAGAAGGCGATGGCGAACATGATGGCCATATAGGCCAGGGCGACGGCGGCGATCAGCCCGGTGGACAACGACATGCAACACTCCCGACAGAAGACTCCCCGGCACTCCTGCCCGGGCGGACAGTCTCGCACGCGCGGGGCGGTTAGTCAGTGTCGACCAAGGTCGTGGCGTGGCGGGGTGTCGCAGGTTTGAATGGAGGCGTTGTGCGATGACATTGCCAGGCATCGAACCCTGGAACTGTCGAGTGAAACGAGGCTGCGATCTTTTGATCTTTCTAAATCAAGATCAAAAGATCGCAGCGTGCCGCAGCTCCTACATGAATATCGATGTCAGTCCTGACGCAGCGCAATATCGATCAGACGATGCAACTCTTCAACCTCAAGCGCCGCCGCCGAAAACAGAATCCGGAACACCACCGGCGCCACCACCAGATTGATCAACCGATCAACACTCGGCGCCGTCTCAGCGGGGTGCCGCGCAATGATCGTCTGCAACTGCGCGCCAATGATCGTCACGCAATACCCCGGCGTCGCGCTCGCCTGCACGTCACGCATCATGTTGCGGCCGGGTTCGGAACTCATCTCGTCGAGATACTGCTCGGCCCAGGCGCGGATATCGCTGCGCAGACTGCCGGTTTCAGCCGGTTCGCTGTCCGGACGCATGCGGGCGAGGGCGACATCTGCCAGCAACGCTGCGAGATCGCCCCAGCGCCGATAAATCGTCGACGGCGTCACTCCGGCGCGCGCGGCAATTTGCGGCACGGTCACCGTCGAGCGCTCCTGTTCCTGCAGCAGTGCGCGGACTGCCGAGTGAATCGACTCTTGCACCCGGGCACTGCGACCGCCGGGGCGTAAACCTTCTTTAATAGCCATGCGGCAGACCTTAACACAAAGAATTTGCTTTAAGCGTGAGGCAGTAGCACACTCCGCAAAAGCAAAAAATTAGCTTTTGCGGAGTGTGCCCATGACCAGCCTTGCTTCCCATCGATCCAGCCTGTGGTTTCTGGCGATCACCTTACTCAGTTTTCTCGCCGCGTCCACGGCGCCGACGCCGCTGTATCACCTGTATCAGGATCAGCTGCATTTCTCGGCAGCGGTGCTGACGCTGATCTTCGGCGTCTACGCGCTCAGTCTGTTGGCGGCTCTATTGACCGTGGGCTCACTGTCCGATCACCTCGGACGCAAACCGGTGATCTTCACCGCCGTGCTGCTGAATGCGCTGGCGATGTTGCTGTTCATCTACGCCGATAGCGTAACGTGGCTGATCAGCGCTCGCGTCCTGCAAGGTTTTGCCACCGGTATGGCGACGGCGGTATTGAGTGCTACGTTGCTCGACACCGATCACCAGCAAGGCCCGATGATCAACAGCGTCGCGCCGCTGCTGGGGATGGCGCTGGGTGGCATGGGTTGCGGGTTGCTCGCCGAATTTGCCCCGGCGCCACTGCAATTGACCTATTGGCTGTTGCTCGGTTTGTTTGTGTTGCAGGGCATTTATGTCTGGCGCTTGCCCGAAAGCGCTTCGCCTCAGGCCGGCGCCTGGGCGTCGTTACGGCCAACGTTGCATGTGCCGGTTCAAGCGCGCTCAACGTTGTGGAAAGTTCTGCCATTGAATACCGCAACGTGGGCGCTCGGTGGTTTCTATGCCTCGCTAGCGCCGTCACTGGTGCGCACTGCCACTGGGTCGACGTCCAACCTGATCGGCGGCGCGACGGTAGCGGCACTGACAGTGACCGGCGCGCTGATGATCTTCACCTTGCGCAATCGCAGCGCCAAACGCGCATTGCAGCTGGGCGCAAGCTTGTTGCCGATGGGGCTGGTGCTGATTCTGCTCGGCGTGCACAGCGCCAGTCTGTCGCTGTTTTTCCTCGGCACGTTGGTGGCCGGGTGCGGCTTCGGTTCCGGGTTTCTCGGTGCTGTGCGCAGCCTGGTGCCGCTGGCGCTGCCCCATGAACGGGCGGGTTTGATGTCGGCGTATTACGTGCTCAGTTATCTGGCGTTCTGCTTGCCGGCGTTGCTCGCCGGGCACTTGTCGCGCAGCTACGGTCTGCTGGCGACCACCGATGGTTACGGAGCGATTTTGATCGTGCTGGCCGTCGGCGCGTTGTTGCTCAGCCTGCGTCCTGCGCGGGCCAAAGTGTGCCGCGCTCCATAATCGCTGCGGTTTCGGTTAGCCTTGCCCAGCCTTCTTTTCACGGATCGACTCATGAAGATTATTCGCAGCAAAACCTTTACCGCCGAGCGCGCCTGGGGCGCGCTGGACATCGCCAACATGAACGGCATCACCACGCGCCTGCACTGGACCGATCAGCCGTACCAATGGCACGTCAACGACGGCGAGGAAGTGTTCGTGGTGCTCGATGGCCAGGTACTGATGCATTACCGTGAAAAAGGCGAGGAAAAACAGGTGCAGCTCGACGTCGGTGACATTTTCCATGCCTCGGTTGGCACCGAGCATGTCGCCCACCCGCAAGGCGTGGCGCGGATTTTGGTCATCGAATCCGAGGGCAGTGTGTGATTGCTTATTGGTAAAACAGATAACAGTTAGAGATATTACCCGTTATATAGATATTCGATTCGGTTCTACCATGGACTCAACCTCACCAGAGGACAGGAGCTCATGATGATTTGCCCCAATAGCGCCAAACCCGGCATCAAGCCGTTCAGCCAGCTTCAGCATCCGCGTGAAGTGATCCGCCAGTTCACCCCGAACTGGTTCGCCGCGACCATGGGTACTGGTGTGCTGGCGTTGGCGCTGGCGCAACTGCCCTTGGCCATTCCAGGCCTGCACGCCATTGCTGAAGGTTTGTGGTTGTTCAACATTCTGTTGTTCAGCCTGTTTACCGCTGCCTACGCCGCGCGCTGGATCCTGTTCTTCGATGAAGCACGGCGGATTTTCGGTCACTCCACGGTATCGATGTTCTTCGGCACGATTCCCATGGGCCTGGCGACGATCATCAACGGCTTTCTGTTGTTTGGTCTGCCGCGTTGGGGCGACGGTGTGATTCATCTCGCCGAAGTGCTGTGGTGGATCGATGTGGCCATGTCACTGGCTTGCGGCGTGTTGATTCCGTACATGATGTTTACCCGTCAGGAACACAGCATCGACCAGATGACTGCGGTTTGGCTGCTGCCGGTCGTGGCAGCCGAAGTGGCGGCGGCCAGTGGTGGTCTGCTTGCGCCACATCTCACCGATGCTCACTCGCAACTGGTGGTGCTGACGACGAGCTACGTGCTCTGGGCCTTTTCCCTACCGGTAGCGTTCAGCATTCTGACGATCCTGCTGCTGCGCATGGCCCTGCATAAACTGCCCCACGAAAACATGGCCGCTTCGAGCTGGCTGGCCCTAGGCCCGATCGGCACCGGTGCGCTGGGCATGTTGCTGTTGGGCGGTGATGCGCCAGCGATTTTCGCGGCGAACGGTCTGCCGGGCATCGGCGAGATCGCTGCGGGTCTGGGGCTTATTGCGGGGATCACCCTGTGGGGCTTCGGGTTGTGGTGGATGCTGATGGCGCTGCTGATCACCGTGCGTTACTTGCGTGACGGCATTCCGTTCAACCTCGGCTGGTGGGGATTCACCTTCCCGTTGGGCGTGTATTCGCTGGCAACCCTGAAACTGGCGAGCACTCTGAACCTGACGTTTTTCAGCGTCGTCGGCACGCTGTTGGTGATGTTGCTGGCGGTGATGTGGCTGATTGTCGGCAAACGCACCGTGCAAGGTGCGTGGCGTGGTGAGCTGTTTGTCTCGCCATGTATTGCAGGTTTGAAGAAATAACCTGAAAAGTTTAGGTAAGGTGTGGCCTGGATCGCGGTTCGAGAATCCAATAAGCAGTACCCAGGCCTCTCTACCTTAAACATCAGGGAAACACGGAAGATGAGTCACCCCTCACAGTTCAACCTGCTGCGCACCCGGCGCTTCCTGCCGTTCTTTATTACCCAGTCGCTGGGCGCGTTTAACGACAACGTGTTTAAACAGTCACTGATCCTGGCCATTCTCTATCGATTGACCATCGAAGGTGATCGCTCGATTTGGGTCAATCTGTGCGCGCTGTTGTTTATCCTGCCGTTTTTCCTGTTCTCGGCGCTGGCCGGGCAGTTTGGAGAAAAATTCGCCAAGGACGCGCTGATCCGTCTGATCAAACTGGCGGAAATCGCCATCATGGCCGTGGGATCCGTCGGTTTCCTGTTTGATCATCTGTCGCTGATGCTGGTGGCGCTTTTCGCCATGGGCACGCACTCGGCGCTGTTCGGGCCGGTGAAGTATTCGATCCTGCCGCAGGCGCTGCGTGAGGATGAGTTGGTCGGCGGCAACGGTCTGGTGGAGATGGGCACGTTTCTGGCGATTCTCGCCGGGACGATTGGTGCCGGGGTGATCATGTCCTCGACTCATTACGCGCCGTTGGTGTCGACCGCCATCGTCGGCATCGCCGTATTGGGTTATCTGGCCAGCCGTAGCATTCCCCGCGCGGCGGCCTCTTCGCCAGAGATGCGTCTGAACTGGAACATCTTCAGTCAATCTTGGGCGACGTTGAAACTCGGTCTGGGCCAGACCCCAGCGGTGTCGCGCTCGATTGTCGGCAACTCGTGGTTCTGGTTTGTCGGGGCGATTTACCTGACGCAGATCCCTGCCTATGCCAAGGAATGGATGCACGGCGATGAGACCGTGGTCACCTTGATTCTCACGGTGTTCTCGGTCGGTATCGCGCTGGGCTCGATGCTTTGCGAGAAGCTCTCCGGGCGCAAGGTCGAGATCGGTCTGGTGCCGTTCGGCTCATTTGGTCTGACTGTATTCGGCCTGCTGCTCTGGTGGCACTCCGGCGGAATTCCCGACAGTGTCACTGGCCATAGCTGGATTGAGGTGCTGGGCTTCGTGCACACCTGGGCGGTGTTGGTCGATATTCTCGGTCTCGGCATCTTCGGTGGTTTCTACATCGTGCCGCTGTATGCCTTGATCCAGTCGCGCACTGCCGAGAATGAGCGGGCGCGGGTGATTGCCGCCAACAACATTCTCAACGCGTTGTTTATGGTGGTTTCGGCCATCGTTTCGATCGTGCTGTTGAGCGTGGCCAAGCTGTCGATTCCGCAGTTGTTCCTGGTGGTGTCGCTGCTCAACATCGGCGTTAACGCTTATATCTTCAAGATCGTCCCCGAGTTCAGCATGCGTTTCTTGATCTGGCTGCTCAGCCATTCCATGTACCGCGTCGAACATCGCAACCTTGACGCGATTCCTGACGAAGGCGCGGCACTGCTGGTGTGCAACCATGTGTCGTTCGTCGATGCCTTGCTGATTGGTGGCGCAGTGCGTAGGCCGATTCGCTTTGTCATGTATTACAAGATCTACAACCTGCCAGTGCTGAACTTTATCTTTCGCACGGCGGGGACCATTCCTATCGCCGGTCGCCAGGAAGACATCCAGATCTACGAAAAGGCCTTCACGCGGATTGCCCAATATCTGAAGGACGGTGAGTTGGTATGCATCTTTCCGGAAGGCAAGCTGACCGCTGACGGCGAGATGAATGAATTCCGGGGCGGGTTGACGCGGATTCTCGAAGAAACGCCGGTGCCGGTGATTCCACTGGCGTTGCAAGGGCTGTGGGGAAGTTTCTTCAGTCGCGATCCGAATAAAGGTGTGTTTCGGCGGTTGTGGTCGCGGGTGACGCTGGTGGCGGGTGCGCCAGTGGCGGTTGATACGGCAGAGCCGGCGAAGTTGCAGGTGTTGGTGGGGGAGTTGCGCGGGGCCGTTAGATAGTCGCTGATTGTGTTGGCCTTATCGCGAGCAGGCTCACTCCTGCATTTGAAATGCGTTTCCCTGTAGGAGTGAGCCTGCTCGCGATTGCGGTAGATGCCTAGGCGCTGACCTTAAGGCCAATCAACCCGGTAATGATCAACGCCACACTGGCCAGCCGAATCAACGCCATCGACTCGCCAAACAGAATGATCCCGGCAATCACCGTGCCCACGGCGCCGACACCGGTCCAGATCGCGTAAGCCGTGCCCAGCGGCAATTCCTTCATCGCAAGGCCGAGCAAACCAAGGCTGATGGCCATGGCCGCAACAGTCAGAGCGGTAGGTAGCGGGCGGGAGAAACCGTCGGTGTATTTCAGGCCAACGGCCCAGCCGACTTCGAACAGGCCGGCGAAAAACAGAATGATCCAGGACATGAAAGACCTCCATCGATTGACGGGGTCGTCCCCAGATTAATGACTCGATCGAGCCGCAGGGTCGTCCCCGCGTTGCGCGATAGTTTGACCAGCATTAATCCGGGGATCAAGTTTCGCCTCAGTCGGCGGCTTGTTGCACCGAAGCCTCGCGATCTTCCTTCTCGCTCATGCGTCGGAAGTAGGTCGAAAGCAGCGCCCCGGAAATGTTGTGCCACACACTGAACAAAGCACTCGGCACCGCCGCCAATGGCGAAAAGTGCGCACTGGCCAGCGCGGCACCCAGGCCGGAGTTCTGCATGCCGACTTCCAGGGCCAGCGACTTGCGCTGTGCCAGTGGCAACTTGAACAGACGCCCGGTGAAGTAACCCAGCAGATAACCGAAGCTGTTGTGCAGCATCACCACGGCCATGATCAACAGACCGGATTCGGCAATCTTCGCCTGACTCGCGGCTACCACGGCAGTGACGATGATTACGATGCTGACCACCGACACCAGCGGCAACACGTCTACGGCGTGACGAACCTTGTCGCCGAGCAGACGCTGGGCCACCACACCAAGGATGATCGGCAGCAACACCACTTGCAGGATCGACCAGAACAACTCCATGAACGATACCGGCAACCATGCCGAGGCCAGCAGCCAGATCAACGCCGGGGTCAGCAGTGGGGCGAGGAGGGTGGTGACGGCAGCGATCGCGACCGACAACGCCAGATCGCCGCGAGCCAGCCAGGTCATCACGTTGGACGACGTGCCGCTTGGGCAGCAGCCGACCAGAATCACGCCGACGGCGATTTCTGGCGGCAAATGAAATACCTGGCAGAGCAACCACGCCACGCCGGGCATGATCACGAAGTGTGCAACCACGCCCAGTGCCACGCGCCATGGGTGGCGGGCAACAGCAGCGAAGTCGTCGAGTTTGAGGGTCAGGCCCATGCCGAACATCACCAGGCCGAGCAGCGGCACGATCGCGCTTTTGAGACCGAGGAACCATGCCGGTTGCAAGAACGCCACGACGGCGAAAATCAGAACCCAGTAAGCGAAGGTATTGCCGACAAAGCGGCTGAGTGCAGCCAGTGCGCGCATGGCTTGATCCTTATTATTAAATGAACACCATAAAACAAATGTAGGAGTGAGCCTGCTCCGGGCGGCGATCCGACGATGGCGGTTGTTCAGTCAACAGTGGTGTTGAATGTCAGTCCCTCATCGTCGGATCGCCGCCCGGAGCAGGCTCACTCCTACAGTTTGGATATCACAAGGCGTTAGATCCCCTGCGGAGTCTCTTCACCACCCAACGCTTCCACCAGCGCCGGCAAGAAATCGCCAAAGGTCAGCATCATCAGGGTGAAGCTGGCATCCAGTTGCCCCAGCGCTTCATCGCCGCCGTCCTGTTCCGCCTGATCCTGCAGCAGATCTTCGAACTTCAGGCGTTTGACGGTCATCTTGTCGTCGAGCATGAACGACAATTTGTCCTGCCAGGCCAGCGACAGCTGGGTCACGACTTTGCCAGTGCTCAGGTGCAGCTGGATTTCTTCGCTGGTCAGATCCTGACGTTTGCAACGCACGATACCGCCGTCTTCGTGGGTATCGCGCAGTTCGCACTCGTCCAGTACATAGAAGTCGTCGGCGGCTTTCTGCGTGGTGACCCAATCGGTCATGACCGCTGTCGGTGCCATTTTTACCGTCAACGGACGGACGGGCAGGGTGCCGATCACTTCACGCAGGGTCGACAGCAGGTCTTCGGCGCGTTTCGGGCTGGCCGAGTTGACCAGGATCAGGCCCTGTTTCGGCGCAATCGCGGCGAAGGTCGACGAGCGACGGATAAAGGCGCGCGGCAGGAACGCCTGGATGATTTCATCCTTGAGCTGATCGCGTTCCTTTTTATAGACCTTGCGCATTTGCTCGGTCTCGATCTCTTCGACTTTCTCTTTCAGGGCATCGTTGACCACGCTGCCCGGCAGGATCCGTTCTTCCTTGCGCGCCGAGATCAGCATGAAGTCGCCGCTGACATGCGCCAGCGGTGCGTCTTCGCCCTTGCCGAACGGGGCGATGAAACCGTAAGTGGTCAACTCCTGGCTGGCACAGGCGCGTGCAGGCTTGGTCGCCAATGCGGTTTCCAGCGCCTCGGCGTCAAATGGCAGGTCCTGGGTCAGGCGATACACAAGCAGGTTTTTGAACCACATGGGGTACATCTCTCCTTTATACAAAGGGGGGCATTATTCGCTGCCGCGACCCTGCGGCCAACCCTGATGTAAGCCTTTGGCAGGATTATAAAAATTATTTGAAAAAGTGCTTGCCAGCAATTTGAACGCTCCGTAGAATGCGCGCCACACCGAGACACAAGGGTGATTAGCTCAGCCGGGAGAGCATCTGCCTTACAAGCAGAGGGTCGG
>Ga0160444_100299_pt1 | contig 35121 bp, 27 predicted proteins | sample HID1972K_E1MG_FD_108232 | JGI IMG/M metagenome (GOLD analysis project Ga0160444, IMG submission 108232) | Enriched pill bug-associated microbial communities from UW Madison campus, WI, USA - HID1972K_E1 MG | ecosystem: Host-associated > Arthropoda: Insects > Digestive system > Unclassified ... | reverse complement strand
TGCTGCGCTGGCAGGAAGGCGACCAGGTGATGGCGATGTTCGCCGAGCACATGGGCGTCAAGGTGATCCGCGTCAACGCCGCCGACCGCTACTTCGCCAAGCTCGAAGGCGTGAGCGACCCGGAGGCCAAGCGCAAGATCATCGGCAACCTGTTCGTGGACATCTTCGACGAAGAGTCCAACAGGCTGAGCAACGCCAAGTGGCTGGCGCAGGGCACCATCTACCCCGACGTGATCGAGTCGGCCGGCAGCAAGACCGGCAAGGCGCACGTCATCAAGAGCCACCACAACGTCGGCGGCCTGCCCGAACACATGAAGCTGGGCCTGGTCGAACCGCTGCGCGAGTTGTTCAAGGACGAAGTGCGCCGCCTCGGGGTCGAACTCGGGCTGCCGCGCACGATGGTCTACCGCCATCCGTTCCCGGGCCCGGGCCTGGGCGTGCGAATCCTGGGCGAGGTCAGGCGCGAATACGCCGAGCTGCTGGCCAAGGCTGATGCGATCTTCATCGACGAGCTGCGCAAGGCCGATCTGTACGACAGGACCAGCCAGGCCTTCGCAGTGTTTCTGCCGGTCAGGTCAGTCGGCGTGGTTGGCGATGCGCGCGCCTACGAGTGGGTCATTGCCCTGCGCGCGGTGGAGACCATCGACTTCATGACCGCGCACTGGGCGCACCTGCCGTACGACTTCCTGGGCACGGTCAGCAACCGCATCATCAACGAACTGCGCGGCGTCTCGCGGGTGGTCTACGACATCTCCGGCAAGCCGCCGGCGACGATTGAGTGGGAGTGATCGACGGTCCTCCAAGACATTGAGGGAAGCCGATTCGCCGTCTGGCATGGGATGGGTCGAGACGAGCCTCAAAGCGCCGTTCCGGCCCGCATGAAGCGCACGGCCGGCTGGAAGGTCTTCGGTCGATGTGGCGGGCACGCCACGCGAGCTTGAGATTGACAGGGTGCACTGGCATGGGCGCGGAAGATTGACGATGATGTCGCCCTTCATTTTTCGGAAGGTGCGGCAAATGCGTTCCAGATCCTTCGGCCGTACCGGCCGTTCCGTCGGCGAGATCGGTTTTGGCGCTTGGGCGATTGGCGCGGCCTGGGGTGAAGTGGACGATGGCGAGTCGGTCGCGGCGTTGCACGCTGCGCTCGACGCGGGTGTGGACTTCATCGACACCGCGGATGTGTACGGCGATGGTCATTCCGAGCGCCTGATCGCGCGGGTGCTGAAGGAACGCGGCGGCGTGCGTCCGTTCGTGGCGACCAAGGCCGGGCGCCGCTTGCCGCAGCAGAAGGTCGATGGCTACAGCACGGAGAACCTGTCGGCGTGGATCGAGCGCAGCCTGCGCAACCTGGAAACCGACGCGCTCGACCTGGTGCAGCTGCATTGCCCGCCGACCGATGCCTATTACCACCCGGAGATCTTCGAACGGATGGAGCGGCTGGTCGAGCAGGGCAAGATCCGCCACTACGGCGTTAGCGTCGAACGCGTGGAGGAAGCGCTGAAGGCGATCGAGTACCCGGGCGTGGTCAGCGTGCAGCTCATCTTCAACATGTTCCGCATGCGCCCGTCCGAGCTGTTCTTCCGCCAAGCACAGGAGAGGAACGTGGCGATTGTCGCGCGCGTGCCGCTGGCCAGCGGCCTGCTCAGCGGCAAGTTCGCGCGCAACACGACCTTCGCCAGCGATGACCACCGCCAGTTCAACCGCCATGGCGAGGCCTTCGACGTCGGCGAAACCTTTTCCGGCGTGCCCTACGAGGTCGGCCTGGCGGCAGTGGAAAAGATCCGCCCGCTGGTGCACGGCGACGCGACGATGGCGCAACTTGCGCTACGCTGGATCCTGATGTTCGACGCGGTCACCGTGGTCATCCCGGGCGCGCGCAACCCACAGCAGGCGCTGGGCAATATCGCCGCCGCGGCGCTGCCGCCATTGTCGGCCGAGATCATGGACGCGGTTGCTCGCATCTATGCCGAGGACATCAAGCCTCACGTCCATCTGCGTTGGTAACACCAGCCTGACCGACTGCTGCAGGATGATGCCGGCCGACCGCAATGTCCTCAGGGTGGATGTTAAAGACCCCGCGGTCCGCGTGCGTCAGACTGGCTGAGGCGGTGGCGGGTTGATGGTTGCTACGTTCCGGGCCGAGATGGCGCGCACCGGCGAGACAGAACATGCCGATGCCCTGATTGCCGAATTCAGCGAGGCGAGCCCCGGACTTGATCCATATCTGCAACAACGACGACGTGCGAACACATAACGGCGGCTTCAAGCAGTTACGCCATCCCAGCCTGGAGCGCTGGCGTTGGAATATTCGGCCTTCTCCGTCGATGCGCGGCCCGAACTGTCGATGGGGGGTCTAAAACGCGGTGTCGGTGGCGGATGCAGTCGCATCCGCCTGCCGTTGGACCGTTTTGCAGGACTGACGGCGTTGCCGGCACCCTTGATCAACCCTTCTTGGCGGCGTTATAGCGGCGCTCGACTTCGTTCCAGTCGATCACGGCGTAGAAGGCGTCGATGTATTCCGGGCGGCGGTTCTGGTATTTCAGGTAATAGGCGTGTTCCCACACGTCCAGGCCCAGGATCGGAGTCTGGCCTTTCATCAGCGGGCTGTCCTGGTTGGCGCTGTTTTCCACGCTCAGCTTGCCGTCGGCGTTGACCACCAGCCACGCCCAGCCGCTGCCGAAGCGACTGACGGCGGCCTGGGTGAAGGCTTTCTTGAAGGCCTCGAAGCCATCCAGTTCGGCATCGATGGCCTTGGCCACGTTGCCCACCGGCGTGCCGCCGCCATTGGGCGACATCACGGTCCAGAACAGCGAGTGATTGGCGTGGCCGCCGCCGTGGTTGGTGACCGCGCCCTTGATCTTGTCGGGCAGCTCGCCAATGCGCGAGACCAGTTCCTCGACCGGCAGTTCGACCCATTCGGTGCCCTCCACTGCGGCGTTGAGCGAATTGACGTAGGTCTGGTGGTGCTTGGTGTGGTGGATCTCCATCGTCTTGGTGTCGATGTTGGGTTCCAACGCGTCATAAGCGTAGGGCAGGGCAGGCAGGGTATAGGGCATGAGGATCTCCTGGTCAGTTCAGATGCGAAGCAGGTGGGCGGGATGCCTGGAGCAGCCGGGCGATGCCGGGATGCTCGTGAGTACGAAGGAATGCTGCAGTTCCAGATGGGTTCGATGACTGTGGTGCAGAGCCGCGTCGCGCCAGGCCTGGCTCAGGATGGGATCAAGCGCCATCTTCAACAGGTGCAGATGGATGCCGATCAATGCTTCGGCGGCGCTTTCAGGATCGTCTGCACGGTCATGTGCCTCGGCCAGGTTCAAGCGCGATACGGTGTAGGCCGCAATGGCTGCATCGGGCGAGATATCCGCCGCCAGCAGCTGTTCAGCGGTTTCCAGTGCCTGCTCGTAAACGCTGATGGCGTCCTCCAGCTGGCCCTGCGCGAAAAGCGCATTGGCCGCGCGGGTGAGCGCTTGCCAGCGATGCAGCGAATCGTCGGAAAGTTGCAGCTGGGACATGGACGGATACAAAAGACGCGCCCGCAAGGGCATCGGAGTCGTCGTTGCGTCTACAGCGCCCGGTCTTGGCGGGATCGACCGGCTGCTGCACGTCAGCTGGGAAGGGTTTCTTCAGCGCGCATTATCCGCGCGCGCCGATAGCGACGCGTGAAGCACTGCAGATCGGGGCGCGCGCCACCCCGGCACCGTAGAATTCGCCAACGCCCGCTCATCGCGCCCGTTCCGACCCGATGCAAGACACTTTCCCCAATCCCGATGCTTGCCTCGACACCACGCCGTCGGCGGTCGATGAGCGCTGGATGCGTCGGGCCTTCGAACTGGCCGAGATTGCCCAGCGCGAGCGTGACGAAATCCCGGTTGGCGCGGTGCTGCTGGACGCCGAGGGCCGATGCATCGGCGAGGGCGGCAACCGCAACCGCTGCGACCATGATCCGACGGCACATGCCGAGATCGTGGCCATGCGCCAGGGCGGGGCGCACCTGCACAACCATCGCCTGGTCGGCTGCACGCTGTATGTGACCCTGGAGCCGTGTGCCATGTGCGCCATGGCCATGGTCCATGCGCGGGTGGCGCGGGTGGTCTATGCCGCGGCCGATCCCAAGACCGGCGCGGCAGGCAGCGTGTTCGACCTGCTCACCGATCCGCGCCACAACCACCGCGTGCAGGTCACCCGCGGTGTCCTGGCGGACGAAGCCAGCCGGCGCCTGACCAACTATTTCCGCGCCAAGCGCGGCCGCCCGCTGTTGGATTAGCTCTAGGCGCGGGCCGCAGCGCCCTGCTTGCCCGCGCGTCCCAGTTTGTCGGTGACCCAGTGGCGCGCCGGGGTTTCCCAGACGCGGTTGACCAGCGATGACAGCAGGATCACCGCGACCACGCAGGCGATGCCCGATGCCCAGGGATTCAGCTGCTGAAACAGGCCCAGCGCATCCATGACATCCATGACCGGGCGATGCAGCAGATAGATCGAGAAGCTGGTGCGTCCCAGTTCGCTGACCAGGCCATTGCCCAGCAGCAGATCGGACGCCTTGCTGCGATAGGAGAACGCCAGCACCACCAGCGCGGCCAGCAGCACGCGTGGCAGGTCGGCGTAGAACCACGCGCTGATCTGGGTTACATCCCGCTCCGGGAATACCGGCAACAGCATGTGCGGGTAGGGCGCCAGCAGCCCGACCAAGGCCAGGCAGGCCAGGATCTGCAGGAATCCGGCGTGACCCGGCCGGGGCTGACCGCGTGCGCCCAGCCAATCGCGCAACAGCGCAATTCCGATCCCGCCCAGGAAAATGTGCAGCTTGGACACGAACAGCACGCCGGGCAGATACGGCGAGGCGGCATAGCTGCCGATCACGAACGCGCCCAGCACCCACAGTGCAATCGTCCTGGCCTTGCCCGGCAGGGACGGGATGCACCACAGCAGCACAAAGAAGCCATAGAACTGGAATTCCGGGCCTACCGACCAGAACACGTCCACCGAGCCGACAAACGCCAGTTGCCGGATGAAATCGAGCGTGTCCATGCGGTAGTGGAAATCGGCCCGGCTAAGCAGCGAGACCACGTAAGCCAGCACCACCACCGCGTAATACAGCGGCACGATGCGGGCGATGCGCGCTACGCAGAAATGCCGCACGCGCGGTGCGTCGAACGGCTGCTGCAAATGCAGATGGGTCATCAGGAAACCGCTGAGCACGAAGAACAGGAACACCCCGCACTCACCGAAATTGAGCTTCTCCCAGAACACGGCCTTGACTGGCAGGTGTGCGATGACGACTGACAGGGCCGCCAGACCGCGCAAGCCATCCAGCGCGGGCAGGTGTTCCTTCTTCTTGTTCGCAATGCGCGTGCGCGTTGTGGTGGCGGATACAGGTTCTGCGGGCAGCGTCAACGTCAACATGCCTGATGCAGCCTGCAGATGGGGGGAATTCTGCATGCCGGGCTCCAACTTGGATTGTGCTCGCCCAGAACGTGCACGTTTGCAGCGGGGGCGATGCAGGGCGCTCAACTCAACCCTTGGTACGTCCCACCAGCCGTGGACAGGACATGACCGACACTACAGCGCCAGCGTGACCAAACGCCTGCGGTATGATGAATATCCACAGCACGAATGTCCCAAGTCATGAATTCAGTCCCAAATAACAGCAATCTGATCTGGATCGATCTGGAAATGACGGGACTGGACACGGACAACGATTCAATCCTCGAAATCGCAACCGTGGTGACCGACTCGCAGCTCAACATCCTGGCCGAAGGACCTGAGTTCGCCATCGCCCATTCGCTCGATACGCTGGAAGCCATGGACGAGTGGAATCGCAACCAACACCGCCGTTCAGGGCTGTGGGATCGCGTGGTCGCCAGCACGGTGACCCTGGGCCAGGCAGAAGCGGCGACGGTTAACTTCCTGGCCGAATGGGTGCCGGCTAACGCCTCGCCGATGAGCGGCAACTCAATCTGCCAGGATCGCCGGTTCCTGCATCGCCTGATGCCGCGCCTGGAACGCTATTTCCACTACCGCAATCTCGACGTCAGCACCTTGAAGGAGCTCGCGCGCCGCTGGGCGCCGCAGGTGCTGGACGGCGTGAAGAAGCAGTCCTCGCACACCGCGCTGAGCGACGTGCACGATTCGATCCAGGAGCTGCGGCACTATCGCCGGCATCTGGCGCAACTGGCCCTGCCGGGCGACGCTGGTTGAAAAAGGACGCTGGTTGAAAAAGAAAGGCGGCCGATTGGCCGCCTTCTCATTGCAGGCAATGCTGCTGCTAATCGCTTGATACCGAAGGTTTGCCCTTGCCGGTATCGCCATCGCCGGCCGCCGACTTGGCGAGCAATTCCGCCAGCGATTTGCCGTCGGCATCGTGATGGTAGACGTGCAGGTCGCGTTGCGGGTAGGGAATGGAGATGCCGTTTGCCAGCAGCTCGTTGTGGATCGACTCGATGACCGTGCTGCCGGCACTTCCGAAATCCTCGTTGTTGGCATGTGCAAACAACAGGAGATCGACGCTACTCTCGCCTAGTTTGCCGACCTGGACGAACGGGCCCGGGTCGTCCAGCACCAGCGGGTTGCTGCGCGCGACTCCCAGCAGGATCTCCTGCGCCTTCTTCAGGTCGTCTCCATAGCCGACACCGACGGTGATCATCATGCGCCGGGTCGGCAGGGCGGTGTAGTTGATGATCGGTGCTGTGGTGATGTTGCTGTTCGGCAGCGTGATGAGCTGACCATCGAAGGTGCGGATGCGCGTCTGGAAGATGCGGATCTCCTCGACGATGCCCTCCATGTCGACGATCTTCACCTGGTCGCCATCGCGGAACGGGCGCAGCACGATCAGCATCACCCCCGAGGCAATGTTGGACAGCGAGTCCTTCAGCGCCAGGCCAACCGCGAGTCCGGCCGCGCCCAGCACGGTGGCCAGCGAGGTGGCCGGCACCCCGATCTTGGTCAGTGCGGTGACGAACACCAGCACCAGCAGCACCGCATAGGACACGTTGCGCAGGAAGCTGCTCAGCGTGGTTTCCACGCGCGCCCGGGTCAGGGCGTGCTCCAGGGCGGTACTCAGGCGTCTGGCCAGCCACATGCCGACCAGCACGATGACCAGCGCGACGCCCCAGTTCAACAGGATCGTGGCCCAGTCGACGCCGGCCCAGTTGAATCCAGACTGGGCCCTGTCCGCGGGTGCTGCGGCGGCTGGCGCCGCTGCAGCCGTCATGGTCTGCAAGCCCATCATTACGACGCCTTGAGCTTGGCCAGGCGCAGCCAGGTATCGACCACGGTATCGGGGTTGAGCGACACCGACTCGATGCCTTCCTGCATCAGCCATTCGGCCAGGTCAGGATGATCGGACGGACCCTGGCCACAGATGCCGACATACTTGCCCTTGGCACGCGCGGCCTTGATCGCCATCGACAGCAGCTTCTTGACCGCCGGATTCCGCTCGTCGAACAGGTGCGCGACGATCGACGAATCGCGGTCCAGGCCCAGGGTCAGCTGGGTCAGGTCATTGGAGCCGATCGAGAAGCCGTCGAAGATGTCCAGGAATTCGTCGGCCAGCAGCGCGTTGGACGGCACCTCGCACATCATGATGATCTTCAAGCCGTTCTCGCCCTGCCTCAGGCCATTGGCTTCCAGCACCTCGACCACCTTGCGGCCTTCCTCCAGAGTGCGCACGAAGGGAATCATGACCCACAGGTTGTCCAGGCCCATCTCGTTGCGCACCTTCAGCACCGCTTTGCACTCCAGCGCGAATGCGTCGGTGAAGGAGGGATCGACGTAACGGCTGGCGCCGCGGAAGCCGATCATCGGGTTTTCTTCATCCGGCTCGTACCTGGAGCCGCCGATCAAATTGGCGTACTCGTTGGACTTGAAGTCCGACAGGCGCACGATCACCGGATTGGGGGCGACCGACGCGGTCAGCGTGGCGATGCCTTCGGCCAGGCGGTTGATGTAGAACTCGACCGGCGCGCCGTAGCCGGCAATCTTGGCGTCGATCTTCTTCTTTACCGCCGCGTCCTGCTTGTCGTATTCCAGCAGCGCCTTGGGATGGATGCCGATGTGGCTTGCGATGATCATTTCCAGGCGTGCCAGGCCGATGCCGGCATTGGGCAGCTGGCCGAAGTCGAACGCGCGTTCCGGGTTGGCCACGTTCATCATGATCTTCAGCGGCGCCGGCGGCATGTTGCCCAGGTCGGTGGTGGTGCGCTCGAATTCCAGGATCCCGTCATAGATGAAACCGGTATCGCCTTCGGCGCAGCTGACGGTGACTTGCTGGCCGTCCTCGACCAGATCGGTCGCGTTGCCCGAACCGACTACTGCCGGCACGCCCAGCTCACGCGCAATGATGGCCGCGTGGCAGGTCCGGCCGCCGCGGTTGGTGACGATGGCCGAGGCGCGCTTCATCACCGGCTCCCAGTCCGGGTCGGTCATGTCGGCAAACAGCACGTCGCCGGGCTGGACGCGGTCCATGTCGGCTAGGCTGCGGACCACGCGGGCCACGCCGGCGCCGATCTTGGCACCGACCGCGCGGCCTTCGGCCAGCACCTTGCCGTCCTTGGACGACAGTGCGAAACGCTCGATCTGGGTGGCATGGCTGCGCGACTTCACCGTTTCCGGGCGCGCCTGGACGATGAACAGCTTGCCGCTGACGCCGTCCTTGGCCCACTCGATGTCCATCGGCCGACCGTAATGCTTTTCGATCACCAGCGCCTGCTTGGACAGTTCCTGCACGTCCTCGTCGCTGATCGAGAAGGTACTGCGCAGCTCGGCCGGCGTGTCCTCGGTGCGCACGCGTTCGCCGGGCACATCCGAATACACCATGCGCAGCTGCTTGCTGCCCAGCGAGCGGCGCAGGATCGCCGGCTTGCCCGCACTCAGCGTGGGCTTGTAGACATAGAACTCGTCCGGATTGACCGCGCCCTGCACGACCATTTCGCCCAGGCCGAAGCTGGAGGTGACAAACACCACGTCGCGGAAACCCGACTCGGTGTCCAGGGTGAACAGCACCCCAGAGGCGCCCACGTCCGAGCGGACCATCAGCTGCACGCCGGACGACAGGAACACGTCCTCGTGCTTGAAGCCGTGGTGCACGCGATAGGCGATGGCGCGGTCGTTGTAGAGCGAGGCGAAGACTTCCTTGACCTTGTGCACCACGTCGTCGGCGCCTGTCACGTTGAGAAAGGTTTCCTGCTGGCCGGCAAAGGACGCATCGGGCAGGTCTTCGGCGGTGGCCGAGGAGCGCACCGCCACGGCGACTTCGCCCCCACCGTTTTCTTCGCACAGCTGCTTGTAGGCGCTGCGGATGTCGGCATCCAGCTGGGGCTGCAGCGGGGCGTCGATCACCCAGCCGCGGATTTCCTTGCCGGCCGCGGTCAGCGCGCCGACGTCTTCCACATCCAGCGTGGCCAGCTTGTCGAAGATGCGCTTGGACAGATCGTTGTGGGCGATGAAGTCCTTGAACGCTTCCGCCGTGGTCGCATAGCCGCCAGGCACCGAGACGCCCAGCTGGGCCAGGTTGCCGATCATTTCGCCAAGGGAGGAATTCTTGCCGCCGACACGGGCAAGGTCGGACAGGCCAAGCTCATGCAGCCACAGGATGTTCTGGTTCAAGCGCTACGCTCCTTGGGGGGACCTGGTTCCGCTCGCAAACGCGCCGGATCGCAGCCCATACAGGGGAAGAAGGTGTGCCAATGATGCCGGTGCATATCGCACCGCACAAGCAATGGTGCGATATTGGTATCGTCAGTGTCCAGCACAAAGGATGAATGCAATGTCGAGCGTCCGACCGGTCTTCTACGTGTCCGATGGCACCGGAATCACCGTTGAAACCATTGGACATAGCCTGCTCACGCAGTTCTCCGGGTTTTCCTTCATCACCGACCGGATTCCGTTCGTCGATGATGTCGACAAGGCCCAGGAGGCGGCCGAACGCATTCGCGAGGCTGGCATCCGCCACGACGCGCGCCCGATCGTGATCCATTCGATCGTCGATCCGGCGATCGCGCACCTGCTCGAATCCAGCGGCGCGCTGATGCTTGACGTGTTCGCGCCATTCATCAATCCGATGGAGCTGGAACTGGGGGCGGTGCGTCAGTCGCGGGTCGGCCAGGCGCACGGGATCGTCAACTTCGAGGCCTATCACCGCCGCATCAACGCGATGAACTTCGCGCTGACCCATGATGATGGGATCGCGATCAACTACGACGAGGCCGATCTGATCCTGGTAGCGGTTTCACGCGCCGGCAAAACCCCGACCTGCGTATATCTGGCGCTGCATTACGGGGTCAAGGCGGCCAACTATCCGCTGACCGACGAAGACCTGGACACCGATCGCCTGCCGCCGCGCCTGCGCCCATATCGGAAGAAGTTGTTTGGCCTGACCATCGATCCAGAGCGGCTGTGCCAGATCCGCCAGGAGCGCCGGCCCAATTCCAGCTACGCCAAGCCCGAGACCTGCCGCCGCGAAGTGGCCGCCGCCGAAGGCATGTTCACCAACGAGCGCCTGCCCACGCTGAGCACCACCCACACCTCGATCGAGGAAATCGCCAGCAAGGTGATGTCCACGCTGGGCCTGCAGCGCGAGATGTTCTGAAGCGAAGGGCCGCGCGCGGTTGGAAACGGGCGGGCGGACCCTCAAATTAGTGGCAAGACACGTGGGGCGTCAATGCTGCCGTTGACGCCTGCCAGCGTGTAGGATCGAGCCATGCCCACCACACTTTCCCGCGCTGCGCACCTGCCCAAGCTGGGCCGTTTTGGCTGGCTGATGGGGCTGTATGCGGAGAACTATGCGCGCCTGTCGCGCCTGTTCGCTCCAACCGATCTGGTGCCTGGACGCTATGTGTCCAGCATTGGCGATGGTCTGGACCTGCACCTGGACGTGATCGAGACCCACCGCTACACGGTCGAGCTGCGCATCACCTACGGCATCATCGATCCGCAGACCGGCGAGCCGGATCCGTCCGCGTTCGTGCGCGTGTACCGCGATGCGCGCCAGGCCGAGGCCACGCATTGCTATGTCGGCCGTCGCTGGCAGGACGTGATCGGCATGTTCCCGCCTCCGGCCGAGCTGATCAGCCATCGCATGCGGATGAACACTTTCCTGGGCAAATGGGTGGAATATCTGGCCGAGCGCGGCCATGGGGTGGCCACGCTTGAGCGTGTGGAGTTCGATGCGGTTGAGGCGTCGATGGAACCCAGCAGCGCCGGCTGATCCAGGTCGGACAGAGCGGGGTTCTGCTTTCCGCCCTTACCAGACATCCGGCAGCGGGCGCTTGACGATGGCGTCCCTGCAGTCGATCTGCGATTCGATGTGCATCCGGGCCAGCGACAGGTAGTTGGCCTTCGGCCCCGAGCCTGAGCCGGTGATTTCGCCCAGGTAGTCATCATCGGCCCATACCCGCCCAATCCAGTCGGCCTGGTTTTCGCCAATGGTGAGCGTGACCGTGTAGCGCAGGCGCCGACCATGCTTGTCCTTGCACAGGTACACGGTGGGGAACTGCATGGTGAAGTCGTTTTCGGTGCAGCGCTTCTGCAGATGGGCGCGCGCTTCGGTGATCAGTTTTTCGCGCTCGGATTGATCGAGCGTTTCAAGCTCGCCCAGGAAATAGTCCGAGATTTCGAGGAATCGCTCGATGGCGTCGATTGGCGCATGGCCGTTGCGACGGATCCAGCTGGTGAAGGCGGTTTCATGGCGCGCAGCGGATTTCGCGGATTTGGACACCAATCCTCCTGGTTCATGTAAATAGGATGACCGCTGAAACGCGGCTACCTGTTTAGTTTCATGAATTCATGATGTAGAACGCATGAAGAGACTACCGGGTGTCTTCATGGATTGCATGAGGACGCGGCGGCAGCCGCCCAGCACCTGGAGGCCATCTCAGGCGACAAAAAAAACGCAGCGGATGTCCGCTGCGCTTTTGGTGTGTTGGCGTCCCCACGGGGATTCGAACCCCGGTGTCCACCGTGAAAGGGTGGTGTCCTAGGCCTCTAGACGATGGGGACGCTGTCTAAACTTGAAGCGATCACAAGCAGGCCTGGTGCTTGCAACCTCTGTAAAACGTGGTGGAGCCAGGCGGGATCGAACCGCCGACCTCCTGCATGCCATGCAGGCGCTCTCCCAGCTGAGCTATGGCCCCGGTGTTGCCAAGAAAAAACGCAGCGGATCAGCGCTGCGCTTCCTTGTTGTAGCTGGCGTCCCCACGGGGATTCGAACCCCGGTGTCCACCGTGAAAGGGTGGTGTCCTAGGCCTCTAGACGATGGGGACGCTGTCTAAACCTGAAGCAATTACAAGCAGGCCTGGTGCTTGCAATTTTGTAAACGTGGTGGAGCCAGGCGGGATCGAACCGCCGACCTCCTGCATGCCATGCAGGCGCTCTCCCAGCTGAGCTATGGCCCCGGTGTCTTGGGAGCCCGGCATTCTAATGACCGTTCCGGCGTTCCGCAAGCGCGCATGCGCGACTTTTTTTCGATCGATGGAACGATGCGCGATCACGCCGCGCGGTGACGCAGGCGCAGCGCGTTGAACACCACCGAGGCCGAACTCAGGCTCATGGCCAACGCGGCCAACATCGGCGACAGCCGCCAGCCCAGCCAGGGTGTCAGCACACCGGCTGCAAGCGGAACGCCGATGCCGTTGTAGAGCAGGGCAAAGGCGAGGTTCTGGCGCATGTTGCGCACGGTCTGCTGGGAGATGCGCCGGGCGCGCAGGATGCCGCGCAGATCGCCCTTGACCAGGGTGACCTGCGCGCTGGACATGGCCACGTCAGTGCCGGTGCCCATGGCGATCCCGATGTCGGCCGATGCCAGCGCGGGCGCGTCGTTGATGCCGTCACCGGCCATCGCCACGACGCGTCCTTCGCCGCGCAGCCGCTGGACCAGCACGGCCTTGTCCTGCGGGCTGGTGTCGCCGTGGATTTCATCGATCCCCAGTTGCTGGCCGATCGTTTGCGCGGTGCGGGCGGCATCGCCGCTGGCCATCACGATCCGCAGGCCCTGGTTGTGCAGTCCGGCGATGGCCTGGCCGGTACCGTCCTTGATCGGATCGACGACGGCCAGCGCACCGGCCAGCGCGCCGTCCACGGCCAGGAACACCACGCTTGCCCCTGCGCTTTGCTGGTCGTCGGCGAAGCGGTCCAGCGGCGCGGTATCGAGTCCTTCGGACCGCATCAGGACGCGGCTTCCCAGGACGAGCGGACGCTGCTGCGCGGTGCCGCTTATGCCCAGTCCGGTCTCGGATGTCACATCGACGACCTCATCCAGCGCCAGGCCGCGCTCGTGCGCGGCGTCCACGATCGCCTGGGCCAGGGGATGTTCGCTGCCGAGCTCCAGGCTGGCGGCCAGGCGCAGCACGTCGTCTTCGGAAAAGGGCGCCAGCGCCAGCGCGCTGCCGAACGCGGGGCGGCCGCAAGTCAAGGTGCCGGTCTTGTCCACCACCAGGGTGTCGATGTCGCGCATCCGTTCGATGGCCGGCGCATCGCGGAACAGCACGCCGGCCTGCGCCGCACGGCCGCTGGCGACCATGATCGACATCGGCGTCGCCAGGCCCAGCGCACACGGGCAGGCGATGATCAGCACGCTCACCGCGTTGAGCAGGCCGTGGGTCCACGACGGCGGCGGGCCGAACAGTCCCCAGCCCAGCAGCGTCAGCACGGCTACGCCCAAGACGGCCAGCACGAACCAGTACGACACCTTGTCGGCCATGGCCTGCAGCGGCGATCGCGTGCGCTGGGCCTGGGCCACCAGCTGGACGATCTGCGCCAGGGTGCTGTCGGCGCCGGTGCGGGTGGCCTCGATGAGCAGGGCGCCATTGCCGTTGAGGGTGGCGCCGATCACCGGCTCACCCGGTCCGCGCGCCACCGGCAGTGATTCGCCGGTGAGCATGGATTCGTCCAGGTGCGAACGGCCCTCGCGCACGATGCCGTCGACCGGCACCTTCTCGCCGGGCCGCACGCGCAGGCGATCTCCGGGACGCAGCGCGTCCAGTGCGACGTCGTGTTCGCTGCCGTCGGCCTCGATGCGGCGGGCGGTCTTGGGTGCCAGGCCCAGCAGCGCCCTCAATGCCGAGGAGGTCTGTGCGCGGGCCTTGAGTTCCAGCAGCTGGCCCAGCAGGGTCAGGCTGACGATGGCCGCGGCGGCTTCAAAATAGACCTCGACCTGTCCGTGCATCCGGAACGACGCCGGAAACACCTGCGGCACCAGCAGTGCGGCCAGGCTGTAGAGATAGGCCGCCGAGACGCCGGTACCGATCAGTGTCCACATGTTGGGACTGCGGTTGCCGATCGACTGCGCCCAGCGCTGCAGGAACGGCCAGCCGGCCCACAGCACCACGGGCGCGGCCAGCACGGCCTGGGCCCAGGCCAGCACCGCGCTGGACAGCATGGGCAACAGGTGGCCGGACATGCCCAGCACCACCGTCACCGCGCTCAATGGCAGCGTCCACCAGAACCGGCGACGAAAATCGGTGAGTTCGGGATTCTCCTGATCTTCCAGCGCCGGCGTCATCGGCTCCAGCGCCATGCCACATTTGGGGCAGGTGCCGGGTGCGTCGCGGATCACGTCCGGATGCATGGGGCAGGGGTACTGCGTGCCGGGCGGGGCGGGGGCCGCGTCTTTCGGAGCGGGCCGCAGATGGCGCTGCGGATCGGCGCTGAATTTCTGCCGGCAACCTTCGCTGCAAAAGTAGTAGGTCTGGCCGTCGACTGTGGCGCGATGCCTGGCGGTGGTCGGATCCACGCGCATGCCGCAGACCGGATCGTTGGCGCTGGTCTCTGCTGCGGGCGGGCTGGCATGGCCGCAGCAACTCGATACTGTGGTCGGTTCGGCGCAAAGCGCAGGCACCGGCTTTGCCTGCGTCCCATGCGAATGGCGGCCTCGGCCGCCGGAGTATTTTTCGTCTTCCCTGGACATCTCAGCGATCCTCGCGCAGGGCCGAGACGATCGGGCAGTCGCGCAGGGCGCCGTGACCTGGGCAGGCGTCGACCATGACCTGCAGCGCATCGCGCATGCGTGCCAGTTCGTCCATGCGCTGCTGCACCTGGGCCAGTTTGCGGCTGGCCGCCTCCTTCACTGCTGCCATGTCGCCCCGGCCAGCACTGATCGAAAGCAGTTCGCTTATTTCCTCAAGTGTGAACCCTAACCCCTTGGCGCGACGGATGAAATTGAGTCTGGCAACGTCATCCTCGGCATAGCGACGATAGCCTCCGGACGAGCGCGGCGGTTCCGGCAGCAGCCGCTGGCGCTCGTAGTAGCGGATCGTGTCGATCGGGACCTGGGTCTGGCGGGCCAGCTGACCAATGTTCATGGGGTGCTCCAGACGGGACTACGATCAGTGTGCACCCTGGAGTCTGGTCAAGAGTCAAGGGTTCTGCGGCTAGAACCAGAAGCGCAGACCCGCGACCCAGCCGTGATCCGACGCGGGCCGACCGGAAGCCTCGATCAGATCGGCGGTGTCGCCGAAGCTGCGGCTCCAGATATGGCCCACGTAAGGCGCAAACTGACGGGTGATTTCGTAGCGCAGCCGCAGGCCCGCCTCGCCCTGGCTCAGGCCCTTGCCGATGCGGTTGCGCGGGTCGTCCTTGCTGTAGGCGTTGAGTTCGACCCGCGGTTGCAGGATCAGCCGGTTGGTCAGCAGCAACGCGTATTCGCCCTCGAACCTGGCTGCCAGACGGCCGTGCTGGCCGACATAGGCGTGCGCCTCCAGCTCGAACTTGTACGGCGCCAGGCCCATGACCCCCAGGCCGGCCCATTGCCGCGCGGGCCCGCGACCGAAATCGCTGCGCACGGATACCACTCGATCCCACCATGGGCCAGTGGCGTGGTTCCACTGCAGCTCGACATTGCCCCGCGCCCGGTTACCGCGGCGCTGGTCGCCCTCGCTGCGCAGCCAGAGCTTGTCGAAGTTGCCGCCCACGCCGAAGCGCACGTCCCAGGCGCTGGTGCCGCCTTCGACATGCTCCAACCGATCGCTGCGCAGCACAGCCACCGTCGGTTGGTCGTCCATGTGCAGGGACATGTCCATGCCGCCAAGGTCCGGAAACGCAGCGGCGCGTTCCTCGGGTGTCGGCGAGTGCAGGGACGCGGGCACTGGCCCGTGCGCTGCATGGTCCATGTGCTCCATCGCGGGCGTGTCCGGCGCCGGCATATCCATGGCCATGCCGGCTGGCATTGCATGGCCGGCATGAGCATCAGGCATCCGGACGGGCACGACCTTCTTGCGAATCTGCGCCGGCGACTGCTTCGGTCTGGAGGCTCCGGATCCGGACGCATTTGTTGACGTCGCTGCCGCGGGCGCATGCTGGCTGTGATCCATCGGCATAGCCATGCCGTGATGGCCGGTATGTGGATCTGCAGAGTCGGCCTTTGGCTTTTTCGCAGGCTCGGACGTGTTCTTCTTCTGGTCGTTCGACGTGTTGTCATGCGCCATCACCGACATGTCCATGCCCGGCATGTCCTGCATCCGCATGGCCGCGTGATCATGCTGCTGGGCCGAGACAACGCCGCTGCCCAGGGCCAGCGCACATGCCAGCGCAAGGCGGCGGTTCAAGGGAAGGGCGCTCATGCGACATGCACCTCGCGGAACATGCCCAGCTCCATATGCAGCAGCATGTGGCAGTGGAAGGCCCAGCGCCCCAGCGCGTCGGCGCTGACCCGGTAGCTGCGTACGCTGCCGGGCGGCACGCTGATCGTATGGCGACGGACCTGGAATTGCCCATCGGCACTTTCCAGATCGCTCCACATGCCGTGCAGATGGATGGGATGTTCCATCATCGTGTCGTTGACCAGCACGATCCGCACGCGCTCCCCGTAGTTCAGCCGCACCGGGTCGGCCTTGGAAAACGCAATGCCGTCGAACCCCCAGACGTAACGCTCCATGTTGCCGGTCAGGTGCAGCTGAAGCTCGCGTCCGGGATCGCGCGGATCGGGATCATCGAAGGTGCTGTGCAGGTCGGATGCGGTCAGCACGCGCCGCCCGTTGCCGCGCAGGCCCGTGCCCGGATCGTCCAGGGCGCGGCTGGGCATCATGGTCTGCATGTCCACGGCTGGGTTGCCGGTTTCGCTGGCCGGATGCTGGATCATCGTGGCTTCGGCCGCCGGCTGTCCGGCGTGATCCATCGCTGCCATGTCGCCGTGATCCATCGTGGCATGATCCATGCCCATGGGAGGCATCGCACGCCCATGGTCCATGCCCAGATCGGCCATGGTCAGCAGTGGACGCGGATCCAATGGCGGGACCGGCGCCTGCAGGCCGGGGCGGGGCGTCAACGTGGCGCGGGCGTAGCCGCTGCGGTCCATCGCCTGGCAGAAAACGGTGTAGGGCTGGTCTTCCTGCGGCTGCACGATCACGTCCAGCGTCTCGGCCACGGCGATGCGGAATTCATCCACGCTGACCGGATGCACCGGCTGGCCATCGGCGGCCACCACGGTCATCGTCAGGCCCGGGATCCGCACGTCGAAGAAGGTCATCGCCGAGCCGTTGATGAAACGCAGGCGCACGCGCTCGCCACGCTTGAACAAGCCGCTCCAGTTGGCCTCCGGGCTGGCTCCGTTGACCAGGTAGGTATAGGTCAGGCCGGTGACATCGGCCAGATCGGTCGGGCTCATCCGCATCTGGCCCCACATGCGCCGGTCCTGCGTGGTGGCGCCCAGGCCATGCCGGCGTGCATCGCGGAAGACATCGCCGACGGTGCGCCTGTGGTCGTTGTAGTAGTCCGGCTGCAGCTTCAGCTTGCGGACGATGGCGTGCGGATCCTCGTCGCTCCAGTCCGACAGCAGCAGCACGTAGTCGCGATCGGCCTGGATCGGATCCGGTTCACACGGCTGGACAACGATGGCCCCGTACGCGCCCTTGGCCTCCTGCAGGCTGGAATGGGCATGGTACCAGTAAGTCCCAGACTGCTTTAACTTGAATCTGTAAAGATATGATTCTGAAGGGCCTATCCCATGGAAACTCAGGCCGGGAACACCGTCCATCGCGGCCGGCAGCACGATCCCGTGCCAGTGCAACGACGTGTCCATGCCCAGCCGGTTGCTGACCTTGAGCGTGACCTCATCGCCTTCGCGCCAATACAGGGTCGGCCCGGGCACCGAGCCGTTGACCGCCACTGCATGGGCGGATTGACCGGTGACATTGACCGGCAACGCGCCCAGCGAGAGTTCGAAATCCGTGCCGCGCAGTTCTGGCACGATGGGTGCGGCACCAGCCTGCGCGCCGCGGAGCCCAGAGTTGGCAAGGGCAGACAACGGCAGCTGCGAAGCCGCCAGCGCAAGACCGCCAGTGACAAACCGCCGCCGCGTCGTTGCTGCCCGAGGCAGGCAGAAACCATCCATCGACATCAACCACTCCAGGCGCAGCATTAGACGGCAGGCGAGTATGCAAAGTCTGGAGCGGAGTCCAGTCAAGCGGGCTGGCATGGCAACCTAGCCATCTGTACTTTACATAATATACATTATGCGAAGTTCGCCAACGGCTGCGGGAACTATGGCTGTGGCTCACCTCGCTTCTACCGCGCCGGCGCAAGGCTGTTGACCGCACCCTTCAGTCCCCAGCGCCCGCGCTAACGCTCCTCAATGCCCGCACTCAAGGCACCCCAATCTCCAACGTACGTGTTCTGGTATCCCCAGTTTCCCAAAGATTGTGAGTTCATAGTTCTAGCTTCATCGACAGATCTCAGCAACATCGCTTATTGCCGCAGCGGACGTGCCCCGCTTACGCCCAGCAAATGCCTCAGTTGGGTCCAGCAAATGCCCCAAATTCATTGAGCCTCCAACAAAAACCCCCGTTCTTGACGATCCGCCCAACAAGTCGCCCCAAACCTGGTTCCCTGGTTCGACGGACCGGTGCGGCCGGCTCGTCCCGGCTCCGCCTGAACAGCCGCAACGATCAACAAACGCCCCTGGCCTATCGAGCGAAGTCTCGTTGGAAAAATTAGTAATTGTCCTGGCCGTCGGCTCTCGCTGCACGCGGTTCCGGATGGTTATGCCTTTCTCTGGTAGAAAGGCTCCACACAGCTTCCAGCAACGAAGTCCGGAACACCCTGGGCCGGATCGAACACCGTCAGGTCAATCGCCAGCTCCGGTGGTGATCGCTGGATCTCCAGTTGCATTGATGTCAGGCACGCCCGCACTGCGCGCTCCGCTTGGTCAGGTGATACACCGAGCAGAATCAGCAGGGAGACGTCGTTTTTATTCGCTTCGGGAGCGGTTTGGATCACGTAAGCCGACATGACGGGGCTTTGTCGCTTCAACGTTTGGGTCAACGCGGGAATCAGCCAAGAAGGCAGGCAGTCTGGGGCGCCAAACCACACCTTCCCACCTGGCCATAGGTCTTTCCTGAGCTGAGCAATGTTCCCTGTCGTCAACAAGGACTCGACCTCTTCCGGATACAACACGGCGCCACCGTCATTCGGGTTGAGCATCAAGGTAGCCCCGCGGGTGATCTCGAGCAGTTCGCGCCCCGTGAATGTCACGATTCTCGCCGAACGGCCAGCAGCGGCGGCCGCCCTGGATTCAGACGTAAAGAACGGCAGCGCGTCGAAGCCATCAGGGTGCCTGAACTGAATCAGGCGGAACTTCGCCGAGTCGTCGGAGATCGGAACATGGGCGTACACCGTGGCCTCAAGCAGGAGTCGGAAGAATTCCTGATCCGCCTCTGGATTCCCACGAGCCTGCTCTAGGCGCTCCTCAAGTTCGCTTTCGCTGATCATGTATAGATCCGTCTGGAGGCGGAAGTGCAACTTTATGGCACGGTTCCAAGCGTGGCCTAGTCAAGATCCGCGGCTGACGTCTTTCGGGTCGTCGCTGACACCTTCTTCCTCTGGGGCGTTTGCACGTTCCGCCGGGCCATCTTTCTGGGGCTCGGCGTGGCCTTTTGGGCTTGGCGTAGGACCAACTCCAACTCGGCCGGGAAGTCGCGCAGCTGCGACAGCTGTCCTGCTAGCGTCTCAGCCTTGGCCTGCTGGATCTCAGTCTGCCGCTGGGCCTCCATGGCTTTGGCGTTGCTTTGCTCCAGGGCCACAAGGTACGCTTTCTGGGACGCTGCCTGTTCCTTTTGAAGGGACGTGAGACGGCTTTGGAGCTCTCTGCTCTGCTGCCGGGCGCGATCGACTTCGGCATGGGCCCGGTCCTCGGTCGCCTGAACATGCTTCGCCAGCGTCTCCCGTTCGGCCTGGGCAGCGTCTTGGAGCGCCTGCAGGCGTCGATCAGCTGCTTGTCGCGCGATCTCGGCGTTCGCGACTTGCTCCAGCGCAACGTCACGCTGCTGAGCCAATTCAGCAACTTGGCTTTCCATATGGCTGACCAACCGGTTGAGCTCGGCCGCCTGGGTTGAAGCTACGCGTTCAGCTTGGGAGGCGACCTCGACCTTGTCGCGTAGGGCGGTGGCTTCAAGGGCGAAGGATTCGCGTTCGGCCTGGAGCGCGGCCTGTCCCTCTTGAAGGGCCGCGCGCTCAGCCTCGAGTGCCTCCTTGGCGTTGGCCTGGGCATGTTCCAACGCCAGGCGCCATAGCTCACCCGCGGCTTTCGCCACGGCGTCTGGGGCTTGCGGGAGCGAAAGACTCGCCTGCTGTACCTCCAATCGCTGACCGAGCCCCTGCCACCAGGTCTCTAGCCAACGGGTCACAGTGTTCGGGGAGCCGGTGGCCAAGTGGGCGCGGATACGTTCAACCGTCGGTCGCTCGCCGGCGCCGACGATCTCGTCTGCGGCAGCGTGGACGTCAGATTCTGTGATGCCTCGGGCCATGGATGTGCCTCCTGCGCGGGCGCCCTACTCTGTTGATTCCGTACTGGTGATAAGTGATGATTATCGTGGCTACGACGACCAATTCATAGCGTACATTACATACTATGATCGATCATTCCGCACTTCCGGTCTCCGCGCAAGCCGCCAGCAGCCTCGTTTTGCCAGAGCAACTGGCCGAACAGGCCGCTGAGGCGGTCCGCGAACTGCTAGCCGAGGCTGCTGCCGCCAACACCACCCGCAGCTACACCACCGCCTTGCGCTACTGGGCCGGCTGGCACGCGGCGCGCTATGGCATCGAGCTGTCGCTGCCAGTGCCTGAAGCCGCGGTCCTGCAGTTCGTCGTAGACCATGTGATCCGGCGATCGGCCGAGGGCGAATTGACCTGGGAACTGCCGCCGGCGGTCGATCAGGCCTTGGTTGACTCGGGATTGAAGGCCAAGCTTGGCGCTTGGACCCTGTCCACCGTGCGCCACCGGGTCGCGGTGCTGTCGACGGCGCATCGGCTTAAGCATTTAGCCAACCCCTGTGAGCAGCCTGCGGTCCGCACCGTCCTGTCCCGCGCTGGTCGCGCTGCAGTGAAGCGCGGTGAACGTCCACGCAAGAAAACGGCGATCACCTTGCACGAGCTGGAGGCCATGCTGGCGACCTGCGATGAGTCCCTGGAAGGAGTCCGCGACCGTGCCCTGCTCTGCTTTGCTTTTTCTAGTGGCGGCCGCCGCCGCAGCGAAGTCGCCGCCGCTGACATGCGCGACCTGCGTCGCATCAGCGAAAAGGGCTACATCTACCGGCTGGAGCACAGCAAGACACAGCAAGCTGGTGTCACCGCCTCCTCCACGCCCGACAAGCCCGTGCTCGATCGCGCTGCGCTGGCACTTGAAGAATGGCTGGAGGCAGCAAGGATTACGGAAGGGGCGATCTTTCGCCGTCTTTGGAAAACGCGTATCGGCCCTGCCCTCTCCCCTGCCGCGGTTGCGGAGATCGTGCAAAGGCGTGCGCGCCAAGCCGGCCTTGAGGGTGATTTCGGTGGTCACAGCCTGCGGTCCGGGTTCGTGACTGAAGCCAGCCGCCAGGGCGTACCGCTGGCCGCCATCATGCAGATGACCGAGCACCGGGCGGTGTCGAGCGTGGTGGGGTACTTCCAGACGGGCGGTGCCACGGCTAATCCCGCTGCTCGCTTGCTAGAAGATTGACTGCCATCGGCGTCGCCTAGACGCAACTCGGCCGCGCCGCACAACCGGTACGGCGCCACGTAGCGGTTGTTCACCAGTTCGCCTCAACTACGCTAGCGACATCTGTGTATACAGAAACACCATCAATCGCCTAATCCTGCCAGGAGCAATCAGTAGAGTCTGATCTTCACTTTCGACGATTCCTGCGCCTAGAAGCCTTCGCCATTTTATTGCGGCCCTTCGCCTTCTTCCGTGATCGTGGAATGGGCGCCGCTGGTGATTCCGGACGTCGATGAGGGAAGTCTTGAGTCCAGCTGTGCTGTAAAGGCAGATTCTCCGCGAGTATACCCACATCATCGGCCAACCGCCGCAATTCCACCAAATCGACCTCCGCATCTTCTGTCAAACGGTAAACCGCTAGGTCCTCGGAATAGCCAGCGTAATCCTTCACCGGATGATCGAACGCCATACCAATGAAAGTCGTTGCCTCAGGCATGCGCAGCTTTGCGCATTGCAAATAAATCTGAAGGAACGAAGCACGCCGCCTGCGGTACTCGGCATAGTCTTCTCCAGGCAGCAGCGGATCAATCAGGAAGGCGTACGCCACCTCTGGCTGCTGCAGCGTGGAGAACAGTCTCGTCCGCCTGGCATCTGGCCGTGTCTTGGCCATCTCGAATGCAGCTAACAAGACATCCGAAAGAAACCTCCTCTCGAACCGACTCTTAGACGCGATGATGCGAAGTGCGACCTCCAGATCCTGGTTGCTCGTGGTGGCACCCATGATTCCTGGGTTGCCTTCCTTGATGAACCGATCAACCAATCGGTCCCAGAGATAGCTTGTTCTATCGGCAACCTTCTTTGCTTTGTACTCGGGTCGTTCGTGGAGGCCTGGCCAATGAGATTCGTCGAACCAAAGAATGTCGGGAAGTGACTTCCCGTCTTGTGGCGGCAAGAACCAGTGCTCACCGTCCCTCATGTTCGTCATGTACGCGGCAAGGAACTGCTCTTCCCCAGCGGCGATGACAACTGTTCCCGATGTAAGCAGTTCCTCTCGCGCCTTCAGATAAGCGATGAAGTCAGCAGCCGTATCGCGCTCGCGCAGGACCGCCTCGAGAGAGAATTCGTCAAAGACGTGCACAAACTGTTTGCGCGGCTCAACTACGCCAATGGTAAAGGGGTGCTGGTGATGATCTTTTCCGACAATTCCCGTATTGATCTGATGTGTGCCAAGACTCCCTTTAAAATTCTTTGAACAAGGGACAAACGATCCACGCGTCGTTGCGACAAGATGGAACCGCGCACGATCTGGAGGAGGAAGCGGGACCGGCAAGGGTTTCTTGCAGGCTGCATCCTGATAGACGCGGCCAGGAAAGCGCTTGGCCCAGTTCATCGCGCCATAGAGCTGCCGCACCGACTTCGTTATCGCGCTCTTGAACCAACGCGGCCACGCAACATCGAGTGCAACGCCCTCGCTGAAGCGAATGTGCTTGTCCGAAAACAGAATGACGTCATCTCCAAAAACCACGAGAACGTCAGCGAACTCGTTCCCACTCGAGGCGCCATCCTCGCGAACGCCTTCGTCAGTAAATGTATTTGGATAGGACCAAAGGCTCAGAAAGGAGTGCCTGCAAAGGCGCGCGAGAAAACGTTCCGATTCGGTCTCACCTTCTGCCGTGGTGAGATCGAAGATCGGGCCGGCGGCAACCTCGGTAGGATCTACTCCCTTCGGCGGAGCAAGTCGGGGCGGCTGTCTCCCAGGACTGTCGCTGGCTGTCGCGTCTGATGCCTCTTTGGATTCTTCGTTCATCCCCGCTCTCCCCGGGCGCCCCGTGAAAGTTGATGTTGCATTGCCGGTCCACGCGAAACCCGAACTATTCGAAGCTGTTATCCCGAGGATCTCGTTCCTGCTGTTCCCATGCACGCTCGCGCTCAATCTGGCGCTCGAAGTCCTCGCGATACTGCCTGAGCGCAGCGAGATCCTCGCCTTGAAGGAAGGCCTCGAGCGCATCGAACAACGGCAACCGTTTGGACATGATGGCGGCCCGGGATCCGCTCCAGCTCATGGGCTTAACCCGGCGGGCCAACGCCCGGATCACCTTTATCTGCTCGGGTGAGTGCCGGATCAGTTCCAACGCGGCTTCGGTCCAAACCACATGTTTGTCATCGTCCTCGGCGAACGCCGGAATCGAATCGGCCAGTTGCGCCCAACGCTCGGAATCACCACCACGGCACCATGCCAGCAATGTTTCCAACGGGACGTTGGCAAGCGGGTGTTGCCCACCGTGCAGGCCTTCGAGCGTCAATGTCCGAATGAACCCTCGAGGGTCGTCCTCGCTGGGATCCACCAGCTCGTCAAGTGCGGCCACCGGATGAACCGAAAACAGCGCGCCAATAACGTCTTCGAAGTCGTACGAGGACAGCGTATGGTCCGCCATGCCTGCACGGAGGCTCAGGAGAAGCGCCCTAGCTGCCGGCTCCCCGTCAGGACCCGCCATGCACTTCTCCACCAGCGACTTGAGGGAGAAGTCGAGCTGGTGGTTCCGCCGTACGGCCAGCGGCACCTTAGGCACGAGCTCACGGGCGGCGGCAGTAATTTCCGGGCCCGCCTGCGGCTTGCCGTGCAGATGCATCGCCACCACGTCCAGCGCGACCAGCAGGCCATCATCCTTGTCGGCGATGCCACGGATCAGCCGCGCCATATCCGGGTCCGCCAGTCCCTCCGTGACACGTCCGTAGGCGAGGTACTGGTACTTGTCGGCAGGTGCGGCACCGCGCTCGAGCGAGCGCATGAGCCTTTCGCTGCCGCGCTCGTCCAGTGGTGCACAGGTCTGCAGGACGGGCACCCACTCGGAAAGCGTCGGGCTATCCAGTGCTTCATCCAGAAGTCGTTCGAATAGCGGCCTGTCGACCTCGTGGAGGCCACCCAGGAATCCAAGCAGCACCTGCACACCGCGGACATCAGCATCGGTCGATTCGAAGGCGGACACGAGTGCACGCCAAAGTTGCTCCGGCTGGTTCGACCCCTTCGCGAGCCCGAACCCGAACCTCGACTGGCGCGCCTGCTTGTTCTCGACCAGCATCGGAAGCAGTACTTCCAGCGATTCGGCGTCCGTCGCCACCGCCCGCCCAAGATCCTCCGCGTAGCGCTCGGCACGCTCATAGGGCTTCAGGCCGTCGTATTCGTCCCCGTCGGTGATATCCAGTCCGGCCGAGAACGAGGTCAACACTACGGCCTTGGTCTGTGCGATCAGGGTCGTTGGGCGGATTCGTTGCTCAAGAGCCGCCAGGCGACGCGCGCCCTCCGGATTCTTCTCGTCCTTGTCGAACCGCATCGTCTGACGAATGGCCAACCACCCCTTTTCCCAGCCGAGCGGCATTAGCCTCGCGACGGCATCCTCCAACTGGTCGTACCGGCGGACATTGGTCCACAGTGACCGGAAGTTGCTCGCCAGCATGGTCCGGACCCTCGCGCCCAGCGCCGACTCGCGCATACCGAACTCCACCGCAAGCGCGATGAAAGACTCGAACCACGCCAACGCCTCCGGCCCACGCTCGGGCGTGTATCCATAGTTCCGCGACCACGCCCCGAAGTCGAAACCGTAGTGCGAGGAGAAATGGTTCGTCTCCAAGGCGGAATCCAGGCACCGGATCGCCAGCCCCTGCACGCGCTCGTCTGCCGACTCCAGGTGCGCACGAATCCATGATGCGCGCTGGTCCCTGGTGGCGTGCGTGCCGGACAGGTAGATGGTGAACATCGACTTGATGAGCTCGTCGGTACGGTCCATCCGGTTCCCGGCCGGCTCCGCCAGCGCGAACAGCACAAGTACCGCCAAGCAACGGTCGAAATGCTCGGCCTCGTAGGCGATGGACCTGAGCAGATGCGTGATGGTGCTCCTGGCCGGGTTGTCCACGGCCAGGAACTGTTCGGCATCATCGCCGTTTGCCGCCCGCTCGATCGATTCAAGCGCCGCCTTGCGATCCACCGGCGCGACGTTGCGAAGCACCTCAACCAGCGGCTCGCTGAGCCCGGCGACGTCACCGAGGAGCCCTCCTTCCGCCAGCCATCCGCGGACGATTGCGATAGCCTCCTCGCTGTCGTGCAGGTAGCCCAGCCGGCGGGAGAACGAGCGGAGCAACCGCCCCCTGCCCTCCACCAGCTGCGTGGCGATGAAGCTATAGGGAATCGCCGAAAGCGCCAGCTTCGCAAGGCGGGTCGCGATCGCATGCGGCAGCACTGCGCGCCAGGGGCCGCGCTTCTGCGCCAAACCGCGTTGGAGCAACGTGGCTACTTCTCTGTGGAGCCCGAGCACCCCCATGTCGGCCAGCACGGCCAATCGGGGGAGCTCGTTCGCCTCGTTCTCGCCGTCGAACGAGTACACCAGCGCACAGGCTAGTGAAGCGCGCAGCAGCGAGTCGTTCTTGTCGTGCTTCTGCCAGAACAGCCGGCTAAAGAGCGCGTCGTCGCTCAGCCGGCCCAGCGACTCGCCCTTCCCCACCGTGTCGGCCAGGGCGATGGCCACCCTAGAATTTCCTTCCGAGAAGCGAGTGATCGTTGCAGCGTCGACCTGCGAGATATACGGGAACTGCTGCTTTATCACCTCGGTGATCAGCTCCGAAGACGCCGGCTCCAAGCGGAAAACGCTCGTCTCGTTCGGCGTATCTTCGCGGATGTCGTATTCGATGGTCAGTAAGCTGACGGCATCGGAGCCCTTGCACTTCGCCGCCAGCTTTGCGTGCAGCTCGGACGAACAGTTGTCGACCACGAGGACGACCCGACGCCCGGCGGCGACCAGCTCGTCCAGCAGCACTTGCGGCGCTGGCATCGGCTCGTCGGAAACGTCGCAGTACACCGCAAGCGAAGGATCAATGGCGTTCTCCGCGGCCTCCCCCTCGAACAAGGCCTGAGCGAACCGGGTCTTCCCCACCCCGGACAGACCCGCGATCCGGACGGACGCGCCTCCCCTGCGCAGCAGGGTGCGTACGTACTGCAGTCCCTCCTGCAGCGAGTACCGATGCTGTTCGCGATCCGCGGGGTCGACCAGGCGCGGGGATTCGTCGTCGACGAAGGGATGGGCCTTGCTTCCCCGATTGACAACCCACTGTCCATGGGGGCGCCATCCCTGCAGCGGTTTACCGAGACGCTCCCGAACCCACGTGACCACGCCGGGGTGCCGGTTGGTCCAGTCGGCGATCCGTCGCGCATCGTAGAAGTCGACGAGCGCAACATCCGCGCCCTCCACCCCGGCCACAGCCTCCTGCATGGCCTTCTTGCGTTCCTGATAGCTGCTGTCGGAGGTACTTTCCGAGCTGACGATGATGTAGGCGCCGCCGGCCTGGACGATATTGCGAATCGATGGACGCAGCACACCGCCGGGGCACATCTCGCCCTGAATCTCGGACCGGGGCATCCGCATTTTCTTCACCTGGTAGCCGATCACGGGCCGGGGGAAGCCGGCGGTGCCCGCGACTGCCTGCGGCGCATCGAGTCGCACGTCCACCCCGCCATCCGAAGCGCGCTGGTCGCCACCCCAGGTCACGTACTGCGACGGGTGCCGGCTCGCCGCCAGGCTTGCGTTGCAGAGCCTGGCGAGGAGTTCGCGCAAGGCGCTGTCATCCAGTTCGGCGACATCGCGAGGGGTGATCTCGAACAAGCTGCTCTCCCGGATAAGGTCCGTGCGGGTCCTGGCACGCGACGGCCTCGCACCGCGCGCCTGGCCGGGCGCGACTTCGATCAGGCCGGCCTCCTCCAGCGCCACGACGTGCTTCCGGGCTGCGCTGCGGGAGACTAGCCCACAGGCCTCCGCAATTTCGGCAAGGGTCGGTGGCTGGCCTTGTCCGACCACCCGCTCCTGGATATAAGGCCAGCACGGCGAGCCGGCGATCACTGAACCTCTTCATGGAGAACATATTTACTCCACGATGGGAAACATGACAACGCCGTACTTTACGGCGGCCGTTCCCAGACTTTCGTGACCATTGCACCTAGCAAGGCGGCTCGATCCCTTGGCTCCAGCCCAGCATTATGCAGGCCGACTGGGGACCCCATGGACTTCGACAACCTGTTTGAGCAGTCCAATAACTTGGCCCGCGATGTGCTCCAGGTGATCGATAGGCCGCTCTTCAATGACAGCCAGCGCATCCAAGTCAGTGAGGTGCTGTGTTCCTTGTCCATGGAGTATGGCGACAGTGCCCGTGCTCTTTTGCAGGCCGGCCTGGTGATCCACCGTGCCCAGTTTGGGGCCGTAGTGCGGGCCATCTGGACGCTTTATGCGGGCACCGATTGCCAACTGGCCAAGCTTGACGCTGGACACCGAACAGGCAGCAAAGAGCCTGCCCAACGTCACCGCGATGCTGGAGGAGCTGACTAGCAAAGCTCCCTAGAATGTGGTGATCCCCCTGCGGGAATTCATGGCTTACATGGAAGGCCTTTAACTCGTACACCCATGATGGCATCCATCCCTTGCGCCGGCGCCAGGACGGCTACCCGGCTCAGTTGGTTGTGGATGCACTAATGAACGTCAATGGGGTGTTCGTCCTGACAGCCAGGCAGGTCTCCATGCTCACGGGCGCGCCTAATCTACAACGCAGGGTACTGGAAGCTGCTGCCCGCTACCCCGTGGCGCTGCGCTCCCGCTGACATTTCGGCTCTCTAGCATCCGCAAGAGCGAAGGTGCGAGCGGCGGCGCCTGAGTTTTCACCAGGCGCCACTCAGCTCGCCGCCACAGCCTCTCGCAGCAAGGCCCGCTCCGGCTCGGTTGCGCCGGCGAGCAAAGGTGACTGCAGGTTGATATTGAAACGCCGCTGCTCGCCGACCAGCTCGTTGTTCACGATCTCCATGCCGACCCAGAACAGCGCCAGGTTGCGGTCCTTGGTCCACAGGGACACGTGTGCTGACGGAAATTGGCCATGCACCGCAATCAGCATCTCCAGCGTGCTTAGATCACTGAGGGGCGTTATGCGCTTCTTTTTCCCCATAGGTGTGGCTTGGCTTGAGCAACTTCTTCGCGGGATTGGTTCGTGCGGGCAACAAGATCGAACTGAACGCTGCGAGCACTGGAAGGCTCAGCCGCTTCACACCATGGCAGTCGGCCTTGGCCATGAGCCAGTTGAGCTTTCTCAATCGATCCTTCTGCGGAACCGGCGCCATCAATGCAGGCGCCACATCAACCAGAAAGGCAAGCTTGCGTCGATAGGGCTGCTCCAGCTCATCAAGAATATTCAACGCGGCCTTCAGCCCGACCTGGCTGTCCGGCATGATCGTGGCCTTCGGTAGCGCGGAAGATATCTTGCGCTTGACCTCCTCAAACTGCTTGCTAGCCTCCGTCGCAAGGGGCCGGGTGCGGGTGTTGCCCTCCATGATGTAAAGCAATGGATTGATCGTGACAGGCCAATCCATGATGAAGTCCAAGAACTCCGAATCTGCATCGGCTCGTCGCTTCTTCCCATCCTTGAAGCGCGAATAGAGCGCATCTATAAAACACCTGTCCGCCATCAGAATGCTTCCGGGCCCAAGCGACCATGAGCTGGGCACCCAACCACCATCAACTAACGCGAAGACATCAGAAGAAAAAGGACAGTCCATCTCTATTGATGCGATCACGTCATCGCCATGGACTTTGACTCCGGCCGGATCCATCAAGACCATGTCATACAGGTTCAGGGTGGTTCGCTTAGCTGCCTTCGCCTCGATCAGCTCCTGATAGGACAGTGGATCCACGGTCCATCGCGTAAGGCGATAGCTTTCTTTGGCCCCTTCATCACGAATATCCAGCACAGGGGCGCCGGTAGGATCGGTCCGCGGAGTAACGACAAGCCGTTCGAAGGACAGATCAGGCTCCCGGACCGGGCGGGAGTTGGGTGGGATCGCCTGTTCGCCTCCGGCCCCCATCTCACACACTCACGGCTGGAGCTGACCGGCAGGCTGCGGAAGTCCAGCGATCAGGGTGTATTGAATGCCACGCTTGTTGAACTCCCCCTGCATCCAGAAGGTAGCTTTGATGGTGAGCAGTGCACACATAATGAACAGCTTCTTGGAGCTGCTCGATGACCAGCCGTGGACTTGATTGACCCGAACGCCGCCCTGATCCAGACCGGAACTCTCGATCACGAACTCGGAGCAGTTCAGGACCTTGGCCTCTGGGACACTGTTGTCGATCAACGCCATCAATGATTCGAGATCTCCCAGTGAGGCATTAAATTTCAGCCTATGGGAGTACTTATTCCTGATCACGTTCAACTTACCAAAGGCCCGAAATAAATCGCTTCCCATCCCCAGGTTTTTTGCAATCTGCAGTTTCGTCTTAAAGGGCACAAAGTCGAGATTACTAAATAAGTCCTCCACTCCGGCGACTTTGGCGCACCAGATGTTTAGGAACTCTTCCATGATCAGATGGAACTTCAGTGCGACCCCTGCTTCGTCGGTTGAATTCAACATGGAAAGGAAGGTTTCGTGGTCGAAGATGTTGGTGAACTCGCCGCCGACCGCAATGTGTGAATTTCCTATCTCATTCATGACTCTGCCCCGCTTCCTGAAGATATCCCACCTGTCCTCACGATATCAAAGCCTGCGGCAACCATCAGTCACCAGACTCTAGTCAGAGCAAGAGGCAACTTCTCCCTTGCAACCCTCAAAAGTCTCCCGTCGGCCAAAACGTACGTCCACTCGACACCCGCTTTGGGCCGGAGGCGGATCTACCTACCCCCGATAAATCCATCTAATCCTTACTTGCTATCGGCAAGTAGCAGACACCAAGGGATGAACGGCGCCCGTGCAGCACCACTGAAGCTTCTCTTTGTAGATGGGTGGAGATCGGATGACGGACTACGGCTCCAAAGCTCCCGCACAGAGGCTTGCGGGCCGTGACGCCGCAGCCCCCTACAGCCATCACTATGCTGCCGGCGGCTTAGTCAGCATCACATCGCCGTAAGTTGTCATCGCCATGGCGTACTGCGGTACGTACCCGAACTTCGCATCGACAGCGGCGTTGGCAGCAAACGTCGAATCCAGCGCGGTTTCACCTCGCTCCCATTCGGTCATGAACGTTTCTAGCCAGTACCCCGAAACAATCGGTGTAATCGGCCACGGCGAGGCAATGACAACACGTGAGCCGGCTAGCAGCAGGAGCTTGGGCAGTCCGATCGCCGTGTTGGCATGCGGGTGCCTGTCCACGCGGCCACCACTGCAGATAAACAAGATCACCAGCTCAGTCCCCGCCAACGCTTGGGTCAACACGCGCGGCGAGATTACCAGCTCCCTCTCATCGGTTATCCGATGCAAAAAACGACCATCGGTGCCGACACTGCCATGCGCCGCGATCACCGCGATTTGTGCATTGGCTAAATCATCGGGCAGCGACCCTCGCATATCGACCTCAAAGCCATGCTGCTGGAACGCTGCGTCAGTACGCTGGATCACCGCGACCAAGGCACTGTTATCGACTACCTCCCCCGGATCGGATATCCACGCCACACGCCGGGTATGGGTGATCCTCGGTCGCGCGCGGGTGGAGTGCAGCCACGTCAGCGAGGGCACGTAGCCAATGGCCTGGTGCTGGCCGGAGAAGCCGTCCCCCTTGGGCATCAGGTTGAGCGGAATCTGAAGCAGCGCCGGCTCCCCTACCACGACCAGCCTGGCCGTCTCCGGCAGCGGTATCGCCACGGGTGCCATGGTCACAAAGATCTCGTTGTTCCCCTCCTCGCGCTGAATGTTCCCGTATCGAAGCGGGTACTTATCGTTCCACGTGGCCAGTGCCTCACCAAACGATCCCATCATACGGGCCGGCCGCTCTACGGTATCGCCTTCTTCGGTCGAGGTCAGCACCGTCAATTCGCCATCGATGTCCAAGCCCATCATGATGGCCACACCTGCCGTGGGCCGGATCTCATGCAGGTATTGCGACGGCCAACTCACATCCAAGATGCGCTCGATCGCCGCAGGATCCAGCTCGCGATCCGCCAACAGCTCGATCGCTGTTGCCGCGTGTTCCGCAGACAGCTCCGGCTCGGACAGAATCCGTCGGGCGGCAAGCTCAGCGGCCAGAAGATCTCCCGGCGCATCGTCCGCGTGTCGGGCCACTTCCACGCGATTGTGCAGACGTACCGCATCCTCGATGGTCGGATGGGCTGCCGAGATCGCATCGAGGTAGGCCCGATCCGCGGCCGTTACCAGCTCCATCGCCGCCGCTTTGATCTCCTGAATGTGCTCAGGAATCAAGCCACCTCCGCCTTGCAACAGCCCCATCGACTGCACCAACAACGCAAGCGCCGGGATCAGTTCATCGTTCATTCCCTTGACCGAGGCGCAATGATCCGCCGCGTCATGGACCATCTGTTCCAACATGGCCGGGGTGCGCTCCTGCCTATCCATCAGCCGAACGCCCAGCTCCAGCGATCGCATGCGCGCGCGTCCTGCCGGGTTGTTGGCGACCATTTCCTGCAGGCGCTTAAGCGGCACCAGCAGCTCCCGTGCGAAGCCGAACAGGCCCACGTCTCGCACGCAACGAAACAGGGTGTAGGTCTCCCACCACAGCGTCGGGGCATCGACAGGCACATCGATCGCAAACGCAGACGAGAGACCTATCAGCGCATCCACCGGATGCCGGGATCGCTGATACAGGTCTGCATACGCGCCCCATGCAATCCGGCCTCTGATCTTGGAGGTGCCGGCAAGTTGAATAATCTGCTCGGCCAGATCCCGGCTGCGTTGCACCTTTCCGTCCATCGCAACTCGGCTAGCGATCAACCGGAGCATACCGATGTCGGTGAGCGTGTCGGGGACTTCTCTGGCAACCATCACGCCGACAAAGACCACATTTTCTACACCGGCCGCCTTGTCGGGCTCCCAAGTCTCGACCATGTAGTCGACCGCCAACGACATCGCCTCCAGCAACGCGCCCGGGGCGACCCCGCCGATGACAGCGTCAGGCAGTCGCGTGCTGCTCACATCAATGGCACCCGCTTGGCCCATCCACTGATCCGCACGCCTCATGAACGCATCAAATTCCTGGGGTGAGGTGGCCTTCACCACCGTCGGATCGGTGATCACGGCAACGGCACGTGTGGCCAGCTCCATTGTCTGCGTCACCAGCAGAGCAAGCCCCCAGCTACCACTGGTCTCGACGCTGAACAGTCCACGGAAGTGTTCCCTCAGCTCCGGATCATCCGGGTGCGCGGCGACGAAGTCGCGCAACCGTTGGAATACGTGATCGTAGAAGCCTGCGTCTTGGTGTGCTTTCTCTCTTTCCAACAGTACGCGCTTGATCGCTGCAATCAGCATCCAATTGATACGCCGAGCATGCGCATCGTGCGCGGAGGTCTGCATCGCCAGCGTGATGGCCTTGTCTGCCTCATTGAGGACAAGCAGCCGGTGCGCTCCGCACAGCCTGGCAAAATCTTGTTGCTCGACAGGCCAGGGGTCGCTTACCTCGACCAGTGTCGCTACCCCGTTAGCAGAGAGATCGCGCAACGCGTTGGCAATGAGATCAAAGTAGCTGGTCAATGTAATGCTACCAATCACACGAGCGACCCGATCTCCAGATACCTCCCGACTCCATCGCAGCAGCAACCGCACCCGGTAGTCCGTCAGGGCATCACTCTCCGGATACAGTTCCCTCAGGCGATCATAGGCAAGCACTTCCAATTCGCTGTCATCCAGCCAAGTGCACGATCCCAGTGCGCGGACGAGGTGGGACTCCTCGGTCACTTCTCCTATGCCTCGCCTGATCAGCGTCTTCGCCGTCTCGGCATCGCCTCCCTCCTGCGCCATCCATCCAAACCGGGCCGCATTCTCGGCCGGAATATTGACGCCACTCTGAAGCAGAGCGCGAATTTCCTCGGCCGCCCTCTCCCGCTCCTTGCCCCGGAACAGCAGTTGGATCCTCAGTTGCCGCTTTAGGCCTACACTTAGATCAGACGCGTCAATTTGCGCCAACGCCTCCTTAGCACGCCCCACCTCTGCTAAGACCACCCAGCGCTGCATGTTGTCTGCAACAAAAGCGGTCTGCTGCACCTCTGCGTCAGAACCAAAATTGGCGATGGTTAGATCGTAGATCGCATCGATCGCGGCCTTATTGGCGTCCCGCGTCACAGGCTGACCGGGGATGCTGAACATAATGACGCTTTCTTTGGCGTACACATGCTCGATGCTGTCTGGCAGCCATATGATTACATGAGGAACCCATATGTCTTCTGCCAACAAGGCGGTGGTGCGCCCATACGGCGTACCGACCACTGCTCTGGCATCGCGATAGATCTCCGCCATCGGCACCAAGATGAAATCGCCATCGGACTCCGCCACGTGGGCGAGCAACGAGGCGGCGTTCACGTCTTCGCAGCGAACGATAGTCACGCGTTTCTTGATGATATTCACTTCCTCAGGTAGCAGAGATGATCCTCGAAGCTCGCTACCACCATGCGCGATCAGCGTGATGATCTCTTCATCGCTCTTTGCCCACGCGGCCATGGGCGGCGCGATCACCACCACGCATGGGAAGGCGAGCTTACTTTCCTGAGATTGACACATCAGTATAAGTGCAGCCGTCCTGCCTACCGCTGTATCGGTGTCGACGCCGATCAACAACGTTGCACGCTCTGCACTTTCCCCATAAAGCATGGCGGGATCGAAACCAATCACGCCAGATGGGGCAATTCCACTGGATGTCATGCGACCTATCCTTGTGTAGTGACGACCGGTTGATGAGGGATGCGGTACCGGATCAATTGTGACGCAAGACAACGCGATTGACCCCCATACCATACTGATATTGCATGATGGGCTGGGGATTAGGGATGCCATAGGGTGTTGTGGGCCGACAGACGACAGCACGCCACTTGCCGCCGTCTTTTCTACTTTGGAATCCTGCACGACAGCCGCCGTATTCGGAGAAATTCGACCTTGGTTCCGCCGAGTGGTGCTAGCAAGCTGCGCCCTCTACCTCCGATAAACATCCCTAATCCATACCCCGCCACCGTCCGCTTTCGGCCGAGGCTGTGTAAAAACGTCTGACGGATGATCGCGGACGCACCGCCGATGTCTGGCCAGCATTCTTTCAGATGATGGCATCGCCACTCTCAGGCCGCGATTGCCTTCAACATGCCAGGCATACCGATGATCTTGATCATCCGCTTCATGTTGTAGGCCAGCACGGCCAGGCTGATCTCTGCTCTGACCTTCGGCAACGTCTTTGTTAGAAGTGGCGTGGTGCCCAACCACGCCTTGAGGGTGCCGA
>Ga0160444_100293_pt1 | contig 36082 bp, 25 predicted proteins | sample HID1972K_E1MG_FD_108232 | JGI IMG/M metagenome (GOLD analysis project Ga0160444, IMG submission 108232) | Enriched pill bug-associated microbial communities from UW Madison campus, WI, USA - HID1972K_E1 MG | ecosystem: Host-associated > Arthropoda: Insects > Digestive system > Unclassified ... | reverse complement strand
CTGGACGAGTTCTTCGGTCGCGAGACCGCGCGCATGATCGTGCGCCAGCCGCTCGAGCTGACCCAGAACACCGAAAGCTTCGACATCCTGGTCACCGCCACCGGCGGCGGCACCACCGGCCAGGCCGGTGCGATCCGCCTGGGCATCGCCCGCGCGCTGGTCGAGTACGACGAAGGCCTGAAGTCCGAGCTGCGCAAGGCTGGCTTCATGACCCGCGACGCCCGTGAAGTCGAGCGTAAGAAGGTCGGTCTGCACAAGGCCCGCCGCGCCACCCAGTTCTCCAAGCGCTGATCCACTGCGCCTGGCAGAACAGCAAAAGCCCGGCCTTGGCCGGGCTTTTGTCGTTCAGGGCTTGCGGCAGGCATTGCACCGTGTCCCCGCCCCGGAATAAAAAGAAAAGGCCCGATCGTTCGATCGGGCCTTTTCTTTTTTTATTTGGCTGCCCCGGATGGATTCGAACCACCGAATGCCTGAGTCAGAGTCAGGTGCCTTACCGCTTGGCGACGGGGCAAAAACTGGCGAAGCAATTCTCTCACTTTCCCGATCGAAAACCAACCTCGACCTGGTGGCTATGGGTGGACTCGAACCACCGACCCCAGCATTATGAGTGCTGTGCTCTAACCGGCTGAGCTACATAGCCTTGGTGAGCCGGCTATTCTGGGCATCTGTACGAAGCATGTCAACACTTTTGTCTTGTGCTTGTGGGTCTGGAGAGGGCATGGGATAGTCCCTGTCAGTAGATTTCCAGGAGTCCGCATCGTGATCGATCCGGACGGCTATCGACCCAACGTCGGCATCGTATTGATGCGCCAGGATGGGCAGGTGTTCTGGGCACGTCGAGTGCGCCGGGATGGCTGGCAGTTCCCACAGGGCGGCATGAATACCGATGAGACGCCCGTCGAGGCCATGTATCGTGAATTGCAGGAAGAGACCGGGCTGCTCCCGGAGCACGTGGAAGTGCTCGGCGCCACGCCGGGCTGGCTGCGTTACAAGCTGCCGTCGCGGGCGGTGCGCCGCAACGAGCGGCAGGTGTGCATCGGCCAGAAGCAGGTCTGGTTCCTGCTGCGCCTGACCGGCGACGAACGCCACGTGCAGCTGGACCATACCGACAGCCCGGAATTCGACCATTGGCGCTGGGTGGATTTCTGGTATCCGGTCGAACACGTGGTGATGTTCAAGCGCGGCGTATATGCACGTGCGCTGCGCCACCTCGCGCCGATGGCGCGCGGGGTCGCCGGTGCCGGGGTTTCGCCGATGCCGAAGGGCGCACAGGAGGCGTGGATGCCGGGGCATGTCGCCGGCCACGACCGGCCACGCAAGCGGACGACACGGGCGCGTGGTTACTGGCCGAAGAAGCTCCAGGGCGACCCGGGCACGTCGTGAGCAGGCGTCCGTTGCCGGATCATCGGCCGTAGCAATCGTGTACGGCTGAACGATGTCGAGAATGATTCAGTCTTTCAATTGACAACCATTCGCGTTTGAAGTGGAATAGCGGCAGGCCAGTTCCGGCCTGCCAGCCCGGCCCGCGCCCGTGTACGTCTGCATCTGCAACGGAGTCACCGACCACCAGATCCGCCAGGCGGCCGGCGACGGCTGCACGACGGTGGCCGAGCTGACCATGCGGACCGGTTGCGGAGCGACCTGCGGCTCCTGCCTGGACATGGCCGGGGAACTGCTCGCCAGGGCGCGCGCCACCCACGAGCTGCCGCTGCCCGTTCTCGGCCTGCAGGCCGCCTGACCCTGGGCCGTGTGCGGCCGTACTGGCCAATGAGCACGATTCGCGTTCCTTCATGACGCCTGCAAAGGCGCTACAGTGCCGGCGTTTCCAGCACGCAGGAGCTCTCCCATGAAAGGCGACGCCAAAGTCATCCAGTACCTCAACAAGGTGCTGTACAACGAACTGACCGCGATCAACCAGTATTTCCTGCACGCCAAGATGCTCAAGAACTGGGGCATCAAGGAGCTGGCCGACCACGAGTACAAGGAATCGATCGAAGAGATGAAGCATGCCGACATGCTCTCCGACCGCATCCTGTTCCTCGAAGGCCTGCCGAACTTCCAGGCGCTGGGCAAGCTGCGCATCGGCGAGAACCCGACCGAGATCCTGCAATGCGACCTGGCGCTGGAGCGCGAAGGCACCGAAGTGCTGCGCGAAGCGGTCGCGCATGCCGATTCGGTCGGCGATTACGTGAGCCGCCAGTTGTTCGTGAAGATCCTCGATTCGGAAGAAGAGCACATCGACTGGCTGGAGACGCAGCTGGACCTGATCGAGCGCATCGGCGAGCCGAAGTATCTGCTGAGCAAGCTGGAAGACTGATCGGCTACGGGGTCGGGCAGCGCGTGGCCGCTGCGACCGATCCCCGGGCCTGCGGTCAAGGCGCCGCGCTGGGGAAGCTGGAATCCAGCTCGCGCCGGCCCTGCGGCACCGGGCTGCCCTGGATGAAGTCGATGCCGCCCGGCCACATCGCCGCCACCGTCTGCGGATCCTCGAACGGCTGCCCGATGGTCTGTACACCCGCGTGGTGTGCGGCCTCAATGGCCATGCGCAGTTCCTCGCGCGCCTGCGCCGTGGCATGGCGGTTGGAACAGTGCGCGGCCATGCGCACGAACGCCAGCGGCAGCTGTGCGAGCAGTGCATTGGCTTCCGCGCCCGGCTCGAACCCGCTCAGGCAGAAACGGACGCCGGCGGCCCCCACCCGCGTGCAGAACTTCTGCAGGGCCGCGCCGTGGGCCAGCGCGTCCAGCAGGCGCAGGTCGATCACCAGCGCATTCCCCGGCACGCGGCGTTGCTGCAGCGATTCCAGCAGCCAGTCGGCGTAGGCACCGTCGGTCAGGGTGCGCACCGACTGCGCGACGAACAGGTGCAGCGGCGGCGAAGCATGCCGGTGCTGGTCGAGCAGGCCGAGCGCGTGCTCGATCGCCTGCTGGTCGAGGTCGGCGACGCGCCCTGCCGCTTCCGCCGCGGCGATCAGCGGATCGCCGGTCAGCACGCTGCCATCGGACCGCCGCAGCCGCGGCAGCACCTGGTACTGCGCGTCGCCACCGCCGGCGACCGCCATGATCGGCAGGTAGGCGAGCTCCAGCTGGCCGTCCAGCGCCGTCAGGCGTCGGTCGCCGGCAGCCTCCGCGGTGCGCCCGCAGGCCGCTACGCCGGCAGTGAGCAGACGTGCCTGCAGGGCGGCGCGTTCGGCGGCTTCCAGTGCGCTGCCGGCATCGTCGAAGCCGGCCGACAGCGCCGTGAACCCGATGGTCCCGCGCAGCTGTACCGACGCTTCATCGCCGATCACGAAGCCCCGCATCGCCAGCTGTTCGCGCAGCGAATGGGCGGTGGCGTCCAGGCATTCCTCATCGATGCCGCGGGCCAGCGCGAGGAAGCTGCTGTCGTCCACGCGCGCCAGCAGGTGCGGCCGCGCGGCTTCGGCCAGGCGCTGGCCGGCCTGCACCATCAGCCGTTCGAAGGCGGCATGGCCGTGGCGTTCGCGCAGGCCCGGCGCACCACCGATCCCGATGAAGAACAGGCCGCCATGCTCGTGATCGGCGAGGGCCTGGCCCAGCTGCTGCAGCACGTGGTGGCGGGTCGGCAGACCGGTTTCCGGGTTGCTCAGCAGCGGGCCTTCGTGCGCGCCGGAGCGGAAGGCGGCGTGGGCGCGCGAGCGACGGATGCGGTTGGAGACCGCGGCGATCAGGTGGCGTGGACGGATCGGCTTGCACAGGTAATCGTCGGCGCCGCTGTCCAGGACGTCGAACCGGCGCTCAGGGTCCGGATCGGCGCTGAGGAATACGATCGGCAGCATCTGCATGCCCGGCAGCTGACGGATCATCGCGGTCAGCTGCATGCCGTCCAGGTCGGGCAGGTGCAGGGCCATCAGGATCAGGTCGGGGGCATGCCGGCTGATCGCCGGGCACACGCCTTCGGCATCGCCGACCACCACCGCGTCCATGCCCGCGCCCTGCAGCACGCTCTGCGCGAACAGGGCCTGGGCGCGATCATCCTCGACCACCAGGATGCGGTAGGGCGCATCGGTGGACGCATCGACGCCCGCGTCGCTGGACACGGCGACGGGTGGGTCCTGGCCGGCTTCGACCAGCACCGGCCGCGCGGCGACCGGCAGTGCCACGACATTGTCATCGATGGCGCTGGTGACCGCCGTGGACGTGGCGCTTGCGGTTCCGGCCACCGTGGCAGCGGCAGGCGGGGCGGCCCAGCGCTGCCAATGGTCGGCGGGCGGGGTTTCAGCGCGTGCGGTACGCGGGTTGCTGTCGTTCACGGGAGGCATCGGGTGGGAAGTCGAAGGGATTATGCGACAGGGCCGGGCCTGCCGGCGTCGCCAGGGCCTGCGAGCAGCCAGCGCATGCCGCGCCACAGTGCCCGCCACACCAGCCACACGGTCAATGCACCGGCCAGGCTGCAGGCAAGCACGACCACCAGTGCGGCCCACGGATGAGCCAGCGCCAGGGCCAGTCCGCCCACGACCACGGTGTCCTCGGCAGCCGATGCCACCCAGTTGCTGGCCGGTTCGGGAGAGGTATTGAGCAGCGCGCGGGTGCCGGCCTTCAGCCCGTGGCTGGCCAGTGCCACTCCCGCCCCGGCGAGCAGCGTGCCGGTGCCGAGATCGCCATCGGGCGACAGCGTTGCCGCGGCCAGGAACGCGCCCGCCGGCACGCGTGCGAGGGTCTGCAGCAGGTCCCATGCCGAATCCACGCCGGGAATCTTGTCGGCGAAGAACTCGGCGATCGCGAGTACCGCTGAAGTTCCCAGCACCCACCAGGATTCGGTCGCCTGCAGCGCCGGGGGCAGGTCCACCCAGCCGAGCAGGCCGGCCAGGCCCACCCCGAACACGGTCAGGTAGACCCGGATTCCAGCCAGCCAGGCCAGCAGGATGCCGATCACGAACAGATGGGCTTCGGTCATGGTGGCTCCTGCCGGGACTGGTGCGGAGAGGCACACTATCGTGGATGGCGCAGCCGAATGCCACAGCCTTGGTTGGGAGGCGGGGCATGCCCGGCGTCCTGAACTACAATAAGTAAAGTCAATCGATCTGAGCCGAGCCAGCATCGCGACCCGATGCTGCGGAGACCCGCCATGAACAGTCGCCCGCCTTCGCGCATCCACGTCCGCCTGCCCGGCCAGCCGTCCTCGGGCAACGATCGCCGTCGCCTGCTGCTGCTTGGCGCGGCCGTGCTGGTGGCGTTGCTGCTGGCTGGGCTGCTCGGCTTCTGGCTGGGTCGCTCCGCGGGCGGTACCGGTGGCCAGCAGCAGGACCATGGCGCGCGCGCCGAGCGCCTGCAGCAGGAACTGGTGGAGCTGCGCCAGCGCCAGGCGACCCTGGAGGCGTCGGACCGGATCAGCCGTGCGGCCAATACCGAAGTGCAGGCGTCGCTGGCCGAGCGTGATGAAGAAATCGCCGGCCTGCGTGCCGACGTGGCCTTCTACGAACGCCTGGTCGGTGCCACCAGCCAGCGCAAGGGATTGAATACCCATGCCATCGAATTCCGCCAGGAAGCGGCCGGCACCTACCAGTACAGCGTGGTGCTGACGCAGAACCTCAACCGGGGAGCGATCAGCCAGGGTCAGATGCGCTTTACCGTGGAAGGCGTCAAGAATGGGCGACTGGCCACGGTCAGCTGGGACGAACTGCACCAGCGCACCGGGGTGCCGGGACAGGAGTATTCGTTCCGGTACTTCCAGCAGCTCAGTGGCAGCGTGATCCTGCCGGCGGACTTCACTCCGCAACGGGTACGGGTCACGCTGGGGAGTGGAACGGGGGGTTCCACGCAGGTATTCGACTGGAAACTGGCCGGGGTTCCGGCCGCGAACGGGGAGTAGGCAGATGTTTGGAAGCAGCAAATCCAGCCGTGACGGGCAGCTGGTCGTCGATGCGTTGATCGGCAGCCAGGTGGTGATCCGTGGCGATGTTGAATTCAGTGGTGGCCTGTATGTGGAAGGCCGCATCCACGGCAGGGTGATCGCGCAGGAAGGGGCCAGCGCGGCGAACCTGACCGTTTCCGAAAACGGGATCATCGAAGGCGAAGTGCGTGCCCAGTCGGTGGTCATCAGTGGGCGCATGGACGGCGACGTGCACGCCAGCGAGCGGGTTGAACTGACTCCGAGCGCACGGGTGAACGGCAACGTGCATTACCAGGTCGTGGAGATGAGTGCCGGTGCGCAGCTGAATGGACGCCTGATCCATGCCAGCAGTCCGGTCGCGGCATTGCCGGCACCGCAGGCGGACCAGGACGAGGCCACTGACGGCAAGGCCGACACCGCGGCGCGACGCAAGCTGGCCGGAGCGATGGCTTGAAAGCCTTCGCCCGCGCCCCCATGCTGGGGCCATGAGCACGCTGATTTCCCTACCCGGCGCGTCGGATCCCGCGCCGGGCTACCAGTCGCTGGACCGTCCGTTGAACTTCACCGAGGCCGCCGCGGCCAAGGTGAGCGAACTGATCCAGGACGAAGGCAACGCCGCGCTGGCACTGCGCGTCTACATCCAGGGCGGTGGCTGCTCCGGGTTCCAGTACGGCTTCGAGTTCGACGAGAACCGGGCCGAGGACGACCTGGCGGTGCAGACCGGCGGGGTGACCCTGCTGGTCGATCCGCTCAGCCTGCAGTACCTGATGGGTGCCGAGGTGGATTACACCGAGAGCCTGACCGGGGCGCAGTTCGTGATCCGCAACCCGAACGCCAAGACCACCTGCGGGTGCGGCAGCAGCTTCAGCATGTAATCCAGTCCGGCGGGCACGGCGGCAGGTGCGGCTTGCCAGCGGCGCGGCCAGCGGTCAGGCTTGCCGGATGTCCACGATCCTTCCGCCGCTTTCCGGATTCGCCTTCGTTGCCGATCCGCTCGAGCGCGCCGATCCGCTGCGCGATGACGCCCAGGCGCTCGCGCGCCTGTGGCCGGCCGCGCGCATCCTCGTACTGGACCAGGACGGCACCGCCTTCACCGGCCCTGACGACCAGCCATTGCCGTTGACCGGTGCCGATCTGGGCGGAGGCCCGGGCGCCGCGATCTTCCTCGGGCTGCGTGACGGGCAGGCATGGTTCTCGATCGAGGCCGGCAGCGTGCAGGTCAGCGCGCCGGGCCGGCTGGACCTGCGCCAGGCCGCGCTGCTGTGGCCGGTGGCGGATGTGACCGCCTTCAGCTATGCCCGCGGCATGTCCTACTGGCATTCGCGCAACCGTTTCTGCGGGGTGTGCGGCGCCGCCGTGCGCTTCGACCGCGGCGGCTTCATCGGGCGCTGCCAGCAATGCGCCACCGAACATTATCCGCGCGTGGACCCGGCGGTGATCGTGGCGGTGGAAAACCGTGGCCGCCTGTTGCTGGGCCGGCAGGCCAGCTGGGCACCACGGCGCTGGTCGGTGCTGGCCGGGTTCGTGGAGCCCGGCGAAACACTGGAACAGACCGTGGTCCGCGAGGTGCATGAAGAAAGCAAGGTGCGCGTGCTCGCCTGCCAGTACCTCGGCGCCCAGCCGTGGCCGTTCCCCGGGGCGCTGATGCTCGGCTTCCGCGCGCAGGCCGGCGATGGCGAGCCGGAAGTGGATGGCGAACTGGAGGACGCGCGCTGGTTCAGCGCGGCCGACGTGGGTGCGGCGCTGGCGCGCGACACGCATGATGATGGGGAAGGCATCCTGCTGTCGCCGCCGATCTCCATCTCGCGCAGCCTGATCGAACACTGGTACCGGCAGCAGCCGTAGGAGCGCGCGATGTTCACGACCCTGGTGGCGGTTCTGGTGGCGCTGGCGGCAGGCCATGTGGCTCCCGATGCGACGGCCGCACTGCGTCGCTTCGACGGATTCCGACGCTGGCTGGGATGGCTGGACGCGCATGCTGGCCGCGCAGGGCGCGGAGCGGTCGGAGTAGCGCTGGCGCTACTCCCACCAGTGTTGCTGATGGTCCTGCTGGCATGGCTGCTGCGTGGTACCGGCTATGGGCTGCCGTCGCTGCTGCTCGGGGTGGCGGTGCTGGCCTGGTGCTGGGGCCCGCGCGACCTGGATCGCGATGTCGAGGCGGTGATCGATGCCGACACCGTGGCGGCGCGGCAGGCGGCGATGCATGATCTGCAGTCCGGCGGTGGCAGCCTGCGCGAGGATGTCCCGTCGCTGGTCGAGGCGACCGTCTTCAACGCGCTGCGGCGCTGGTTCGCGGTGCTGTTCTGGTTCCTGCTGCTCGGCCCGGCCGGTGCGCTGGGCTACCGCCTGCTGACGCTGATGGCGGTGAGCCCGATGCGCGCGCGGGTGCCGGTGGAAACGCTGGCGTCCGCACAGCGCCTGCTGGGCTGGGTGGAATGGCCGGTGGCGCAGCTGATGGCGTTGTCGATGGCACTGGCCGGTGATTTCGATACCGCATGGAAGGCATGGCGGCACGCGCATGGCGAGCGCTGGATGCAGGGGATCGGCTTCCTCGGCGCAGTGGCGCAGGCCAGCGTGCGCGCCGAACTGCGCGAAGAAGCGCACGATTACACCGACGCCGGCCTGGTGCCGATATGGCAACGGTTGCCTGAACTGCGCGATGCGATGAGTCTGGCATGGCGGATGCTGCTGATCTGGCTGGTCGTACTGGCACTGCTGGTGATCGCCGGCTGGGTGACCTGAGCAGGGCCTGCTGCCGACGCCGGGCGCTGTCCGGCTGCGCCTACGCGTTATCCCCGCGCAACGCACGCACCCGTGCTTCCAGTTCCGCGGCGGTGACCTCGCCGCCTGCGATCGCCGGGGCGGCCAGGACGTCCACCGTGGCACGGAAACGGCGCGGCACGCGCATGCGCCCGAGGCGGCTGTCGCGCCGGCTCCACATGCTGCTCCACATGCCCTGCAGGGCCATCGGCACCACCGGTACCGGCCGGCGCTGCAGGATCTTCTCCACGCCGCTCCTGAACGGCGACATGCGGCCGTCGCGGGTGAGCGCACCCTCGGGGAAGATGCACACCAGTTCGCCCTCGGCCAGCGCGGCGTCGACCTCATCGAAGGCATGCTGCATCAGCGCGGGGTCTTCCCTGGCGCCGGCGATGGGAATGGCCTTGGCGGTGTGGAAGATCCAGCGCATCACCGGGATGTTGAAGATGCGGTAGTACATGACAAAGCGCACCGGCCTCGGAATGCTGGCCGACAGGATCAGTGCGTCCATGTAGCTGACGTGGTTGCAGACGATCAGCGCGGCGCCTTCGTCGGGCACGTGGGCTTCGATGCCATGCGGGCGCAGCCGGTACAGCGTGCGCACCATCAGCCAGCTGAGGAAACGCATCAGGAATTCGGGGACGATGGTGAAGATGTAGACCGCCACCAGCGCGTTGGCGATGGCCAGGCCGAGGAACAGCTGCGGGATGGTCACGCCGGCGGCATGCGCGGCCAGGCCCACGCCGGCCGCGGCCACGATGAAGCCGGAGTTCTGGATGTTCAGCGCGGCGAACACGCGCGACATCTCCGCCTTCGGCGTGCGGCTCTGGATCAGTGCGAACAGCGGCACCACGAAGAAGCCGGTGAACAGGCCGATACCGAGCAGGTCGATGACGATGCGGATACTGCCCGCTTCGCGCATGAACTGCAGCACCGACAGTCCCTGCGCCGTCGCCTCGCCGGCACGGGCGAAATACAGGTCGAGCAGGAACCCGGTCATGCCGAACGCGCCCAGCGGCACCAGGCCGATCTCCACGGTACGTCCGGACAGTTTCTCGCACAGCAGCGAGCCGGCGCCGGTGCCGATCGAGAACAGCGCCAGCGCAAAGATGTACAGCGTCGGCTCGCCGCCGAGATGGGTGATCGCGTAGGTAGGCAGCTGCGATGTCAGCACCGTGCCGACGAACCAGAACCACGATACGCCGAGGATGGCGTTGCGCACGGCCTTCTGTTTCCTGGCCATGCGCAGCACGGCCAGCGATTCGGGCAGCGGGTTCCAGTTGATCTTCAGCTCCGGCGCGCCGGCATCCACCTTCGGGATCATCCGCGCGACGATGTTGCCGCATACCGCCAGTGCGATCACCGCGGTGGCCGCCACCACCGGTCCGTAGGCGCCGGCCAGGGTGAACACCAGGCCGCCGGCGATCATGCCGGTGAGGATGGACATCGAGGTGCCCATCTCCACCAGGCCGTTGCCGCCGGTGAGTTCTTCCGGCTTCAGCACCGAAGGCAGTACCGAGTACTTCACCGGGCCGAACAGGGTGGACTGCAGGCCGGTGCAGAACAGGGCCACCAGCAGCACCGGCATGTTCTGGGTGAGAAAGCCCACCGCGGCCACCGACATGATGACGATCTCCATGGTGGTGGTGATCACGATCAGCCGCGATTTTTCCAGCTTGTCGGCGATCTGGCCGGCCAGCGCCGAGAACAGGAAGTACGGCAGGATGAAGATCGCCGGGGCCAGCGTGGTGTACAGCGAGCGTTCGTCCGCCGATACGCCGAGGTAGAACAGCAGGCCGATGATCGCCTGGCGGTAGACGTTGTCGTTGAATGCACCGAGCGACTGCACGATGAAGAACGGCAGGAAACGACGCTGGCGAAGCAGGGCGAACTGGCTGTGGCCTGGCATGGAAACTCCTTCGGACCGGCGCAGCCTAGCATCCGCGATGGGAGGGAGTGTTGCCTGCGGCAGGCAGAAGCGGGAGCAACGGCAACGGCTACAGCTACAGCTGCGTTGTTGTGGGGGGGCGGGGTGGGTTGGCGGGACACGCCCACAAGTACGTCCATGTAGGGCTCGTCCCGGCCAATCCCACCCGCCCGTCGCCAACCCGGTAAACGATGACATGCGACCAGCCGTGAGGAGCCTCGCCGTTCGCGGCTTATCTCGCCGGCGCCCGTACCGCCTCGTTCGCCGCCGCGCGCAGCTTGGGCAGCAGGCGCAGCGCAAGGGCCACCTGGGTGCGGATCAACTGCAGCTTCGGCGGCATCGCGTCATCGAACTGCTCCAGCTGCTCGGCGATCGCACGGTCGCCTTCAGTGTCACCTTCGACGATCGGCTGGCGCTGGTCCAGCGCGGCGGCCAGCTGCTGCAGCGACTGCTGCACGCGCTCGCCGGCCGACAAGGCCAGCGGATCCTGCGCGAAGCTGTCCACCTGGTCGCGATGCGCGCCCAGCGCGGAGAGATGCCCGAGCAGCGTGTTGGACAGCGCGAGAAAGCGGAATCCGGCATCCAGGTTGCGGCGCACGTGTCCCGGTTCGCGCAGCATGTTGGACAGCGCCGTGGACAACGACGCGTCGGCGTTGTGCATGTCGCGCCGTGCGATGCGGTAGGCCAGGTCGTCGCGCATGCCGCTGCGGTACTGGCCGAGTACGGCTTCCAGGTAGCGTGCCGCGCTGTCCAGCACCCGTCCCAGTACCTTGTTGAGCTGCCGGCCCTGCCAGTCGGGCAGTACCAGGAAGGCAGCGGCGGCGGCGATCGCGCAGCCCAGCACGGTATCCACCATGCGCGGCACGATCAGCAGGAAGCCGTCGCCGATCAGGTTGAAGCAGGTCAGCGCCATCACCGTGATCGCGGCGGACGCCACCAGGTAACGGTCGCTGCGGGTGAAGAAGAACAACAGCGCCGACAGCAGCGCGATCAGCAGCTGCAGGCGCAGGTCGTGAAACAACTGCAGCAGCGCCCACGTCACCAGCAGCCCGGCCAGGGTGCCGGCGATGCGCTGGGCCAGCCGTTGCCGCGTGGCGCCGAAACTGGGACGACAGACGAACACGATGGTCAGCAGCACCCAGGAACCGTTGCGGAAGTCGAACAGCGAGATCGCGGTGAAACCGATGATCAGCGCCAGTGCCATGCGCAGCCCGTGGCGGAACAGCACCGAGCCGGGCGTCAGCTGCTGGCGCAGGCGCACGCCCATCTCGCGCAGCGTATGCGGGTTGTTGTCGCGCAGCCGGGTATCGACGTTGTCCAGCGTGGCGTCGGAGCGCTCGGCGTCCAGCAGCCGGCGCTCGATGCTCTGCAGGTTGTGCACCAGCAGGTCCAGCGAGGCCAGCAGGCGCTGCCACTGCGGCCGCTGCTGGCCGCGCAGGAAGGTGAGCGAGTCGGCCAGGTCGCGTGCCGCCTGCTGGTTGCTGTCGCCGTACACGAACGGCTGGCGCAGGCGGATCGCTTCGCCCAGCCGCGCGCATGCTTGTCCCTGCACGTCCAGCAGCCGCTGGCAGCGGTACAGCACGTCGCTGTGGAAGAACGCATCGACCAGGGAGGCATACGGGTAATGCGATGAGCTGGCGCGTTCGTGGAAGTCCTGCGCGGTGTAGTACAGCCGCAGGTAGAGACCAGAGTTCACCCCGGGACGGCCGGACCGGCCGAAACGGGCGAGGATGGCGGCCTTGGCGATGTTCAGCGCTTCCACCACGCGGCGGTTCTGCTCGGCCAGTGCCAGCTGGCGACGTTGCAGGTCGGCTTCGCGCACCGGCTCGAACAGGGTGGCTTTCAGCTGCAGGTAGCGGCCCAGCTCGACATACAGTCGCGCCACGCGCTCGCGTACCGGCCGGTTGGCGAACAGCGCGGTCCACAGGATCGACAGCAGGCCATACCAGGCCGCCCCGGCGAGCAGGTGGCCGGCGGCGTCCAGCGCGCTGCGCCAGTCGTCGGCGCCATGCTGCTCCAGGCCGATCATCGTGTAGATGGCCAGCGTGACCGTGGCCTGGGCGATGGAGGCGTAGCGCTCGCCCAGTGCGCCGAGCAGGGTCAGGCCGAAGGTGGATACGGCAAGCGCGGCGATGAACAGCCACGGCACCGGGAACAACCAGATCACTGCCGCCGCGGCGATGCAGAAGCACAGCAGCGACAGCAGCACCGCCTTGCTGCGGCCCCATGCGTTGTCGTCGGTTTCGGCGATCGCGCTGGCGATGATGCCGAGGAACACACCGGGCAATGCGGTCAACGCATCGAGATGCCAGCACACCGCCATCGCCGCGGTCAGTGCGATGAACACCCGCAGGCCATAGCTGGCCTTTTCGTGCGCCCACAGGCGGCTGAGGCGGGATTCTCTGGCGGGCATGGAAGATGGACGAAAGAGTCGGCCACCATCATAGGAAAAAAAGGGGACGGAGGGGATTAAGTCGCATCCAGCACATGCCAGATGCGACTTAATCCCCTCCGTCCCCTTTTTCAGGCGTGGGCGGCGCGGCGCTGCTGTTTCCGTTCGCGTCGGCGCTGGCGCCAGCTGCGCCAGTGCTGCTGCAGGCACGAGAAAATCACGTACAACGCCGGCGTGCTGAGCAGGGTCAGGCTTTGCGAGAACAGCAGGCCGCCGATCATCGCGATGCCGAGCGGGCGCCGCAGCTCCGAGCCTTCGCCGATGCCGATCGCGAGCGGCACCGCGGCCAGGATCGCCACCATGCTGGTCATCATGATCGGCCGGAAACGCACGATGCTGGCCTCGCGGGCGGCTTCCAGCGCGCTGCGGCCATGCTCGCGCTGCGCCACCACCGCGAAGTCGATCATCATGATCGCGTTCTTCTTGACGATGCCGATCAGCAGCACCAGTGCGATCATCGAGATCACCGACAGCTCGGTGTTGGTGCCGTACAACGCCAGCAGCGCACCCACGCCCGCCGCCGGCAGGGTGGACAGGATGGTAACGGGATGGATCAGGCTCTCGTAGAGCATGCCCAGCACCAGGTACACGGTCAGGATCGCCGCGATCACCAGCACCAGCATCTCCATCGGGTCCGAATCGAAGCCGAAGCCACCGCCTTCGGCCAGGCGGATGTCGCCGGGCATGCGCATGCCATCGACGGTGCTCTGGATGATCGCCTTGGCCTCGCCCATGCTGGTGCCGGGTGCGAGGTTGTAGCTCAGCTCCATGGTGGTGTACTGGTTCTCATGGGTGATCTGCGACGGCGCCAACCCCGGAACCTGTTCGGCCACCGCGGTGATCGGTACCATCCCGCCGTTGCCGGCACGCACGTACACCTGGTCCAGCGCGCCCGGCGTGGCGGTCTGCTGCGGCAGTGCGTTGACCACCACGCTGTACTGGTTGATGTCCGAGTAGATGGTGGAGATCTGGCGCTGGCCGAACGCACCGTACAGCGCACCATCGATGTCGCCGACCGACACGCCCAGGCGTGCTGCCTTGGCACGGTCGACCACGATGTTCTGGCGCAGGCCGGAATCGTCCACATCGGTGCCGACGTCGGCCAGCTTCGGGTTCTTCTTCAACGCCGCCTGCAGCTTCGGCAGCCATTCCTGCAGCGCGGCCAGATCGTTGCCCTGCAGCGACACGCGGTACTGCGCGCCCTGGCTGGCGCCGCCGCCATCGTTGCTGGGCAGGTCCTGGATGGCACGCAGGCGCAGCTGCAGGTCGGGATAGCGGTCGGCCTTGGCACTCAGCCGCGCCAGCGCCTGCGCGGTGGTCTCGCGGCGGCCGTCCTTGCGCGATTTCAGTTCGACGTTGAACTGCGCGCTGGATCCCTGGCGGCCGCTGCCCAGCCGTACGCCGACGGTCTTCACCGCGGGGTCGGCCATCAGCATGTCGGTGATGCGGCGCTGGCGGTTGACCATGTCGTCGAAGGACACCGTGGCGCTGGAGTTGGCGCGGCCCCAGATCAGGCCGGTGTCCTGCGGCGGGAACGCGCCCTTCTTGACCGCGCCGAACAGGAAGATGGTCACGCCGATCAGGACCAGCGGGGTCAGCGAGAGCAGCAGCGCGTGGCGCAGCGAGAAATCCAGCATCACCACGTAGATGCGCAGCATGCGGTCGTGGCCGGCATCGAGCAGGCGGCCGAAGCGCGAGGGTTCACCGGCGTCGGCGTGCGCGCTGAGGAAACGGCTGCACAGCGCGGGGGTGAGCGTGAGCGAAATGATCATCGAGACCACGATGGCCGCGACCAGGGTGACGGTGAACTCGCGGAAGAACGCGCCCATCATGCCCTTGGCGAACAGCAGCGGAATGAACACCGCCACCAGCGATGCGGTGATCGAGACGATGGTGAAGCCGATCTCGCGCGCACCGGTCAGCGCCGCCTGCAGCCGCGGCATGCCCTCGTCGAGATGGCGCATGATGTTCTCGATGACCACGATCGCATCGTCAACCACGAAGCCGATCGCGATCACCAGCGCGAGCAGGCTCAGGTTGTTGAGCGTGAAGCCCAGCGCGTACATCACCAGCGCTGCACCGGCCAGCGAGAGCGGTACGGTGATCGCGGCGATCAGGGTGGGTGCGAGGCGGCGCAGGAACAACGCCATGGTCAGCACCACCATCGCCAGCGCGATCAACAGGGTGATCTGCACTTCGTGCAGCGACGAGCGGATCGTCGGCGTGCGGTCGAAGTAGGGCGTGAGCGTGGTGCCGGGCTGCAGGTAATCGCGCAGGGTAGGGATCTGCGCCTTGACCCGGTCCACCGTCTCCACGATGTTCGCCCCGGCGCGGGTGAACACATACATCACCACCGCCGGCTTGTGGTTGAACCACGCCGCCTGGTACGCATCCTGCTGTCCGTCGTAGACCTCGGCGATGTCCTGGAGGCGGATGATGCGGCCGTCCGCTTCGGTCTTGATCACCAGGCTGGCGAAGTCGGCCGCGCGCGCCACCGCGTCGTTGGCGATGATCGCCGTGGTGCTGTTGCCGTCGCTGAGGAAGCCGGTAGGGGAGGTGACGTTGGCTGCGCGTACCGCGTTGCGCAGGTCGTCGGCGGTCAGCCCGAGGGCATTCATCAGGCGCAGGTTGACGTCCACGCGCACCGCGGGCGTGGACGCACCGGCGATGTCCACCGAGGACACGCCGGCGATCTGGCGCAGGCGCTGCGCCAGCAGCGAATCCGCGACGTTGTAGAGGTCGTCGGCCGATTGGGTTTCCGAAGTCAACGCGATGGCGATCACCGGATCGTCGTTCGGGTTGGCCTTCTGGAACATCGGTGAACCGAGTCCGGAGGGCAGGTCCGCCTGGGCCGAGTTGATCGCGGTCTGCACGTCCAGGGCGGCCGAGTCGATGTCGCGGTCGCTCTGGAAGATCATGAACACCAGCGAGCTGCCTTCCGAGCTCGACGAGCGCATGCGGTCGATGCCGGGAAGCTGGCCGAGATGGCGTTCCAGCGGCGCGGTGACCGTGGAGGCCATCGTCGAGGCATCCGCGCCGGCCTGGTTGGCGTGCACGAAGATCACCGGGATCTGGATGTTCGGCAGCGCCGACACGCCCAGTTTCAGGTAGCAGATCAGGCCGATGATGAACAGGCCGATCGCCAGCAGCGTGGTGCCGATCGGGCGGCGGATGAAGGGGCCGGAAATGTTCATCGGCAGGTCCCGCGCGCGCATGCCACTGCGATCACGCCTGCGGCTCCTGCACGACCGGAGCGTGGCGTTCGCCGTTGCGCCGTGCGCGCTGCTCGCGGCGTCGCGCCAGCCATTCGGAGACGCGCTCCATGTACAGGTAGATCACCGGCGTGGTGTACAGGGTCACCAGCTGCGAGAGCAGCAGGCCACCGACGATGGCGATGCCCAGGGGGCGGCGCAGCTCCGAACCGATGCCGGTGCCCAGTGCCAGCGGCAGCGCGCCGAGCATGGCCGCGGCGGTGGTCATCATGATCGGCCGGAAACGCAGCAGGCAGGCGCGGCGGATCGCTTCATGGGCGTTGGCGCCGGCACGGCGTGCCTCGATGGCGAAGTCGACCATCATGATGCCGTTCTTCTTGACGATGCCGATCAGCAGCACGATGCCGACGATGCCGTCCACCGACAGGCTCAGCCCGCACAGCATCAGCGCCAGCAGCGCGCCGACGCCGGCCGGTGGCAGCGTGGAGATGATCGTGATCGGATGGATGTAGCTCTCGTACAGCACGCCCAGCACGATGTAGATCACCACCAGCGAGGCCAGCAGCAGCCACACCACATCGGTCTGGCTACCGGTGAATTCCGCGGCCTTGCCGATGAACTGCGCATGCACCTGCGGAGGCATCCGCAGCGCGTCCTGGGTTTCCTGGATCGCCTTCACCGCCGCCGACAGCGAGTGCCCGGGCGCCACGTTGAAGGAGATGGTGATCGCCGGCAGCTGCTGCTGGTGGCTGACCACCAGCGGCGCACTGGCCACCCTGCCTTCGGCCAGCGCCGACAGCGGGATGATGCCGCCCGCGCCGACGGTGATGCCGGTGTTCTGGTTGCCGATCCCGGTGGCGGTGGACGAGTTGGACGAGGTCACCTGGCCGAACGAGGTGGCATTGGTGCCGGTCAGCGCGCCGGTGCCGTTCGATGCCACCGCCAGCTGTTCCATCAGCGCGGTGCTGGTGCGGAATTCCGGGGCGACTTCCAGCACCACGCGGTACTGGTTGAGCTCGGTGAAGATGGTGGAGATCTGGCGCTGGCCGAAGGCATCGTAGAGGGTGTCGTCGATGGTCTGCATCGGCACGCCCAGGACGCTGGCCTTGTCCCGGTCGATGGTCAGCTCCAGTGCGCGGCCCTGGTTGGACAGGTTGTTGTCGACGTCCGCCAGTTCCGGGCGCTGGCGCAGCGCTTCGGTCATGCGCATGGCCTGGCGCGCCACCTCGTCGGCATCCACGTCCGAGAGCACGAACTGGTAATCGGTGGCGGCCACGCGCGTATCCAGGGTGACGTCCTGCACCGGCTTCAGGTACAGCGCGATGCCGGGGATGCCGGCCACCGCCTCGTGCAGGCGCGGCAGGATCACGTCCAGGCCATCGCGTTCGCCGCGCGCCTTGAGCACGATCGACAGCTGGCCCTGGTTGAGTGTCGGGTTCATGCTGCCGGCGCCGATGAAGGCCGACACGCCGGTGACCGCCGGATCGTGGCGCAGCGCCTCGGCAGCGGCCTGTGTGCGCTGCTGCATCTGCGGGAAGGCGATGTTCTGGTCGGCCTGCACCACCGCGGTGATCAGGCCGGTGTCCTGGTCGGGCAGCAGGCCCTTGGGGATCAGCACATACAGCAGCACGGTCAGCACCAGTGCCGCGCCGGCCACCGCCAGCGTTGCGCGCTGGTGGCCCAGCACCCAGTCCAGGCTGCGCTCGTACAGGCCGACGATGCGCGTCCACAGGTTTTCCTTGCCGGCCGCCGCGGCGCGCTCGTGCGCGTCCTCGCCCTCTGGCAGTTCGTCCGGCCTGAGCAGGTAGGCGCACATCATCGGCGTGAGCGTGAGCGAGATCAGCATCGACAGCGTCACCGCGATGCTCAGCACCCAGGCGAACTCATGGAACAGCCGGCCGGTGACGCCGGGCATCAGCAGCAGCGGCAGGAACACCGCCACCAGTGAAACGGTCAGCGACAGCACGGTGAAGCCGATCTGGCGGGCACCGATCTCGGCCGCCTCCTTGCCGCTCTTGCCCTGCTCGATGTAGCGCACGATGTTCTCGATCATCACGATCGCATCGTCGACCACGAAGCCGGTGGCCACCACCAGCGCCATCAGCGAAAGGTTGTCCAGCGACATGCCGGCGAAGGCCATCACCGCGAAGGTACCGGCCAGCGACAGCGGCACCGCGACCGATGGAATGATGGTCGCCCACAGGCGGCGCAGGAACAGGAAGATCACCGCCACCACCAGGCCGATGGTGAGGATCAGGGTGAACTGCACTTCATGCACCGAAGCACGGATGGTTTCGGTGCGGTCGGAGAAGATCTCCAGGTGCACGTCGGCCGGCAGCACGCCCTGCAGCTGCGGAAGCAGCGCACGCACGCGCTCGACCGTCTGCACGATGTTGGCACCGGGCTGGCGGCGTACTTCCAGCAGGACCGCCGGCTTGCCATCGGCCCAGGCGGCCAGCTGGTCGTTCTCCACCCCGTCCACCACCGCGGCGACGTCGGACAGCCGCACCGGCGCGCCGTTGCGGTAGCTGATGATGGTGTCGCGGTACTCGGCCGCGCTGGTGAGCTGGTCGTTGGTGCCGATGCTGTAGGACTGGGTCCTGCCGTTCAGCGAACCCTTCGGTGCGCTGACGTTGGCCTGGGTCAGCGCGCTGCGCAGGTCTTCCAGGGTCAGCCCCATGTTGGACAGCTGTGCCGGGTTGACCTGGATGCGCACGGCCGGACGCACGTTGCCGGCGATCGACACCAGGCCCACGCCCTGCACCTGCGACAGGCGCTGGGCGATGATCGAGTCGGCGTAGTTGTTGACGTCGCGCAGCGGCCGCGTGTCGGAGGTGAGCTTGAGGGTGACGATGGCCGCGTCGGCGGGATTCACCCGGTTGTAGACCGGCTGGTACGGCAGCGACGAGGGCAGGGTGGCCTGGCGGATCGCCGCCTGCACGTCCTGCGCGGCGATGTCGATGTCCCGTTCCATCGAGAACTGCAGGATGATCGTGGACAGCCCCGCCGAGGAATCGGAGGTCATCAGTTCCAGCCCGGAGATCTGTCCGAACTGGCGCTCCAGCGGCGTGGTCACCAGCGAGGCCATCGTGGTCGCATTGGCGCCGGGATACTGGGTGGTCACCACCAGGCTGGGTGCGTCGATCTCCGGCAGTGCCGACACCGGCAGCGAGCGGTAGCCGAGGATGCCGAGCAGCAGCAGCCCCGCCATCAGCAGCGAGGTGGCGATCGGGCGGCGGATGAAGATCGTCGAAAAACCCACGGGCGGATCCTTGCTGGAACGTCATGACGACGCCGGCGAAGGCGCCGGCGTCGGTGAATCAGGCGCGGCCGCGGTCAGCGCGGGCCACCACCCGGACGGCGGCCACTGTTCTGCTGGGCGGCCTTCAATTCGGCTTCGGTCGGGGCGGCCGGGGTTTCGCCCGGCTTCAGCGCGGTGACCCTGCTGCCCGGCTTGAGCCGGAACTGGCCTTCGCTGACCACGCGCTCGCCGCCGTTGAGACCTTCGGCGATCTGCACCTGGCTGTCGCCGACTTCCACGCCACTGCGCACGGTCTGCATCTTCACCGTGTTGTCCTGCTGCACCACGTAGACGTACTCGCCATCCGGTCCGCGCATCACGGCCTGGGTGGGGATGACGATGCCGCCGCCGATCGTGCGCAGCTGCAGCCGCACGTTGACGAACTGGCCCGGCCACAGTGCCTTGTCCTGGTTGTCGAACAGGGCGCGCGCGCGGAAGGTGCCGCTGTCGCTGCTGATCTGGTTGTCCACCACGTCCAGCCGGCCATCGCCACTGATCACGTGCGCATCGGTGCGGTCCAGCGCAGCGATCCCCACGTTGCCGGCCTGCTGCGCGCTGCGCACGTCGCCGAGCTGGCGCTCGGGCAGGTTGAACACCACGTGGATCGGGTGGACCTGGGTCAGGGTGACCAGGGCGGTACCGGCGCTGACCACGTTGCCGGCGTCCACCGCGCGGATGCCGGCGATGCCGGAAATCGGTGCGGTCACCCGGGTGTACTGCAGCTGCACCTGCGCGGCGCGCATGCCGGCGTCGTTGGCCGCCACCGCGCTTTCATACTGGGCCACCTGGTTGCGCTGGGTGTCAAGGTCGGTGCGGGCCACGTACTGCTGGTATTCCGGCGAGCTGGAACGCTGGTAGTTGGAGCGCGCCGTGGCCAGCAGGGCCTGGTTCTGGCGCTTGGCCGCGGCGGCCTCGTCATAGCTGGCCTGCGCGCTGCGCGGATCGATCTGCGCCAGCACGTCGCCCTTCTGCACTTCCTGGCCTTCGCGGAAGTTGATGCTCATCAGCTGGCCGCCGATCTGCGGGCTGACCGTGACGGTGTTCATCGCGCTCACCGTGCCCAGCGCGCTGGCGTAGACCGGCACCTCCTGGCGCAGCGCTTCGACCACGGTGACCGGCACCGGTGCGTTGTCGGCCTGGCCACCGCCGCGCGCGCCGCTGGCCGCCGGCCCGGCGTTGCCGTCCTGCGCTTCCTTCTTGCCGCCGACCATGCGCAGGCCGACGAATACGACCACCAGCACTGCCACCACCAGCAGCACGATCTTCCACAAACGCGACATTCCGTTCACTCCTGGGGCTGGGCCGGGCGCGGGACCCCGGCTGGCAAGATGCCAAGCATACCTGCCGCCCGTGTACCTGCCTGCATGACAAATGGGACGGGCGCTGTGACCGGCCGTGGCGGCGAAGGTTCCCGTCCGCGCCGGCATGGCCTACATTCGCCTGACACCCCTGCCGTGGAGTCCGCGATGCCCCGTCCCACGCTGCTGTTTTCCGCCCTGCTGCTGGCCCTGCCGGCCCTGGCCCAGGCCCAGGCGGCCGAGCGTCCCGAAGTCACCGCCGCTGCGCAGCGCCTGCAGGCCCGGGTGGTGGAGTGGCGCCGCGACTTCCACCAGCATCCAGAACTGTCCAACCGCGAGGAGCGCACCTCGGCCAAGGTGGCCGAACGCCTGCGCGCGATGGGCCTGAAGCCGAAGACCGGGATTGCCCACCACGGCGTGGTGGCGATCATCGAAGGCGGCAGGCCCGGCCCGAAGATCGCCCTGCGTGCGGACATGGACGCACTGCCGGTGACCGAGCAGACCGGGCTGCCCTTCGCATCGAAGGCCACCGACCAGTACCGCGGTCAGAGCGTCGGCGTGATGCACGCCTGCGGCCACGATGCGCACACCGCGACCCTGCTCGGGGTGGCCGAGGCACTGGTGGCGATGCGCAAGGACCTTCCAGGCCAGGTGATGCTGGTGTTCCAGCCGGCCGAGGAGGGTGCACCGCCGCCGGAAGAGGGCGGTGCTGCGCTGATGTTGAAGGAGGGTGTGTTCGCCGACTTCAAGCCGGAGGCGATATTCGGGCTGCACGTGTTCTCCAGCGTGCAGGCCGGGCAGATCGCGGTTCGCGGCGGCCCACTGATGGCCGCCTCGGATCGGTTCGGCATCAAGGTGATCGGGCGCCAGACGCACGGTTCGGCACCGTGGAATGGGGTCGATCCGATCGTGGCCACGGCCGACCTGATCGGCAGCGCGCAGACCATCGTCAGCCGTCGCGCGAATCTTTCGAAGCAGCCGGCGGTACTGACCTTCGGCGCCATCAACGGTGGCATCCGCTACAACATCATCCCGGACGAGGTGGAGATGGTGGGCACGATCCGTACCTTCGACGAGGGCATGCGCCAGCAGATCTTCGCCGACCTGCGCAATGTCGCCGAGCACACCGCCGCGGCACACGGGGCGAGGGCGGTGACCGACATCTTCGAGGAAGAAGGCAACCCGGCCACGGTCAACGATCCGGTGCTGACCGCGCGGATGCTGCCGAGCCTGCAGGCGGTGGTGGGCCAGGACAATGTGTACGAGCCGTCGCTGCAGATGGGGGCCGAGGATTTTTCGTTGTACGCACAGCAGGTGCCGGCGATGTTCTTCTTCGTTGGCGCCACCGGCGAGGGGATCGATCCGGCCACGGCGCCGGCCAATCATTCGCCGAAGTTCCTGCTCGATGAGAAGGCACTGGATGTCGGCCTGCGCGCGCTGTTGCAGGTGAGCCTGGACTATCTCCACGGCGCGAGCTGAGGGGGTGTTTCAGCCGGGGCTGCGCCCCGCCCCTGACAGACCTCTACCGCCGATGTGCTGCCTGGTATCGGGTGATCGGCCGGGTAAAGGGTGGTCCGGATTTGATGCGGCTTTTGATTTTGATTTTGATCTTTATTTTTTCTTTTCCGTGGCGGGCGCTCCGAAACTGTCAAGGCTGGATGGGAGGGGCTTGTGGGGGTGTTGAGCGCCATGGATGGCGCGAAACAAGGCCCGCAGGAGCGGCTTTTGCCGTCCCCCGCAAGCCCCTCCCATCCAAGCCGACCCACGGAATGCAGCGCGCCAGCCACGAGGGGCTCAGCCGTTCGCCGGTACAATGGCCGCCATGAACAACACCCCCCAGGATTCCAGCCTCGGCCGTGAGGTCAGCTACCCGTCGCAGTACGATCCCGGCCTGCTGTTTCCGATCCCCCGCGCCGCGGCCCGCGCCGAGATCGGACTTGAAGACACCGCGCTGCCATTTGTCGGCCACGACCGCTGGCACCTGTTCGAACTGAGCTGGCTCGACCGTCGCGGCAAACCGCAGGTCGCGGTCGCCACCGTGCAGGTGCCCTGCACCTCCCCGCACCTGGTCGAATCGAAATCCTTCAAGCTCTACCTCAATTCGCTCAACAGCACGCGCTTCGACGACGGGCAGGCCCTGCGCACGCGCATCGTGGCCGATCTGTCGGCCTGCGCGGGCGCACCGGTGCAGGTGGCGTTCGGGTTGCCGCCCTTGTGCGAAACCCCGCAGGGAGAGTGCATCGACGGCCTCGATGTGGAAATCGACTGCTACGGTCCCCCGCAGCCATCCTTCCTGTCGGCCGACAACGACGACATCGTCGAGGAAATGCTGGTCTCTTCATTGTTGAAGTCCAACTGCCCGGTCACCGGGCAACCGGACTGGGCCAGTGTCAGCGTGCGCTACCGTGGCCCGCGCATCGACCGCGCCGGCCTGCTGCGTTACCTGGTCAGCTACCGCGAGCATGCGGAATTCCACGAACAATGCGTGGAACGCATCTTCAGCGAGATCAGCCAGCGCTGCACGCCGCAGTGGCTGGAAGTGGAAGCGCGCTACACGCGCCGTGGCGGGCTGGACATCAACCCGTGGCGCGCCAGCCCGGGCATCGAAGCACCGGTCGCCACCCATCGCGAACTGCGGCAGTAGCCCTCGCCGGAGGCGGGTGGCTGGGCGGGTGACAACCGTTGGTCGTCACTGCGTCAGTCCGCCGCAACGCCGGACGCCGCCGGCTTCACGCCAAAACCATCCCCATTTAACAAGCGGTGTGACACCGTGCAATCCACGAAGTCATGAAAGACGGGAGTGGATGGATGAGTACCGACAAGAAGGCCGATTTCTCCGGCGTTACCGGTAGCGTCGACAGCACGGCACAGCAGGCGCCCAAGGCCGATTTCTCCGGTGTCAGTGCCGGGGTCGACAGCACCGCGGAGGTGGTGGGCGGTACCTACACCGTGGAAAAGGGCGACACCCTGTCCCGGATCGCCAAGCAGCACCTCGGCGACGCCAATGCCTGGAACAGGATCTTCGAAGCCAACCGCGATGTACTGGACGATCCGGACAGGATCCAGCCTGGCCAGGTCCTCAAGTTGCCACCGAAGCAGGGCTGACCGGCCACCGCCTCGGAACAGTTCAACCATTCTTCATCCTTGGGAGGAAACCCGAATGATCAGGACCAACTCGCTGCAGAACGCCGTCATGCTCGCCCTGCTGGGCGGCGTGGCGCTGGTGGGCTGCAAGAAGAACGACGCCGACGTCGATTCCACGGCCACGCCCGCACCGACCGAAGCACCGGCGCCGATGACCGGCACGCCGCCGCCGATGGAAGACACGGCCACCAGCAGCACCGGCGTCAACGTCGCCGCAGTGACGGTGGGCAAGACCGCCGCGGCCGACAAGTCGGTGGCGACCACCGCGCTGTTCGCTCCGCGCGATGACATCATCGTGTCGGTGCGCACCGACGGCACCGCCAACAACGCCAACGTCGGCGCCAAGCTCACCTTCCAGGACGGCCAGGTGGCTGGCGAGCAGAGCGCCACGCTCAACACCTCCGGGACCGAGACCACCAACATCACCTTCAAGAATGCCAACGGCTGGCCGGCGGGCAAGTACCGCGCCGAAGTGACGGTCGATGGCCGCACCACCGGTACGCCGCAGGAATTCGAGGTCCGCTGACGCGAGCGCTGCCGACTCTCTCCCGGCAGCAGGCTCACGATGGGCGCAGCCGCAAGGCTGCGCCCTTTTTTGTTTGTCCGGGATCCATCTGGTCGCCTGGTCAACATCCTGGGCCACTCCAGCGCAGCATGGATGTCGTGAGGCGTACCGCGAACGTTCGGATCGTCAATCCGCAGTACCGCCGCGTACGGTGCGCCTTTGCCCCCGCGCGCTGAAAGCGTGACAATGCAGGGGTTTCGCCGTCGTGCAGTGCTGCCTGCGTTGCGCGGCGCGGAAAGGATTCATCTCCCATGGCGCGGGCCCCGCGGAACTGTTGCGCGCGGCCAGCCGCGGGTGCCGCCCTTCCCCTGCAATCCGCTAACGAGTGCACGTTCCCCATGTCGAATACGCCAAAGATCATCTACACGCTGACCGATGAAGCGCCGTTCCTGGCCACCCAGTCGCTGCTGCCGGTTGTCGCCGCGTTCACCGCTACCGCCGGCATCGCCGTGGAAACCCGCGACATCTCGCTGTCCGGCCGCATCCTCTCGCAGTTCCCGCACCTGTTGAAGGACGAGCAGAAGGTCAACGACGACCTGGCCGAGCTCGGCCAGCTGGCGACCACGCCGGACGCCAACATCATCAAGCTGCCGAACATCTCCGCATCGGTGCCGCAGCTGAAGGCCGCGATCAAGGAGCTGCAGGATCTGGGTTACGCACTGCCGGATTATCCGGAGAGCCCCGCTGACGACGAGCAGCGCGACATCAAGGCGCGCTACGACAAGGTCAAGGGCAGCGCGGTGAATCCGGTGCTGCGCGAAGGCAACTCCGACCGTCGCGCGCCGCTGTCGGTCAAGAACTATGCGCGCAAGCATCCGCACCGCATGGGCGCCTGGAGCCGCGATTCGAAGTCGCACGTCGCGCACATGGAGGCGGGCGATTTCTACGGCAGCGAGAAGTCGGCCACGCTGGCCGATGCCGGCAGCCTGAAGATCACCCTGCATGGCAACGACGGCAACGACGTCGTGCTGAAGGACAAGACTGCGGTCAAGGCCGGTGAGATCGTCGATGCCGCGGTGATGAGCCGCAAGGCGCTGGCCAGCTTCATCCAGGCGCAGATCGCCGATGCCAGGGCGCAGGACGTGCTGTTCTCGCTGCACCTGAAGGCGACCATGATGAAGGTCTCCGACCCGATCATGTTCGGCGTGGTCGTCAACGAGTTCTACAAGGACGTGCTGGCCAGGCATGCCGACGTGCTCAGGCAGGCCGGCTTCGATGCCAACAACGGCATCGGCGACCTGGCCGCGCGGCTGCCGTCGCTGCCCGAAGCCACGCGCACGGCCATCGAAGCCGACCTGAAGGCCGAGTACGCGCAGCGTCCGGCCCTGGCCATGGTCAACTCGGACAAGGGCATCACCAACCTGCACGTGCCCAGCGACGTGATCGTGGATGCCTCGATGCCGGCGATGATCCGTGACTCCGGCAGGATGTGGAACGCCGACGGCAAGCTGCAGGACACCAAGGCCGTCATCCCCGACCGTTGCTATGCCGGCGTGTACCAGGCCGTCATCGACGACTGCAGGACCCATGGCGCCTTCGATCCGGCGACCATGGGCTCGGTGCCCAATGTCGGCCTGATGGCGCAGAAGGCCGAAGAATACGGCTCGCACGACAAGACCTTCCAGATCGCCCGCGATGGCGTGGTCAAGGTCACCGATGACGCCGGCAACGTGGTGTTCGAGCACGCCGTGGAAGCGGGCGACATCTGGCGCATGTGCCAGACCAAGGATGCGCCGATCCAGGACTGGGTCAGGCTGGCGGTCGAGCGTGCGCGCCTGAGCGGCACCCCGGCGGTATTCTGGCTGGATGCCGGCCGCGCCCACGACGCGCAGGTCATCGCCAAGGTCGAGCGCTACCTCAAGGACCACGACACCAGCGGCCTCGACATCCGCATCCTGCCGCCGGTGGAGGCGACCACGTTCTCGCTGGAGCGCATCCGCAGGGGCGAGGACACCATCTCGGTCACCGGCAACGTGCTGCGCGACTACCTGACCGATCTGTTCCCGATCATGGAGCTGGGCACCAGCGCGAAGATGCTGTCGGTGGTGCCGCTGATGGCGGGCGGCGGCCTGTTCGAGACCGGCGCGGGTGGCTCGGCGCCCAAGCACGTGCAGCAGTTCGTCGAAGAGGATTACCTGCGCTGGGATTCGCTGGGCGAGTTCCTGGCCCTGGCCGCTTCGCTGGAACACCTCGGCAACCGTTACGACAACGCCGCCGCGCGCGTGCTCGCCACCGCGCTGGACGAGGCCAACGGCCGGTTCCTGGACAACGACAAGTCGCCGTCGCGCAAGCTTGGTGGCATCGACAACCGTGGCAGCCACTTCTACCTGACCCTGTACTGGGCGCAGGCGCTGGCCGCGCAGGACGACGATGCCGCGCTGAAGGCACGTTTCGCACCGCTGGCCAGGGCGCTGGCCGACAACGAGCAGAAGATCGTCGAGGAACTGATCGCGGTGCAGGGCAAGGCCGTGGACATCGGCGCCTACTACCGTCCGGACCTGGCCAAGGTCGCTGCCGCGATGCGGCCGAGCACCACGTTCAACACGGCGCTGGAACAGCTGCAGAGCTGACCGCGCCGCAGGAAATGCCGGCCTGCTCCATCCAGCGCTGGCCACCCTGGTGCCGATCCCTGGATGGCAACGGAAAGAGCCCGCACCCGCGGGCTCTTCTCGTTCCACTCCCTGTGCAGACCTGGCGTGTGCGTCGTAAGGTGGACGCGGTCCTCCGTTGCGAGTCCCGCATGTCCCACGACGATCCCGATACTGCCCTGGCCACGCAGCTCGCCGCCCTCATCCATGAGGGCTTCCAGGATTACCATGCGCGCTTTGCCGCGATCACCGCGCGCGCCCGCGGCCGTTTCGAACGGCGCGAATGGGAGCAGGCACGCCAGGATGCGGTCGAGCGCATCGGCCTGTACGACCAGTGCATCGCCCGCTGCATGGATACCCTGCGGCGCGCTGCCGGCCCGGCGGTGGGCGAACGTTCGCTGTGGCTGCAGGTGCACGTCCGTTATGCCGCGCTGCTGCACGGATTGATCGACGCCGAACTGTACAAGACGTTCTACAACACGCTGGCGCGCCGGCTGTTCGCCACCCGTGGCGTGGACGCGCAGGTGGAGTTCATCGCCTTCGATGTCGAGCCTTCCGACGCCATTACCCACCCGGTCGCGCGGCATGCGTATACGGTATCGGCCACGCGGCCAGCCGAGGCGCTGATGCGCGTGCTGGGCGACTATCGTTTCGACATTCCCTACGCCCACCAGCTGCGTTGTGCCGCCGCCATCGCCGTGCGCCTGCAGGACGATCTCGCGCATTGGGGCGAGCATCCGGTCCGCAGCATCGAACTGCTGGATACGGTGTTCTACCGCGAACGCCGCGCCTACCTGGTTGGACGCGTGCTTGGCGAGCATCGTTTCTCGCCCTGCGTGATCGCACTGGTGAACGATGGCAGCGGACTGCGCGCCGATGCGGTACTGAGCGGACGTCGCGACGTGGCGCACCTGTTCGGTGTTTCGCGCAGCTACTTCCACGCCGACCTGCATACCGTCGGTGATGCGGTGGTGTTCCTGCGCAGCCTGCTGCCTGGAAAGCCGGTCGACGAGATCTATACCGTGCTGGGACGTGCCAAGCAGGGAAAGACCGAGCGCTATCGCACCTTCTTCAGTCATTTCAACGAGCGCGGCAGCGAACGGCTGGTGGCTGCGGAAGGCACCCCGGGCATGGTCATGGCGGTGTTCACGCTGCCCAGCTATCCGCTGGTGTTCAAGCTGATCCGCGATCGTTTCGCCTGGCCCAAGGCGATGTCGCGCACGCAGGTGGAGGAGAAGTACGCGCTGGTGTTCAACCTGGACCGCGTCGGCCGGCTGCTGGATGCGCAGCCGTACCGCTACCTGCGTTTCCCGGTCGCACGGTTCGCGCCTGCGCTGTTGCAGGAGCTGCTCGAGCAATGCGCACAGAGCGTGCGCGTGGTGGACGATGATGTGGAGATTGCCCTGTGCTACGTGCAACGGCGGTTCCGTCCACTGAACCTGTACCTGCGCGAGCAGGGCCCGCCGGCGGTGCGCGCGGCGGTGCTGGACTACGCGCAGGCGATCACCGACATGGCCCGCAACAACATCTTCCCCGGTGACATGCTGCCGAAGAACTTCGGCGTCTCGCGCCACGGACGCGCGGTGTTCTACGACTACGACGAGCTGTGCCGGGTCAGCGACTGCGTGTTCCGCGACTGGCCGGCGCCGCGCAGCGAGGAGGAGGCGCTGGCCAGCGAGCCGTGGTTCCACGTCGGTCCGCGTGATGTGTTTCCCGAGCGTTTCGGTCCGTTCATGGGCCTGCCCGGCGCGGAACTGGCGGCGTTGCGCGAGCACTTCGCGCACCTGTTCGATCCCGGCTGGTGGCGTTCATTGCAGGAGCGTTTCGCACGCGGCGACTACCCGGATACACCGCCCTACGCGAACCCGCATCGCCTGGCGTGAGCCCGACGCGAAGCGGATGGCTTCGGGTGGAAAGCGCGCCGACCCATAGCCGGTACCCGGTTTCATGGTGCCTCAGCGATCCAGCCGCTTGCGCAGTGTCGCCCGGACCTGCGCGGCGGTGGCCTCATCCAGCGGCCCGAGCACCCCGCGTGCGTGTTCGGGAATGTGCGCGGCGGTGCTGTCGTCGGCCTCGAACACATAGTGGCGGAACATCGCATGCCACGCCTCGCGCTGCGCAGGCGGCAGGTCGCGCAGCGCCAGCACCGCCAGCATCAGGGCGTTCATCGGTGCATCGCGCCAGGCCGGCACCGGCCGCCACCAGTAGTTGACCAGCACGTTGAACGGCTCCAGCCCTTCCATGTGATGCCACCACAGCGAAGGGATGAACACCGCATCGCCCGGCTCCAGCTCGGCAACCTGCGCATGCGCAAGCGCCTCGTCGAAGCGCGGGAAGCGTTCCAGGTCCGGCACCGCGAAATCCACCAGGCTCACCGCCTGTCCGGCCGGGGTGAAGTCCAGTGGCCCGACATGGAGATTGCCGACCTGCTCCGGCGCGAACAGGGTCACCCGGCGGCGGCCGGCGGCGACGCAGGCCAGGTTGTCCGGTACGTCGTGGTGCGCGGCGATGCGCGAGCGGTTCCCGATCCAGATGCTGGCCAGCGGATCTGGCTGCCCGATCTCCAGCGGATGCTGCTGGCGGAAGCCGGGCAGGAAGCTGTCCAGCGTGGTCGACGCGACGTAGATCGAGGGCGGCTCGGCTGCCGGCAGATACTTCAGCAACGTATCCAGCACCACCTTCAGCGGTATCTGCTCGCGGCGGAAATTGAAGCCGGTCATGTCCTCGTTGTAGAACACGCGCCCACGCACCTGCGGTGGCGCGGTGGTTGCCGTCACCGGCATGCCGCTCCGGTCGAACTGCTTCAGGCAAGCCACCGCCTCGGCGGCCGAGCGCCGGGCGGCCGCCACCAGCGGCCACCCGGATACCAGCCCGCGGACCACTTTCGGCGTGGTCCACTCCCGCAGGCAGCCGGGTAGCTGCCGCGGGTCGAGGCCAACCACCTCCTCGATGCTGCCGGTGGCCCGGGACATCGTGCTTCCGATCCTGCTCAGAACCGGTAACGCACGCCGAACATGTAGCGCGGCCCGGTCTGCGTGGCGTAACGCAGCATGTTGCTGTGGCGGGCGTAGGTGCGCATGGTCTCGTCGGTCAGGTTGATGCCTTCCAGGCTGAGCGAGAGCTGTTCGGTCACCGCGTAGCTGATGTTGACGTCGAGCTGGCCATAGGCCTCGGTGTAGTTCGGGTTGGGCCCCTGGCCACCGATGCCGTTGAGGAACTTGTCGCGCCAGTTGTACGCCGCACGGATCTGCCACGCGTTCTTGTCGTAGAACGCCACCAGGTTGGCCGAGTCGCTGAGCCCGATCAGCGGATACTGGTCGCCCAGGCTCAGGTTGTTGAAGTTCAGCCCGGATTTCACCTTGGTGTAGTTCGCCGCCAGGCCGAAGCCCGACTGGCCGAACAGGTGCTGCAGGCTGACTTCCCAGCCATCGAGGTGGTCCGAACGCTGGTTGGCCGGCAGGGTGATGTCGAAGCCGGCCACCGGATCGCCGGGCTGGCCGATGATGCTGCCGGACATCTGCCCGGCCGAATTGATGCCGGTGTAGGTGACGCCTGGCGCACCATCGAAGTTGGTGAAGATGTAATCGCGGATGCAGGGCAGGTCGGTCGTGCCGCAGCCGGAGGCCAGTGCTTCGTTCCAGTACGCGCCACCGACCGGCGTGTGCAGGCTGCCGGGCTCCTCGCGCACGATGGTATCGCTGATGAAGTTCTTGATGTTCTTGCGGAAGAAGCCGACCGAGGCGTAGCTGGACTCGCCGTAGTACCACTCCAGCGACAGGTCGAAATTGTCCGCAAGCAGCGGCTCCAGGCCCGGGTTGCCGCGCGAGCCGGCACCGCCCTGGGTGCGCACGATGGCGGCCAGGCTCTGTCCGCTCTGGATCTGCGTCCAGCCGGGACGGCCGATGCTGCGGCCGTAGCTGCCGCGCAGCGCCAGCGAGTCGCTGATGTCGAGCTTGAGGTCCACGTTCGGCAGGACGTAATCGTATTCGCCGCTGCCACCCACCATCGCGCCTTCGCTGGCGTACTCGATGTTGAACTCGTTGGCCGACCCCCAGTTGATGGCGGTGGGCACGCGTACCAGCGCCTGCGATTCGACTTCGGTCTTCTCGTAGCGCACGCCGACGGCGACGTTGAGCGGCATCGACCAGTCGAACGTGGTGCGGTACTGCAGGTATGCGCTGCGGGATTTCTCGGTGGTGCGGATGTCCTCGCTGTACTCGGTCGGGGCGACGTAGCAGGTGGGGCATGCCGGGTCCGATTCGCTGCCGACCTGGGCAGCACGATCGATCAGCCGATCGAAATCGAACACCAGGAAGCGGCCGGTCAGGCGCGGATCTCCGTGGCCGGAGAATGCCTTGAAGTAGCGGGCCATGTCATCGGCGTACCAGATGCTGTCGTCGTAGTCGGCCGGCGAGCCGACGCCGCCCCAGCTGTCGCGCTGCGCGATGGCCGAAGCGGAACGGTTGTCGACCTCGGTCGAGCCGATGCCGAAATCCAGGGCCGAATAATCGGCGAAGCGGAAGCGACCGCGTGCCTGGAACTGCTCCACTTCCGACCTGTTGTAGCTGTTCTGGAATACCGAGCCGGTGACCAGCGCATCGGAGGCTTCCACCTGGCTCACGCCCGGCGGCAGCTGCACGTTGATGATCGGCAGGTCGCCGCTGTAGTCCACGGTGGTGGTGCCGCGTACGTACGCCGCCACGCCAAGCACGCCGGCCGAGCCGTACGGGCTGTCCGGCTGCGATTCGGCGGTGGAGTTGTGGTAATCGAAGGACAGGTCCAGGGCGTCGTTGACCTCCCATTCGACGTTGAAGCCCAGCGAATCCATCGTGTTCTTCGTGGCCAGCTTCGCCCCGCCCATCGACAGGTCGGAGTACTCCATGTCCTCGGAGTAGATGATCGGCGCGGCCACCGGTCCGTCGGTCCACACGCTGTCGCCGGGGCCGTAGTTGAACCACACCGACAGCTCGCTGCGCTGCTGCTGCACCTTGTTCTCCACGCGCGTGTAGTCCAGCGTGGTGGTCACGTTGTCGACCGGCTTCCACTGCAGGGTGGCCTGTGCGTTGGTGCGCTGGCGCTGCACGGCGTTCACGTTGTAGGCGGTGTTCTGCGGACGCCCGTAGACATCGTCCGCACCGGGGCGGTTCTGGATGCGGTCCGAATACCCCTGGCCCGGCAGCGGCAGCGCGCGGCCGTCGCTGGCCTCATCGCCCTGGAAGGTGGCCCAGCCCTCGGCGACGGTGGCCTGGTTGAAGCCGGAATCGCGTTCCTGGTGGCTGGCGCTCAGGGCCACGCCGAAGCGGCCATCGGCATAGGTGTTGCTGAAGATGCCGGACATCTCGCCGGTCATGTCCGAACCCTGCAGGGTGCGCGGCAGGTTGCCGTTGGAGCTGTCGTGGACCGCCTTCATGCCGACGCTGACCACCGGCTCGGATTCCAGCGGGCGCAGCGTCTTGACGTTGATGGTGGCGCCGATGCCGCCGGTGGGATTGTCGGCGCGGCTGGTCTTGTAGACCTCGACCGAGGAGATCGATTCGGAGGCCAGGTTGGCGAAATCGAACGAGCGCGAACCGGACACGCCGGCGCCGCCCGGACCCAGGTTGGAGGCCGGCATCTGGCGACCGTTGAACAGCACCAGGTTGTAGTCCGGGCCGACACCGCGCACGGTGACCTTGGAGCCTTCGCCGCTGGACGTGCGGTCGATCGATACGCCGCTGATGCGTTGCAGCGATTCGGCGAGATTGGTGTCCGGGAACTTGCCGATGTCCTCGGCGACGATGCCATCGACCACGCCCTGGCTGTCGCGCTTGAGGTTCATCGACGAGGTGAGGCTGCCGCGGATGCCGGTGACCACCACCGTATCCAGCGTGGCTGGATCGGCCAGCTGCGGCTGTGCGCCGCTGCTGCCGCTGGTGGTGGCGTCCTGCGCCCAGGCGGGCGCGGACAGGGCAAGCATCAGTGCGGAAGCGAGCATCGTCTTGCGGGGTACGGCCTTGTACTTGCTCATTGCGATCCCTCCCCAGGGAAATCCGGAAACAGCGGGTTGGTGCGGCTGCTGCGCGTTGGAACGGTTATGGGAGGCGATTTGGGTGCATCGTTGACAGCGTTGTCAACAAACTGCCATGTAAGCCGTGCAGGCCTCACGCGCCGCATGCAACGATGAATGCAGCGGCAACGCATGGATCGCATGGGAATGCCGCGGTTTCCCGCGCTCCAGCGGATGTTGCCGGTGGCGGGCGGATGCACCTCCGCTGTAGCTGTCCTTGCTGCGATGCGGAATGGATCTGCGCAGCTCATCGACCCATTTCCGGGCCCTGCGTTGACAGCGCTCGACAATCCGGCGCGCGCGCAGGACCGTTTCAGTCGGCGGCAGGCGTCCGCCCGGCGCGTCGTCGTGGCGCAGCGGTGGATTCGCGCACCAGCACCGCATGCTCGACGGTGATCATGCGGCCCGCGCCGGAGGTACCGATACGGTCGATCAGCTGCTGGGTCGCCAGCCGTCCCATCGCCGCGGTCGGCTGCCGCACGGTCGAAAGCGCCGGGAAGATGTGGCTGGCGATCGGGGTATCGTCGAAGCCGCATACCGACAGGTCGCGCGGTACCCGCAGGCCGCGTTCGCCGGCTACCCGGAATACCGCCGCGGCCATGTCATCGTTGGCGGCGAAGATCGCCGTCGGCGGTTGCTCGAGGTCGAGCAGCTGGTTGGCCGCGACGATGCCGGATTCGTAGGAGAAGCGACCGTTGACCACCAGCGCGGGGTCGTAGGCGATGCCGGCTTCGCGCAGCGCCTGCCGATAACCGGCATGCCGCCACTGGCGCGCGCCGTGGGTGAGCGGGCCCTTGATATGGCCGATGCGGCGGTGCCCCAGCGCCAGCAGGTGGCGCATCAGCTCGACCACCGCCGTGGTCTCGTCCATGCGCACGCCGATGCAGCCTTCGGCGTTGCGTGGCGCGATGCAGGAGTACGGCACGTCGTGGGAGTCCAGGTAGGAACGGACCACCGGGTCATCGGTGAGCGGCGGAATCAGCACGACGCCATCGGGACGTGAGTTCTCGAACATCGCGGCGAGGTCGGGCAGGGCATGCCTGCCGATGCCGACCGGACCGAGCAGCAGGTTGTAGTGGTTGGCGTGGCACGCCTCGAGCATGCCGCTCTGGATCTCCATCAGGTAATTGCGCGACGGATTGTTGTAGGCCAGCGCCAGCGCATAGGACCGCTGCGCGGCGAGGCTGCGCGCGGAAGGGTTCGGCTTGTAACCCAGCCGCGCCACCACCTGCAGCACGCGTGCCTGGGTTTCCTCGCGTACGTTCGGCTCCTTGTTGAGCACGCGCGATACGGTCTTGATGGACACCCCGGCCGCAGCAGCAACATCTTCGATTCGACTACGCATGGTGCGGGCAACTCTCCATGAAGGGCACGCCGGAAGGCCGCGTGGCCTGCCGATGGTGCAACGATGGCGTCACCTTGCCATGGCGCGGCGCAGCACGGCCAGCGGCCTCAGGACAGCGGGCCGACCCGGCGCAGCGCTGGCGATGCCGACATGTCGCTGGGGTTGGTGCCCGGGGCGTCCTGTGGAACCTCCATGCCCCTGCTCCGGTAGAACTCGGTCCAATAGGGCGATATCCGGCCGGTCTGCCGGTTGCGGAAGTTCATCGGCTGCAGGGCGAACACATGGTGCGCGCGGAACGCCCGTTCGATGAAGTCCGAACAGTAATAGCTGTCCTCGGACTGCACGTAGGTCGCGTTGTACGGCTTGCCGAGCAGGGTGCGGGCCTTGGCGATCGCATCGGGAATCGCGGCCTGCCGGGACGGGACAAGCCGGTATACGACGACCTGCCGCTGCCTGTCGCGCGCGCTTGCGAGGAAATCGGACAGCGCCTGTTCCCGCGAGCCCTGCTCGTCGGCATGAAGCACGGTGCCATCGGCCACCAGCGCGACGTGGTCGAAGCGGGTGGCGTCATCGCGGCCGGTCGCATCGTCGATGGCACCGCTCAGGCCGGTGCTGCCCGCGGTGACGAACAGCAGGTCGCCCTCCTGCACGCGCACCTCGCCGGTGGCGGCCGGCAACACGGCGGGGATGAGCAGGCCGACGAGCAGCAGGAGGGTTCGCATGGAGGCTACCGGATGGCGGAGAACGCGCCATTATGACCCGGCGTGCGGCTGGAACGACGAAGGCCCCGCATGCGGGGCCTTCGTCGGGTGCATCGAACCGTTCGATGGATCAGCGCTTCATCGAACCGAAGAACTCGTCGTTGGACTTGGTGTTCTTCATCTTGTCCAGCAGGAATTCCATCGCGGCCATTTCATCCATCGGATGCAGCAGCTTGCGCAGGATCCAGATCTTCTGCAGCAGCTCCGGCTCGCTCAGCAGGTCTTCGCGGCGGGTGCCGGAACGGTTGATGTCGATGGCCGGGAACACGCGCTTCTCGGCGATGCGGCGGCTCAGGTGCACTTCGCTGTTGCCGGTGCCCTTGAACTCTTCGTAGATCACTTCGTCCATCTTGCTGCCGGTATCGACCAGCGCGGTGGCGATGATGGTCAGGCTGCCGCCTTCTTCCACGTTGCGCGCGGCACCGAAGAAGCGCTTCGGACGGTGCAGCGCATTGGCGTCCACGCCACCGGTCAGCACCTTGCCCGAACTCGGAACCACGTTGTTGTAGGCACGGGCCAGGCGGGTGATCGAATCAAGCAGGATCACCACGTCCTTCTTGTGCTCGACCAGGCGCTTGGCGCGCTCGATCACCATTTCGGCGACCTGCACGTGGCGCGCGGCCGGCTCGTCGAACGTGGAGCTGATGACCTCGCCGCGCACGGTGCGCTGCATTTCGGTCACTTCTTCCGGGCGCTCGTCGATCAGCAGCACGATCAGGTGCACGTCCGGATGGTTGGTGGTGATGGCGGTGGCGACCTGCTGCATCATCATCGTCTTGCCGGCCTTCGGCTGGGACACGATGAGCGAGCGCTGGCCCTTGCCCTGCGGCGCCAT
>Ga0160444_100287_pt1 | contig 36997 bp, 37 predicted proteins | sample HID1972K_E1MG_FD_108232 | JGI IMG/M metagenome (GOLD analysis project Ga0160444, IMG submission 108232) | Enriched pill bug-associated microbial communities from UW Madison campus, WI, USA - HID1972K_E1 MG | ecosystem: Host-associated > Arthropoda: Insects > Digestive system > Unclassified ... | reverse complement strand
GTGCACCAGCGCCGAGCCGTCGGACACCTTGCCGACCGAATCGTCGATCAGGCCCTTGATCTCCTTGGCCGCGGCCGCCGAGCGCTGGGCGAGGGTGCGCACTTCGCTGGCGACCACCGCGAAGCCGCGGCCCTGTTCGCCGGCGCGTGCGGCTTCGACCGCGGCATTGAGCGCCAGGATGTTGGTCTGGAAGGCGATGCCGTCGATCACCGAGATGATCTCTGCGATCTTCTTCGAGGACGTCTCGATGGCGCTCATGGTGGTGACCACCTGGCCGACCACATCGCCGCCCTGCGAAGCCACGCCGGCCGCGCCGATGGCCAGCTGGTTGGCCTGGCGGGCGTGTTCGGCGTTCTGGCGCACGGTGGAGGTGAGTTCCTCCATCGACGCGGCGGTTTCCTCCAGGTTGGCCGCCTGCTGCTCGGTGCGGCGCGACAGGTCATCGTTGCCTGCCGCGATCTCGCTGGCCGCACCGCGGATGCTGCGTGCCGAGGCCTGGATCCGCGACACGATCCCGGTCAGCTGGGCGACAGTGGTGTTGGCATCATCGCGCATCAGCGCGAACACGCCTTCGAAGCGGCCTTCCATGCGTACGGTCAGGTCGCCGGCGGCGATCGCGCGCAGCAGCCGCGACAACTGCGACAGGCTGCCGTCGGCGCCTTCCATCATTGCGTTCAGTTGTTCGATCATCACCCGGAAATCATGGTCGAAGCGTTGCGCATCGCCGCGCTGGCTGAAGTCGCCGGCGGCCGCGGCCGAAGCCAGCAGCTGGATCTGGCTGTTGATTGCCAGCAGGCTGGCCTTGGCCGCGTCCATCGATTCGTGCAGCACCGCGCGGGTACCGGGCAGGCGCCGCGCATCCGGCTCCAGGTTGCCGATGGCGTACTGGTTGAGCACGTCGATGGCATCCTTGAGCGCGTCGAGGTGCTCGAACAGCATGGTGTTGATGCCCTGTGCGAGCTCGCCGTACACGCCGGGGAAATCCTCCGGCATGCGATGGCCGATGTCCGGTCCGGCATGCATGCTTACCATCAGCTGGGCCTGCTCGGAGAAGCGGCGCAGCATCGTGGTCATGTCGGCGGTCGCGGCCAGCATCCTGCCGGCTTCATCGCGGCTGGTCGCACGCGCGGAGTGGCTGAGATCGCCGCGCGAGACGCACTGGATGGCATGCACCGCCCTGGCCAGCGGCACGCTGATCGCGCGCGAAATGACGACGGCCAGCATGGTCGCCACCAGCGACAGCAGCACGATGGCAGCGATGATGGCGATGAGGCTGTTGCGGTGGGTGACGTTCGCGGCAGCGATGCCGGCCTCCATCACGCTGGTGCTGTAGGCACTCACTGCCTTGAGGTCTTCGAACAGCTTGCGCCGCAGCGGACGCGACTGCTCATCGGAGATCTGCTGCGCCAGTACCCCGTCGCCGCCGGTGGCGGCTTCGCGCATGCTCGCATTGGCGGCGAAGTAGGCGGCCAGGCTCTGCTGAGCCTGTTCGTACAGCGCACGCTCCTTGTCGTCGGCCTTGAGCGCGGCATAGGCGGCCAGCTCGTCGTTGACCACCCCGGCGGTCGCGTCCATGCGCTGGTTGTAGTCGGCGACCTTGTCCGGCTGGTCCAGCATGGTCAGCTGGGCCAGCTCGAAGGTGCGGAACTCGCCGAGCTGCGAGCGCGCTTCGCCGAGGTGCTGCACCGAAGGAATGGTGTTGATCGCCATGTCCTTCAACTGCTCGTTGGCCTCGGACAGCCGAAGCAGCGCGAAGCCGCCGAGCACGACGGTCATCAGGGTCGTCAGGGTGAAACCCATGGCAAGCTTGCGGGCGATGGGCAGGTCGCGGAACCAGTTCATGCGGGTGCTCCGAGCAGGCGTAGGCACAATGGCACTGCCGCTGGCGTAATGGAAAAGGGAAAGGCGCTGGCCGGTGCGATGAAGCGGGCGCCGCCAGCACAGATAGCGGCACCTGCGCGCTGTGCTGAAGGGAGGCTTGACAATCCGTGATGGAATGGGTTCAGCAACGCAGGTCCACGTCGGATGGACGTGCATGTGCAGCGCCGGGCTCGGCCCGGCTGTGCAGCCGCTGCAGGATGAGCGGCGTCAGGCCGCCTGCGGGATGCGCAGCGAGCGCACCAGGCCACCGATGTCCACGATCAGCGCGACACGGCCATCGCCGAGGATCGTTGCACCGGAGACACCACCGATGCGGCGGTAATTGTTCTCGATGTTCTTGACCACGACCTGTTGCTGGCCGACCAGTTCGTCCACTTCCAGTGCGATCTTCTGGCCATCGCCTTCAACCACGACCACCAGCGATTCCTCGTTGCGGCGTTCGCCGTAACCGTAGTATTCGCTCAGTGACAGGATCGGCAGATACTCGCCACGGACGCGCAGCACCCGGCCCTCGCCGGCCATGGTACGGATGTCGCTGGGCTGCGGCTGCAAGGCTTCCAGCACGTAGGCCAGTGGCAGGATCACCGTTTCGCCGGCTACCGACACGGTCATGCCGTCGAGGATGGCCAGCGTCAGCGGCAGGCGGATCAGCGTGCGCGTGCCGCTGCCCGCGCGGCTTTCGATCTGCACCTCGCCACCCAGTGCCTGGATGTTGCGGCGGACCACGTCCATGCCGACGCCGCGGCCGGAGAGGTCGGTGACCGCATCGGCGGTGGAGAATCCGGGCTGGAAGATCAGGTCCCAGACCTGGCTGTCGGTGGGGTTGTCGGGCACCGCGATGCCACGCTCGATGGCCTTGGCGAGGATCTTGTCGCGGTTCAGGCCGTGGCCGTCGTCGCTGACTTCGATGACGATGTGGCCACCCTGGTGCGAGGCGGCCAGGGTGATCGTGCCGGTCTCGTCCTTGCCTGCGGCGCGGCGGATGTCCGGCATTTCCAGGCCATGGTCGATGGAGTTGCGCACCAGGTGGACCAGCGGGTCGGCGATCTTCTCGATCAGCCCCTTGTCCAGTTCGGTGCCTTCGCCGGCGGTGCGCAGGCGCACGTGCTTGCCCAGGCGGGTGGAGAGGTCGCGTACCAGCCGCGGGAAGCGGCGGAACACCGCGTCCACCGGCAGCATGCGCACGCCGATCACCGCTTCCTGCAGGTCGCGGGTGTTGCGCTCGAGCTGGTCCAGTCCGGCGAACAGGCGTTCGGCGAGCGCCGGGTCGATGCCGTTGGAGACCTGCTTGAGCATCGCCTGGGTGATGACCAGTTCACCGACCAGGTTGATCAGTGCATCGACCTTGTCGACGCTGACCCGGATCGAGGATTCCGCTTCCTGCTGGCCGGCGGCCGCGGCGGGAGCGGCCGCCGCCACCGGCGTTGCCGGCTCGGGCGCGGCGGCGGCGGGCGCGACGGGCGGCTGCGTGGCCAGGCTTGGCGGCGCGACCGCACGGATGTCCAGCTCGCAGTCGTCCACCACCCAGGCGAAGGTGTCCTCGATCTGGCTGCGCTTGATGCGGCCGACCAGGCCCAGGTCCCAGGCCAGGTGCGCTTCGAACGGATCCAGCTGCTCGAAGCCGGGCAGGCGCTCCATGCGCGCCTGCACCTGCAGCGGGCCGAGGTGTTCCAGCTCGCGGATGATGCGCAGCGGATCGTTGCCGCTCATGAACATCGACGGCGCCGGCACGAAGCCGATCTGCCAGGCTTCCGGCTCGGCCTCGGCGGCGGGTGCCGCCGCGTTCGCCGCCGGTGCCGCGCTGCCGGACAGGATGGCTTCCAGCTGGCGGGTGATCGCGGCGACGGCGGCGGGATCGGCGGCCTGGCCATGCTCGGCCTCGCGCAGCAGCGCGCGCAGTACGTCCACCGAGGACAGCATGGCGTCGATGGCGTCGGCCTGCAGTGCCCGCTTGCCGGCGCGCAGTTCGTCCAGCAGGGTTTCCAGCACGTGGGTCAGTCCGGCCATCGCGTCGAAGCCGAACGTGCCGGCGCCGCCCTTGATGGAATGCGCGGCACGAAACACCGAGTTGATGACTTCCGCGTCCTGCTGGCCGGATTCAAGCGCCAGCAGCCCGGCTTCCATGGCATCCAGGCCTTCCCGGCTTTCTTCGAAGAAGGTGGCGTGGAAACGTTGCAGGTCCATGCTCATGAAAGGTGCGTTCCGGAAGGCGTGGGCGGGAAGGAGGAGGCGGTGGAACGGGCGGTCAGCCCAGTACCTTCTGCACGGTGGCGACCAGCTGTTCGGGGTTGAACGGCTTGACCAGCCAGCCGGTGGCGCCGGCGGCCTTGCCTTCGGACTTCTTGTCCGCGGCCGACTCGGTGGTCAGCATCAGCATCGGCGTGAACTTGTAGTCCGGCAGCTGGCGCAGCTCGCGGATCAGCGAGATGCCATCCATGTTCGGCATGTTGACGTCGGTGACCACGGCATTGAAGCGCTGGCCTTTGGCGCGGACGAGCGCGACCGCGCCATCCTCGGCTTCTTCGACAGCGTAGCCGGCCGAGGTGAGGGCGAAGGCGACCATCTGGCGCATCGACGCCGAATCGTCCACCACCAAGATACGTGCGCTCATGCAGCGTTCTCCACAGATTTCAGGTTGTCATGGGGTACGTCCAGGCCCAGGGCCTGGCTGAGGCCGAGCAGGCGCGCGGCGTCGTTGAAGGGTGCGGTGCACCCCTGGAAAGCGGTCTGCAATCCGGCGCTGCGACGGCCCTGCACGAACGCGCACAGTACCTGCATCGCCGCGGTATGGATGCGGCCGACATGGCTGGCATCCAGGGTCAGCGGCGCGGCTGACGCCAGCAGGGGCGCCAGGCGGTTCTTGAGCTCGGTGCTGTTCTCGATGCCGAGATCTTCACCCAGGTCCACAGTGCTCATCGTTGCTCCGGACAAACGGTTCCAGACTTCATAGCGGCACTTCCGGGGAAAGCTTTAGGGCTTTGGTTGATCGCGGGCCGCTCGATGGCGCGGGCCGATGGCAGGCTGATCCAGGGGCCGTAGAGACCGGGGGCCAGCGGAACCCGGGCCGGTCCTGCCAGGGCTTCAGCCAAGCAGGCGGGTGGCGTCGAGCAGGATCATCGGCTGCTGCTGCATGCGCGCGACGCCGCGGAAGATGTCGTTGCTGATGCGGCAGATGCGTGCGGTGTCCGGCGGTTCGATCTGGGAATCGCTGAGGTTGGTGACATCATCCACCGCGGAAACCCGCAGGCCCATGATTTCGCCGTTCTCCTCCAGCACCACGATGCGGGTCTGCGCATCGTCGGTGGCCGGGACGCCGCCCAGGTGGATGCCCAGGTCCATCACCGGCACCACCTGCCCACGCAGGTTCATGATGCCCAGTACCGCCGGCGCGGTGCCGCGCAGGGGCAACAGCGGTACCGGCAGGACGACCTCCTGGACCTTGAGCAGTTCCAGCGCATAGGCCTGGGTGCCGCAGCGCAGGCGCAGCCAGCGCGAGGTGCGTTCGGTCGGGCGACGCGCCGGCGGGCTGGCGATGGAGGCACCGAAGGCACCGAAGGCAACAGCGGCGGCGGCCGCCGCGGCGGCACGCGGGGATTCGAACATCGGCATCACGGGCATGCCGGCGGCCGCGGCGAACGCAGCCTCCAGCGCCGGCGTATCCGCATTGGCCAGCGCCGCGCTGACGTCGCCGCCGGTCTCGTAGATCACCTCGTCGGGCAGATCGTCCCAGGTCGGTTCGCGCTGGCCGGCTGCCGCACCGGCGACCGGCGCGGGTACCTGCGGATCCGGTACGGGCATCGCGGCCATCCCGGCCGCCGCCGCGAACGCCGCCTCCAGCGCCATATCGTCCTCGCTGGCCGGCGTCGCGCTGGCCCCACCGCCGGTCTCGTAGATCACTTCGTCGGGCAGGTCGTCCCAGGTCGGCTCGCGTTCGCTCGCCGGCTCGGCCGCGACCGGTCCGGACTCCCTGGCGGATGCCCCGGCGAGCGCCTCGTCGGCCGCCGCAGCCGCCACCGCATCGCCGAGCAGCTGTTCCAGGTAATCGTCGAGCACGCCTGCGTTGCTCATGCCGCCTGCTCCAGCATCCGCGCGTCGTCGGCGAGGATCCAGTTCAGCGCGCGCCGGTAGGCGGCCTGGCCGCGGCCCGGGTAGTCATCGGCCTGGGCCGGCGCCATCAGCGTGGCCGCGCTGCACAGGCGCGTGTCCACCGGGATCGCATCATCCCAGACGCGCTCGCCGTGGCGGTCCTGCATCTGCCGCAGGCTTTCGTTGCCGGCGCGGGTGCGGCGATCGAACAGGGTCGGCAGGATCGACATCGGCAGCGGCCTGCGTCGCGAGCGCTCGACCATCTCGCCGGTGCGGACCATGCCGTCCAGCCCGTGCAGCGCCAGCGGTTCGGCCTGGGTCGGGATGACCAGGCGGTCGGCGGCGGCCAGTGCATTGATCATCAGCAGGCCCAGCGTTGGCGCGCAGTCGAGCAGGACATGATCGTGGCGTCCGTGGTGGCGGGCCAGCGCGTTCTGCAGCGACAGGCCGAGCCCGGGCTGGTTCGCGCTGCGGCGTTCCAGGGTGGCCAGGGCCGATTGTGCGCAGACGTGCGCCATGCCGGGTACCGGCGTTGCATGGCACAGCGCCTCCAGTTCGGCCGGCGGCGTGGCGAACAGTTCCAGCACGCCGGCCGGGGGTGGGTCCAGCGGAATGCCGAACGCACGCGTCAGCGAGGCGTGCGGATCGAGGTCGATCAACAACACGCGGTGGCCGAGCGCCGCCAGGCCGCAGCCGAGGGCCAGGGTGGTGGTGGTCTTGCCCACGCCACCCTTCTGGTTGGCGATTGCCCAGATGCGCATCGTTCTACTCCTTCAAGGCGGGGGTGGCGGCGCCGAACGGGCTGCCGGCCGGTGTGGGCGTGCCGGGCGCCCGGGGTGTGGAGATTTCGCCGGGGGACGCCGCGGCCGGAGCCACCGCATCGCTGGAAGCGTTCAGGGATTCGGCCAGGGGCTCGCGTGGCTGGCTGCTGTCGGCGAGCACGATCACCATCACCCGCCGGTTGCGGTTGCGACCGTCGGCGCTGGCGTTGTCTTCGCGCGGGCGGAATTCGCCGTAGCCGACCATCGCCAGCCGCGCCGGCTGCATGCCGTGGTCGGCGAACAGGTGCACCACGCTCGCCGCGCGCGCGGCCGACAGTTCCCAGTTGGACGGGAACTGCGCGGTGGCGATCGGCAGGTTGTCGGTATGGCCTTCCACGCGCACGCTGTTGGGTACGTCGCGCAGTACCCCGGCGAGCGTGGCCAGGGTATCGCGCGCATGCACGTCCAGCGCCGAGGCGCCGGTGGCGAACAGGATGTCGCTGTTGATCTCCACCTCGATCCACAGTTCGGTGCGGCGCACGCTGATCATGCCGCGCTCGATCAACGGCGAGAGCGCGGCGGTCAGGCGCTGGGCGATGTCGTCGAGCTGGCGCTCGGCCTGCTGCAGCTGCGCCTGGTCGCGGAAGGACATCGGCGAGCGCATCTGCGAGGCCATCGCCGGCAGCAGGGTGGGGTCGTTGATGGCCGTCGCCGCGGAGCGGCCGACGCGGCTGCCGGCATGGATCACCGACGGCGCATCCCATTGCCCGCCCTTGAGCTGGTTGCTGCCGACCTGCACCGGCTCGAGCGTGCGTGGTGCCGCGCCGAACGCACTGCTCAGCGCATCGGCCACCACCCGGTACTTGCTTTCGTTGATCGAGGAAATCGCGTACATCACCACGAAGAAGGCGAGCAGCAGCGTCATCAGGTCGGCGTACGGAATCGCCCAGGCCTCATGGTTGGGATGCTCTTCGGGGTATCGACGCCGTGCCATGTCAGTGCAGGAACCCTGACAGGTTGGTTTCGATGTTGCGCGGATTGTCGCCCTGGGCGATGGAGATGATGCCCTCGATGGCCATCTCGCGGTCGCGGCTGCTGTGCGCTATCACGCCTTTCAGCTTGGCCGCCACCGGCAGGAACAGCAGGTTGGCCGAGGCGATGCCGTAGATGGTGGCGGTGAACGCGGCGGCGATGCCGTGGCCGAGCTTGCTGGGGTCGGCGAGGTTCTTCATCACCGCGATCAGGCCGAGCACCGCGCCGATGATGCCCAGCGTCGGTGCATAGACGCCCATGGCCTCGAACACCCGGGACGCGGCCAGGTCGCGGTGCTCCTGGCTGCCCAGCTCGATCTCCAGCATATGACGGATGGTCTCCGGCTCGACGCCGTCCACCAGCAGCTGCAGGCCCTTGCGCAGGAACGGGTCCGACTGCGCTTCCACCTGCGCTTCCAGGCCGAGCAGGCCCTGGCGGCGGGCGATGTTGCTCCATTCCACGATCTGCGCGATCAGCTCGCGGCGATCGCTGCGCGGTGGCCGGATGACCCAGCGCACGATGCTGAAGGCATGCCTGAACACCGCCGGCGCGGTATGCAGCAGGATGGCGGCGATGGTGCCGACGATGACGATCACGAACGCCGCCGGCGACCACAGTGACGCCAGGCCGGCACCCTTGAGGATGCTGCCTCCAACCAGGGAGGCCAGGGCGAGGAAGAGTCCTATGAGGCTGAGTCTGTCCATGGATGCGTTATCGGCCGGTAGCGGAGGGGCTTGAGGAGCTGGCCGGCAGGATGCGGTCCAACGTCATGGGGCGGTTCAGTCGTGCGGGCTGCGCAGGCCATCGACATCCAGGATCAGCGCCATGCGACCGTCGCCGATCAGGGTGGCGCCGGCGTAGCCGCGCAGGCCACGCAGGGTCTTCGGCAACGGCTTGATGACCACTTCCTCGCGGCCGCGGACCTGGTCCACGACCAGTCCGAACCGCGTCTCGCCGGCCTGCAGCACCACGATGGTCAGCAGCGTGGACTGCATGGGCTCGACATCCAGCCAGCGCCGCAGGTCCACCAGCGCGAGGGTGTGCGAGCGCCGGTCGAGCACCGCGCGGCCGTCGAACCAGCCCAGCGAGGTCGCCGGTGCGTGCAGCACTTCCAGCACGCGCGCCAGTGGCAGCGCGTAGACGTCTTCGCCGGCCTGCACCAGCAGGGTCGGCAGGATCGCCAGGGTCAGTGGCACGCGGATCATGAAGCGGCTGCCGCGGCCGATCTCGGACTGGATCTGGATCTGCCCGCTGAGTTCGCGGATGCGCGACTGCACCACGTCCATGCCGACGCCGCGGCCGGAAATGTCGGTGACCTGCTGCTTGGTCGAGAAGCCGGGCAGGAACACCAGGTGCAGGCATTCCTCGCTGCTCAGGCGGGCGGCGGCCTCGGGGTCGATCAGGCCCTTCTCGCGCGCCTTGGTCCGCAGCTTCTCCGGGTCGATGCCGGCGCCGTCGTCCTGCACTTCGATGCTGACATAGTCGCCTTCCTGCTGCGCGGACAGGCGCACGTGGCCGCTGCGCGGCTTGCCCTGCGCTTCGCGCAGCTCGGGCATTTCCACGCCATGGTCGATGGCGTTGCGGACCAGGTGCACCAGCGGATCGGCGAGCGCTTCGACCAGGTTGCGGTCGAGCTCGGTCTCGGCGCCGACCAGCTCCAGCTCGACTTCCTTGCTGAGCGAGCGGGCGACATCGCGGGCGACCTTCGGGAACCGCGAGAATACCTTGCCCACCGGCTGCATGCGGGTGCGCATCACCGCCGACTGCAGGCGCGCGGTGGCGATGTCCAGGGTCGAGACGGCACGGTCCAGTTCTTCGTCGCGCAGGCGTGCGCGCAGGGTCTTCAGGCGGTTGCGCGAGAGCACCAGTTCGCCGATCAGGTTGACGATCGCGTCCAGGCGCTTGGTGTCGACGCGGACGGTGTGCTCGGCTTCGGCCTGCGGGCGGGCCGGCGGCCTGGGCTGTGCAGCCGGCGTGGGCGTGGGGCGTGGAGCAGGGCGGGCCTCGATGGCCGGGGCGGGGGTCTCGACCGGAGCCGGGCCGGCCGGCGCGCCGCCGCCATGCAGCTGGTCGAGCAGCGCTTCGAACTCGTCGTCGCTGATCAGGTCCGCATCGGCGGATGGTCCGGCGGCCTGCGCGGGCTCGGCGCCAACGTCGAACTGCGCGACCAGGCCGGGCGGTGCGTGGCCCGGTTCTTCACCCGCCGACACCGCATCCAGCATCGCCTGCAGGTAGTCCAGCGACTGCTGCGCGGCATCGAAGTGGTGCGGCAGCAGCGTCGCCTGGCCCGAGCGCGCCAGGCCGAGGGTTTCCTCGGCGGCGTGGCACAGTTCGACCATCGCGGTGATGCCGAGGAAGCCGGCACCGCCTTTCAGCGTGTGGTAGCCGCGGAACACCGCGTTGAGCTGCGCGCTGTCCTGCGGCGCCTGCTCCAGGGTCACCAGCTGCTCGCCAAGGCGATCGAGGATCTCCTGCGCTTCGATGATGAAGTCCGCTGCGATGTCGTCGGTGATCACGTGGCGCTCCTGCTCATGCTTACAAACCCAGGCCGGACAACAGGTCGTCGGCGTCGAGCTGGGAGACGGCGTTGCGGTCCAGGCCCTTCACCACCGGGCCGGCCAGTGCCGGTTCGCTGCGGCCGTGCAGTTCCGGCGGCAGGCCGAGCGCGCCGAAGCCTTCGTGCACGCGGCGCACGATGCCGACCACGCGGCGGATGATCTGCCCGGTCAGGTCCTGGTAGCTCTGGGTCAGGGCGATCTCGGTGAGGTTGTGGCGGATGCGTTCCAGCGCCTGTTCCTGTTCCAGCGCCGGCAGGCTGCCTTCGCGCAGGGCCGTGGTCAGCGCGCTGCATTCGTCGGCCAGGTCCAGGGTGCGGTGGGTGGCCTGTTCGGTCATCGCCACCACGTGGTCCAGGCGTGCGCAGGCATCGTCAAGCTCGCCGGCTTCGCTGGGCAGGGTCGGCAGTTCGCCCAGTGCCTGGCCGAGTTCGCGTGCCAGCCGCGAAAGCCCGGCCATCATCGGCTGCGTGCGCGCCGCGGCCAGTGCGTCGATTTCCCGTCGCCAGCCGGCTTCGTCGCCGGATTCCAGTGCGACCAGCGCTTCCTGCAGGCGCTGGACCAGCCAGGCCTTGTCGATCGCGACGGCCATCAGGCGGTCGCCGCCAGGCGCTCGAAGATCTTGCCGAGCTTCTCCTGCAGGGTCTGCGCGGTGAACGGCTTGATGATGTAGCCGTTGACCCCGGCCTGGGCCGCTTCGATGATCTGCTCGCGCTTGGCTTCGGCGGTGACCATCAGCACCGGCAGCGCCTTCAGGCGGGCATCGGCGCGGATCGCCTTGAGCAGTTCGATGCCGGTCATCACCGGCATGTTCCAGTCGGTGACGACGAAGTCGAACGACTGGCTCTGCAGCAATGCCAGCGCGGCATGCCCATCTTCGGCTTCGGCGGTGTTGGTGAAGCCGAGGTCGCCGAGCAGGTTCTTGACGATGCGGCGCATGGTCGAGAAGTCGTCGACGATCAGGATGCGCATGTTCTTGTTCAAAGCTTGGTTCCTCTTGGGTACTTACGCTTCCAGGCCCGCGTCGGCGGCCTCGAAGGTCTTCAGTCGGCCACGCAGGCGCAGTACCGCCTGGCCATGGATCTGGCAGACCCGCGATTCGCTCACGCCGAGCACCGCGCCGATCTCTTTCAGGTTCAGTTCCTGCTCGTAATACAGCGACAGCACCAGTTGTTCGCGTTCGGGCAGGTGGCCGATGGCCTTGCCCAGTTCGCGGCCGAACTCGCTGCGCTCCAGTACCTGCTGTGGATTGGGTCCGCCCTGGGCGACGGTGTCCAGTTCGCCCTGGTCCTCGATGCGCGATTCCAGGCTCAGCACCTGGCCGCGCGCGGCATCTTCCACCAGGCGCAGGTATTCCGGCAATGGCATGTCCATCGCCGCGGCCACTTCGGTGGCATTGGCGGCCCGTCCGCTGGCCTGTTCCAGGCGGCGGATGGTGGCGGCGGCATCGCGCGCGCGACGGTGCACCGAACGCGGCACCCAGTCGCCGCGGCGGATCTCGTCGATCATCGAGCCGCGGATGCGGATCGAGGCATAGGTCTCGAACGAGGCGCCCTGGTCGGAATCGTAGCTGCGCGAGGCTTCGATCAGCCCCATCATGCCGGCCTGGATCAGGTCGTCCACCTCCACGCTGGCCGGCAGGCGCGCCGCCAGGTGGTGGGCGATGCGCCGCACCAGGTCCGAATGCCGGGCGATGCATTCGGTGGCGGCGGTGCGCTGTACTTCGCGGTACTGGGCGGCGCCTTTCATGCCACCACCCCGCGCTGCTTGAGGATGCGCTCCAGGAAGAACTCGACGCCGCCGCGCGGTTCGGTCGGTGCCTGCCAGCGCGCGGTGCGGCGGGCGATCTCGTTGATCGCCAGCGCCGAGGGGCTGGACGGATAGGCTTTCACCACCGGCTGCTGGCGCTGCACCGACAGGCGCAGCCAGTCATCGTGCGGCACGCAGCCGAGGTAGTTCAGGGATACGTCGGCGAGGAACTTCTCGCACACGCGCGAGAGCTTGTCGTACAGCACGCGGCCTTCGTTGGCGTCGCGCACCATGTTGGCCACCACCTGGATGCGGTCGATGCCGCGCTCGCGCGAAAGCACCTTGATCAGCGCGTAGGCATCGGTGATCGAGGCCGGTTCGTCGCAGACCACCACCACGGTGTCCTGCGCGGCCTGGCAGAAGGTCAGCACGCCATCGGTGATGCCGGCGGCGGTATCCACCACCATCACGTCGAGGTCGCGCTCGAGTTCGGAGAACACGTTGACCAGGCCGACGTGCTCGGCCGGCTGCAGCTCGGCCATGTGCCGGCGACCGGACGCGGCCGGCACCACGAGCACGCCGTTCGGGCCTTCGATGATGACCTCGTCCAGCGTGCAGCGCCCGGCGACCAGGTCGGCCAGGGTGAACTTCGGCTGCAGGCCGAGGATGACGTCGATGTTGGCCAGGCCGAGGTCGGCGTCCAGCAGCAGCGTGCGCTTGCCCATGCCGGCCAGCGCCACCGCCATGTTGGCGGACACGTTGGTCTTGCCGACGCCGCCCTTGCCGCCGGACACGGCGATCGTGCGCACCGGGCCGGGCGGCAGCGGGCGGGTGGCCGACAGCGGGAAGGTGGTGGTCAGCTTGGCGTACTCACGCGACTGCATGGTTCAACTCCGGGTTGCAGGGCATATCGGCCGCGCGGCGCAGATCTTCAAGGCGAAGTACCAGGTTGGCCGCGCTGGCCCGGTGCAGGTCCTCGGGAACGTCCTGGCCATCGGTGACCCAGGTGATCGGCAGGCGATGGTCCACGGCAACCGACAGGGCGGTGCCGAAGCGGCCGGTTTCATCCAGCTTGCTCAGCACCACGCCCTGCAGGTTGGCGGCGCTGAAGCGGCGCACCACTTCGTCCATGTCGCCGAAGCTGGTGTTGGCCGGCAGCACCAGCAGCGTGCTGACCTGGCGCGCGGCGCGCAGCCACTGCAGCTGAGAGGCCAGGGTGCGGTCGCGCGGGCCGACGCCGGCGGTGTCGATCAGCACCAGCTTGTAGTCCTTCAGCCGCTCCAGCAGCTGGTCCAGGTCGGTGCCGCTGTTGGCTTCGTGCACGGCGATGCCGAGCTGGCGGCCGAAGCCGTACAGCTGCTCGCGGGCGCCGATGCGTGCGGTATCGGTGGTGACCAGCGCCACGTCGCGCGGTGCGTGCGCTTCGGCGAAGCGCGAGGCCAGCTTGGCGATGGTGGTGGTCTTGCCGGCGCCGGTCGGGCCGACCAGCGCGATCACGCCGCCGGCTTCGAGCGGATCCACCGGCGCGATCGGCAGCCGGCGCGAGATCAGGCCGAGCATCAGGCCGCGGCCGCGATGCAGTTCGGTGTCGGCCGGGATCTGCAGGACCACGTCGCGGGCGATGCCGGCGTCGAAGCCATACTCGTCCATCAGGTCGAGCGCGGTCGCGCGGACCGCGCTGCCGCGCAGGCGCTCATCGGTGAAGCGGTGCATCTCGCGTTCGATGACCTGGCGCATGCCGGCCACTTCGTTGCGCAGGCTGCGGATTTCCTCGTCGTCGCGCGCGACCACGGTCAACACCGGGGCGGCGGCGGGTTCCGGCGGATGCTGATCAATGGTGGGTGGGTGAGGAGCGTCGGTGGCTGGGTGACGATCGACGATGGGTGGGTGACGACCGTTGGTCGTCACGCTTCCTGCCTCAGCGGAGCATGGCTCCGCTTCACCGGCCCCAGGCAACGGCGGCGGCAGCGGTGCCGGGGCGCGGGCCGGCATCGCTTCAGCGCGCATCGGGACGACCGGTTCGAAACGTTCGTCTTCCACCCAGGCGCGGCCGGCGGCGACCGTAGCGGTGCGCGGCGACGTTGCGGCGTGGTGGCCGGCGAAGGGGGCGAAGATCTGCTCCGGCAACGACGGTTCGTTGACGGCCGGATTTGCCGGCGCCGTCGCGACGATCCCGGCCGAGGCGCGCGCCAGCGTGGCCGCGAAGCCTTCGCTGCCACGCGGCGGCACGCCTTCGTCGGCGCTGTTCAAGGTGCGGCCGGTGGCGCCCACCGCGGCACGTGCCAGCGCAGCCACCGCCGAGGTGGTGGCCGACACCGTTTCGACGGCGGCGGACGGGTCGCGGCGGCGTGCGACCGCGGCGATCATCGCGTCGGCGGCATTGCGTGGGCGCGGTGCCGCGGCGACCGGCGCAGTGTCCTGGCGCGCAGCATCCAGGGCGCGCTGCACGGCGGTTTCGTCGTAATGGGCGGCCGCCACGATCTCGACGCCTTCTTCGATCCGCCGGTTCGACAGGATCACGGCATCCGGGCCATGTTCCTTGCGGACCAGGTTCATGGCCGAGCGCATGTCGGCGGCGACGAATCGTTTGATCTTCATGCTGGGGTACCGGGACGGATTCGTTTCGGTGACGGGGGAGTGCGGGTGGTCGATGGTCTGCACGGTGCGGGTTCCCCCTCGATAAATGGTCGGATCGGTTCAGTGGTGCCTGTTTTCCGGCGCGCCGGCGGGGCGGTTTCAGCTGATGGTGCCCACCAGCTTCAGACGCTTGTCCTCCGGTACCTCGCTGTACGCCAGCACCGACAGCGAAGGAACGCTGTGGCGGACCAGCCGTGCCAGCGCGGCACGCACCGGGCCCGGAACCAGCACCACCGCGGGCTCGTTGCGGGCTTCCTGCTTGCCGACACACTCGGCAAGGCTCTGGTGGAGCCGTTCTGCGAGACCGGGTTCCAGCGCAGCGCCGTTGCCCTGGGTGGACTCCTGCAAGACACGTTCCAGTTGCGGGTTGAGGGTGAACACCGGCAGTTCCGGCGCCATGCCGGCGATCTCCTGCACGATGAAACGGCCCAGCGTGTTGCGCACCGCGGCGGTCAGCACCGCCGGGTCCTGGCTGGACGGGGCGGTCTCCACCAGCGATTCGGCGATCTTGCGCAGCTGGCGCACCGGGATGCGCTCGACCAGCAGGTTCTGCAGCACCCGGACCACCACCGACAGTGGCAGCGCCTTCGGGCTCAGGTCTTCGACCAGCTTCGGCGCGCTCTTGGCGAGGTTGGCCAGCAGCTGCTGCACTTCCTCGTGGCCGAGCAGTTCCGGGGCGTGTTCGCGGATCAGGTGCGAGAGGTGGGTGGCGACCACGGTGGCCGGGTCGACGACCGTGTAGCCCATCGATTCGGCATGTGCGCGCTGGTGCGGCTGGATCCAGGTGGCATCCAGGCCGAATGCGGGGTCCTTGCCGGCGATGCCTTCGATCTGGCCGAGCGCGCTGCCCGGATCCAGCGCCAGCTCGCGGTCGGGATGGATCTCGGCGGTGGCCACCGGCACGCCGTGCACCAGCAGGCGATAGCCGGTCGCGGGCAGTTCCAGGTTGTCGCGGATGTGCACCGACGGAATCAGGAAACCGATGTCCTGGGTGAGCTTGCGGCGCACGCCCTTGATCCGCGCCATCAGTTCGCCGCCCTGCGCGGCATCGACCAGCGGGATGAGCCGGTAGCCGACTTCCAGGCCGAGCGGATCGACCGGGCGCAGTTCATCCCAGGTCAGTTCGGCGGTCGGTGCGGGCGCGGTCGGGCGGCCGAGGACATCGACGGCGGCGTTGCCGGCCGGCGCGGTGCTGCTGGGCTCGGCCGGCAACTGGCTCTTCTTCCACATCTTCCATGCCATGAAGCCGAGGATCGCGGCGAGGCTGAGGAAGGCGAGGTTCGGCATGCCCGGCACCAGCCCGACCAGGCCGATGATCGCCGCGGCGATCGACAGCGCGCGATGCTGGCCGAACACCTGGCCCATCATGGCCTGGCTCATGTCCTGCGAGCGCGAGGCGCGGGTGACCAGCATCGCCACCGCGCTGGACACCAGCAGCGCCGGCAGCTGCGCGACCAGGCCATCGCCGATGGAGAGCAGGGTGTAGGTCGCGGCGGCATCGCCGAAGGCCATGTCGTGCTGGAGCATGCCCACCGCCAGGCCGCCGAGCAGGTTGATGAACAGGATCAGGATGCCGGCGATGGCATCGCCGCGGATGAACTTGCTGGCACCGTCCATCGCGCCGTAGAAGTCGGCTTCCTCGCGCACTTCCTCGCGGCGCAGCTTGGCTTCCTCGCGGGTCAGCAGGCCGGCGTTGAGGTCGGCGTCGATCGCCATCTGCTTGCCGGGCATGGCGTCGAGGATGAAGCGCGCGGTGACTTCGGAAACGCGCCCGGCGCCTTTGGTGATCACCACGAAATTGATGATGGTCAGGATCGCGAACACCACGATGCCGACCGCGTAGTTGCCGCCGATGACGAACTCGCCGAACGCGGCGATCACCTTGCCGGCCGCTTCGTGGCCGTTCTGGCCGTTGAGCAGGATCACGCGCGTGGAGGCCACGTTCAGGGCCAGCCGCAGCATGGTGGTGATCAGCAGCACGATCGGGAAGATGGTGAAGTCCAGCGGCCGCTTCACGTACACCACGGCCAGCAGCACCATCAGCGAGATGGCGATGTTGAAGGTGAACAGTGCATCCAGCACCGGCGCGGCCAGCGGGACCACCACCATCGCCAGCAGGGCGAGCACGATCAGCGGTGCGCCCAGGCCCTGGCGGATCATGCCGAGCAGGCGGCGGGTGTCGAAACCCGTACTGGATGCGCTCATCGACGGGCTCCGCCGGCGGCATGTTCATCGATGTCCACGTGCGGGGCCTCGGGCATCGGCCCGCCGCGCCAGCTGCGCAGCTGGTAGACATAGGACAGCACCTGGGCGACGGCGGAGTACAGTCTCACGGGAATTTCCTTTCCAAGTTCGCCTTCCCTATACAAGGCGCGTGCCAGAGGCGGCGCCGAAACGATGGCGACCTTGTTGCCGTCGGCGACCTGGCGGATGCGCAGGGCGGTTTCGTCCACGCCCAGCGCGACCACGGTGGGCGCGCCCATCTTTCCGCCCTCGTACTTCAGGGCGACCGCATAATGGGTGGGGTTGACCACCACGACATCGGCGGTGGGCACCGCTTCCATCATCCGGCGGTTCGCCATCTGGTGCTGCAGCTGGCGGATGCGGCCCTTGACCTCGGGGCTGCCTTCGCTTTCCTTCATTTCCCGGCGCAGTTCCTCGCGGGTCATCTTCAGCTTGCGCATCCAGTTCCAGCGCTGGTACGGCGCATCGATGGCGGCCAGCAGCAGCATCGCCACCGCGGTCGCCAGCAGCAGTTTCAGGGTGAAGCCGAGGCCGTGCACGATCGCGCTTTCCAGCGGCTGGTTCAGCAGTCCGCGCAGGCCGTTCATGCCGCCGACCAGCACGATGCCCGCGGCGGTACCGACGAAGGCCACCCGCAGCAGCGACTTGGTGAACTCAGCGATCGCTTCCGGACCGTACAGGCGCTTGAGGCCCGCCGCGGGATTCAGGCGCTTGAAGTCGGGCATCATCGCCTTGGCCGACCAGCGCAGGCCGCCCATCACCACCGGCGACAGGAAACTGGCGAACAGGCACACCGCCACCAGCGGCGAGATGACCAGCAGCAGCCGCAGCAGCAGGTCGCCGACATGGCCGAACATTTCCATCGGATGCTGGCGCAGCGACAGGTCCGGCTGCAGCGCCTGCTTCAGCCAGTCGGTGGCACCCCGGGCAAGCATGCCGCCGCTGGCCATGACCGCGAGCACGCCACCGCCGAACACCGCCGCGGTGGCCAGTTCGCGCGAACGCGGGATGTTGCCCTGTTCGCGGGCGTCGCGCAGGCGTTTTTCGGTCGGTTGTTCGGTTTTATCGCCGGCGTCTTCGTTCTCGGACATCACGCGCAGGGCCAGGAGGACTGCCGTGCGTCATGCAAGAACCGTTCCGGGCGGGTCGGCTCTACTACCGCACCACCGCGCCGGCGGCCTCGAAGGCGGCGTCGAACAGCCTCTGCACCGGCGGGCCCATCTCGCCGGCCAGCGCGGCCAGCAGCGCCAGCCCCAGCAGCAGCGACACCGGCAGGCCGAGCTGGATCGGATTGAGCGCCGGTGCCGCACGCGCCAGCGCGCCGAAGGCCAGGTTCACCGCCAGCATCGCCACGATCAGCGGCAACGCCAGGCTGACCCCGCCGCGCAGCACGCTCAGCAGGAAGGTCGGCGCGGTACGGGCCAGCGCGTGCGGATCGGGCAGCACCGCGCCGATCGGCAACGCCCGGTAACTGTCCACCAGCAGTGAAATCAGCGCCAGATGGCCGTTGGCGGTAAAGAACAGCAGGCCGAACATCAGGTAGAACCACTGCCCGATCACGCCCGAGCTGCCGCCGCGCATCGGATCGGCCATCTGCGCGAAAGACAGGCCGGTGCCCTGTGCGATCAGTTCGCCGGCCAGCGCGCCGGCTTCGAATACCAGCCGCAGCATGAAGCCGATGGTCACGCCGATCACCAGCTCGCGGAAGATGGTCAGCACGGTCGCCGCATCGAAGCCGACCCACGCCGGCACCGGTGGCAGGATCGGTGCCAGCGCGATGGCCAGCGTGGCCGCCAGCAGCACCTTGATCCGTGACGGCACCGCACGGGTACCGATCAGCGGCATCGCCATGACCATCGCGCCGAGGCGCAGCATGGTCCACAACGTATCGCCGATCATGCCGAAGGCCTGCAGGCCGTCGGCTGCCATCTGGGTCGCCGGATCCATGCGGCCGCTAGCCGATCAGGTTCGGGATGCGCTGGAACAGCAGGGTGGTGAACTCGACCATGTGGCCGAGCAGCAGGCTGCCCAGCGCGAACAGCACCGCGGTCAGTGCCGCCGCCTTGGCGACGAAGGCGATGGTCGGTTCGTTGAGCTGGGTGGCGGCCTGCACCACGCCCACCACGACGCCGACCACGAGTACGGTCAGCAGCAGCGGGCCGGCAACCCACAGGGTGGCCATGAGGCCTCCGCGCAGTTCGGTCAGGGCAAGTTCGGGAGACATGGGTGTGGTCCGGGAAGGCGGCAGCGTGCCGCGGTCAGGAAGCGTTGAAGCTGGCAGCGAGCGTGCCGACGGTCAGCACCCAGCCATCGACCAGCACGAACAGCAGGATCTTGAACGGCGCCGACACCAGCATCGGCGACAGCATCATCATGCCCATCGACATCAGCACGCTGGCGACCACCAGGTCGATGATCACGAACGGGATGAAGATCAGGAAGCCGATCTCGAATGCGGTCTTCAGCTCGCTGGTGACGAAGGAGGCCACCAGGATCGGGAACGGCACCGCGTCCGGACTGGCATAGGTGCCATGGCCGGCGATGCCGGCGAAGGTCATCAGATCGGTCTCGCGCACCTGCGCCAGCATGAAGGCGCGCAGCGGCTGGGTGGTCAGCGTCCAGGCGCTCTGGAAGTCGATCTCGCCGTTGAGGTAGGGCGCCATGCCGGTGCTCCACGCCTTGTCCCAGGTCGGCAGCATCACCATCGCGGTCAGGAACAGCGCCAGCCCGAGCAGCACCTGGTTGGAGGGCGTCTGCCCGGTGCCAAGTGCCTGCCGCAGCAGTGCCAGCACCACGATGATGCGGGTGAACGCGGTCAGTACCAGCAGCATCGACGGGATCAGGGTGATCGCCGTCATCAGCAGCAGGGTCTGCAGCGGCAGGCTTACCGCCTGGCCTCCGATCCTGCCGACGTTGACATCCGGCAGTGGCGTGCCCGGCGCGGCGAACGCCAGCGCCGGCAACAGCAGCATCGCCAGCAACAGCAGCGACGTCATCCACGCGGGAGGTGCCGACCGCTGGCCGGCACGGATATTTGCAATCGAGCGCATCCTACGTGTCCTTGCGCAGCCGCTGCTGCAGCAGCTGGGCGAAATCCGGCAGTTTCTTCAGGTCCGGCACGCGCAGCGGTGGCGGTGGCGGCAACGGTGTGTCCAGGGCGTGCAGGTGGCTGATGCCGCCGGCGGTCACGCCGAGCAGCATCTGCTGGCCATTGATCTCCAGCACCACCACGCGTTCCTTGGCGCCGACGGCGATGCTCGATACCAGCTTCATGCCCTCCGACGACCGGAAGCCGCTGCCCGGCATGCGCTTGAGCAGCCAGCCCAGCCCGACCACCAGCGCCAGCACCGCCAGCAGCGCGACCATCGCACCGAACAGGCCGGGCGCGGAGGGGGCGTGCTGACCGACCTGCACGGCACCCTTGCCAGCCGCCTGCGCGGTGGCGATCAGCAGCTGCATGCTCAACGCAGTCTCCGGATCCGTTCGCTGGGGCTGACCACGTCGGTCAGGCGCACGCCGAAGCGGTCGTTGATGACCACCACTTCGCCATGCGCGATCAGGGTGCCGTTGACGAACACGTCCAGCGATTCACCGGCACCGCGCTCCAGCTCCACCACCGAACCCTGGTTGAGCTGCAGCAGGTTGCGGATCGGCAGGCGCGCGCGACCGACTTCCAGCGACAGGGTCACCGGCACGTCGAGGATCATGTCCAGGTTGAGGTCGGCGGCCTGCGTCTCGTCGGCCTGCAGGGTCTCGAACTGCGCCGGCGTGGGCGCGTTGGCGTCGATATCGTTCATTGCGGATCTTCCTGGCTGACCGGAACGCGCTGGCGCGTGCCCGGCGGATGGGTGGCGGTGATCTTCACGGCGTTCATGCCGTTGGCCACGCCGAAGGTGCCGGTGAACACCGGGATGTCCTCGATGCAGACCGGGATTTCGTCGGGCAGGTCGATCGGCAGCACATCGCCGATCTTCAGGCGGGTCAGCTCGCGCAGGCTCATGCGCTTGGTCGCCAGCACGCTGGACAGCGTCACCTCGGCGATGTTGAGCTGTTCGCGCAGGGTCTGGCCCCAGCTTTCGTCGCGGTCGTTGCGGTCGCTCTGGATGCCCGCATCGAGCAGTTCGCGGATCGGCTCGAGCATGGAATAGGGCAGGGTGACGTGGATGTCGCCGCCACCACCGTCCAGTTCCACGTGCAGGCGGCACACCACCACGTACTCGCGTGGGGTGACGATGTTGGCGAAGTGCGGGTTGATCTCCGAGTTGATGTACTCGACGTCCACGTCCATCACCGGCGCCCAGGCTTCGCGCAGGTCGGCGAAGGTCTGCTTGAGCATCAGGTGGATGACGCGCATTTCGGTGGCGGTGAACTCGCGGCCTTCGATGCGGGTCGGGTAACGCCCGTCGCCGCCGAAGAAATTGTCGACCACCGCGAACACCAGGGTCGGCTCGAACACGATCAGGCCGGTACCGCGCAGCGGCTTGAAGCGGATCAGGTTGAGGTTGGTCGGCACGTACAGCGAGTGCATGTAGTCGTTGAACTTGAGCAGCTCGATGCCACGCACCGACAGCTCGGCCGAGCGCCGGATCAGGTTGAACAGGCCGATGCGCCACAGCCGCGCGAAGCGCTCATGGACCATCTCCAGGGTCGGCATGCGGCCGCGGATGATGCGGTCCTGGCTGGCGAAATCGTAGGAACGGGCTTCGCCGGGAGCGGCCGCTTCCGGGGCCATGTCCACCGCGCCACTGTCCACGCCATGCAACAGCGCGTCGATTTCGTCCTGTGACAGCAGGTCGTTCATCGTCGTCCTTACTGGGTCACGAAACTGGTGAACAGCAGCTCATCGACGCCCTGCCTGCCGGTTTCGGCGAGCAGCACCTTGCGGACTTCGTCCAGCGCGTCGGCCTGCAGCTTCTCCTTGCCGGGACGGTCGGCGATCTGCGCCGGCACCGCCTGCGAGAACAGCATCAGCAGCCGTGCGCGCAGCGCCGGCGAGTGCGCCCTGATCGCGTCCAGCGCGGTGACGTCGCGGGTCATCAGCTGCACTTCCACCTGCAGGTAGCGCGGGCCGTCGGCCGGGCCGTTGAGGTTGACCACGAACGGCGGATCCAGCGGGAAGTACTGCGCCGGTGCCGGCGGGGCCTTGGGCCGGATGGCGGCGACAGCGCCGCCCACGACGTCGCTGGCCTGGGTGTAGTACCAGGCGCCGGCACCAGCGGCAGCGGCGCCGACCACGGCGATGAGCACGATGACCAGCAGGCCACGGCGCGGCGCGGGCGCCTGGTCGGCGGATTTCTTGGTTTTTTCAGCGGCTGCGGCCACGGCGGAAAGCTCCTGGAGGTTGCCCGCAGCGGTATGCAAGCGGCGTGCCTGATGCGCGGCGCGGGGCCATGGCGGTTTCTTGACGGGCGGTGGCGAGGGATGAACCGGGCGGGTGGCGACCGTTGGTCGCCACGATCTCGGAGACATGGCGGCCGGTCCTGGGTGACGACCAACGGTCGTCACCCACCGTTACGCCGGGTCGTCACCCACCATATAGCCGGGGCCATCCATCCATTACCCGGGGTCATCCACCCATCAGGCGTAGGCGTCGAGGATGCCGCGCTGGCGGATCAGCTGAGCGGCGGACAGGGTCACTTCGGCGCCGCCTGCGTCGCCGTCGCCGGTCACGTGGGCGTGGGACGCGTCATCGCCGCGCGGTTCGCCGGAGCCCCCGTGCGCCTGCTGGCCGACATCGGCATGGGCAAGCTGGAAGCCCTGTTCGCCGAGCAGCTCGCGCAGGCGCGGCAGGCTGCTCTCCAGTGCCTGGCGCACGTCCACGTGCGGGCTGCTGAAGCTGGCATTGACCTTGTCGCCATCCAGCTGCAGGCGTACATCGATGGAGCCCAGGTCGTCCGGGCTGATGCGGATGTGCGCGTGGCCGATCTTCTGGTCGGCCAGCCAGCCGATGCGGGCGCTGAGCGCATCGTCGAAGCCCTCCTGTCCCAGCACCGGCGTCGGCGTAGGCTCCATCCCGCGCAGCGCGGCAACGTCGGCACCGGCGCGCACGGCGTGGCTGGCGCCGATGCCATGCAGCGATGCAGGTGTTGCCGGTGCGGCGTCGTCCTGCAGCGGGCCGTCGGCCTTGGCGGCTACCTGCAGCGCGTCCAGGTCCTCGACCGCGATTTCATCGGCTGCCGAGTCCGTGGAGACCGCCGCTTCACCTGCGATGGCCGCGCCGGAGGCTGCCATCGCGGGCGCCTGCATGGCGGACGCATCGGCTGCCGCAGGCAACGCGGGCGTCGCAGCGGCGTCGCCCATCGCCGCCGGCATGCCGGCATCGCGGGTCATCAACGGTGCCGACACCAGCATCAGCCCAGCCAGCCCCATCGGCGGCCACGCCGCGACGTCTTCTTCGTTTGTCGTGGGAGCTTCGTCGGTGGCCGGCTGCGCGGCCGCTTCGCCGGGCGTCGCTTCGACGGGCACGTCGACCGCATGGGAATCACGCTCGCCGCCAGCGGTACGGCGCTTGTCGCCGGCGGTGGAAGCCGCCTGCTGGCTGCCAGCCGGCGTCGCCGTGGCCTCCGCGCGGCGCGTACCAGCCGACGCATCGCGCTGTTTCAGCATGCGTTCGAAACCGCCTGCTTCCGGGCTCCTGCCTGCCGATGCATTGCGCTCGCCACTGCCGGCGCCGGCAACCGTGCCCGGCGATGCGCTTCCAGACAGCGTGGCCGGCGTCACTGCGAACCTCCGCCATCCTGGTCGCCGGCCTGCAGCAGGCGAACCCGGCGGGCGCCGAGGTCGTCCATCTCGCGCTGGGTCCGCTTTTCGACCACCTGCTGTTCCTGCGCCCGATAGCTGGCGGCCAGCTGTTCCAGCACCTGCTTGTCCCGGCTGGCCAGCAACAGGCGTGCGCGCTCGGCTTCGACCTTCTCGCGGTTGCTGTCCACGGTCTGGCTCTGCTGCGCGACCGCGCTGTCGAGGCGGTCCAGGAACGCACGTCGGTTCATCAACTGCGCCGGACTGGTCGCGGCCATCTGCGCGCTGGCGTACTCGTCGGCATAGCGCCGCAGTTCGTCCAGCCGCGAAAGGTGGGTTTCCAGCACGCGTTGGCGGTCGGCCAGTTCGCGGGCGACGGTATCCTGCTTTTCCTGGGCCCGCTTCAGCAGCGGGTCGATGCGCTTTGATTGCATCACGCGTGTGCCTCGGGTTCGACCAGGCGCTTGAGCGCAGCCTGGCTGTGGGGAAGATCGGCGGCCTTGGCGATGTCCTGGCCGAGGAACTGGACGATGTCCGGCCAGCGTTCCAGGGCTTCGTCGGTGGCCGCGTCGTTGCCGCGCTGGTAGGCGCCGATCGCGATCAGGTCGCGGTTGGACGAGTACGCCGACACCAGCCGCTTCAGCTTGCGGATGCGCAGGCGCCACGGCTCGTCGGCGATTTCGGTGACCACGCGGCTGACCGAGGATTCCACGTCGATGGCCGGATACAGCCCGCTGTCGGCGACCCGGCGCGACAGCAGGATGTGGCCATCGAGGATCGCGCGCGCGGCGTCGGCAATCGGATCCTGCGGGTCGTCGCCCTCGGTGAGCACGGTGTAGAACGCGGTGATCGAGCCACGCCCCTTGGCACCGTTGCCGGCACGTTCCACCAGTGCCGGCAGTTTGGCGAACACCGACGGCGGGTAGCCGCGGGTGGTTGGCGGCTCGCCGACCGACAGCCCGATCTCGCGCTGGGCCTGGGCGAAGCGGGTCAGCGAATCCATCAACAGCAGCACGTTCAACCCCTGGTCGCGGTACCACTCGGCGATCGCGGTGGCGCGGTAGGCGCCGTGCAGACGGGCCAGCGGCGGACGATCGGCGGGCGCGGCGACCACCACCGCGCGGCGCAGGCCTTCTTCGCCGAGCGTGGATTCGACGAAATCGCGCACTTCGCGGCCACGTTCGCCGATCAGCCCGACCACGATCACGTCGGCCGAGGTGAAGCGGGTCATCATGCCCAGCAGGGTGGACTTGCCGACACCGGAGCCGGCGAACAGGCCGACGCGCTGGCCGCGGCCGATCGGCAGCAGGGCGTTGATCGCGCGCACGCCGACATCCAGCGGTTGGGTGATGGGCTCGCGCGAGAGCGGATTCAAGGACACGCCGGCCATGCCGACCGAGCCTTCGGCGCGGATCGGGCCCTTGCCATCGAGCGGCACGCCATCGCTGTCGATGACGCGTCCCAGCAGGCCTTCGCCAACGTCCACGCCACCGCCGCGACGCATCGACGGCACCACGCGCGCGTTCGGCAGCAGGCCATGCAGTTCGGCACTGGGCATCAGGTAGGTCCGCTCGCCGGCGAAACCGACCACTTCCGAATCGACCCAGCCACCGTCCACTTCGACCTTGCAGCTGGCGCCCAGCGGCGCTTCGCAGCCCACCGCTTCCAGGGTCAGGCCGACCGCACGGCGCAGCACGCCTTCGCGGATCAGGCCACGTCCATGCAGGGTGTCGAAGCGCAATGCGTCGAGCCGCGCGCCAAGGCGCAGGTTGCGCGCACCGGTCCACTCCGGCGGCAGCGGGATATCCGGCGTGCTCATGGGGTGCCTCCGACCTGGCGCATCACCGTGTCCAGCGCACCGCGCAGCCGCGCATCCAGGGTGCCATCGATGCGCACGCTTTCCGCATGCACGCGCAGGTCGCCGCGGCCCAGTGCCGGATCGGGTACCAGGCGTTGCTGCGGCGACAACGAAAGCAGCGGCGACAGGGCGGCGATGTCCTCCGGGTGCAGCCGCACTTCCACCTCGCGGCTGCTCGAACCGACCGCATCCACGCCCTCGGCGACCAGCTGCGCCAGCAGTTCCGGATCGCTCTGGTAGGCGCGGCCGACCAGCGAGCCGGCGATGCGCACCGCCAGTTCGCCCAGCGCGGCCACCGCTTCGTTCTCCAGCCGCACCAGCGGCCGGGTGAAGTTGTCGAGGATGCCCTCGATCTGCGCGACCAGCCGGCGTACTTCGGCCTGGCCCTGGGCGAAGCCATCGGCATGCCCACGCTCGAAGCCTTCCTTTTCCGCGCTGTCCTGGATCGCCTGGATATCCTCCAGCGTCGGCGGCTGCAGGATCGGCTCCGGTTCGGCCTCCGGTTCTTCGGCCGGCAGGAACGCGTCCGGCAGCGGCTGCGGCTCGGCCAGCAGGTCCGGCGCGTGCCAGCGCATCACCGTGTTCACAGCATCGCCTCGGCGCTGCCGCCCAGGGTGACCGCGCCTTCATCGGACATGCGCTTGACGATGGCGAGGATCTCGCGCTGCGCACCTTCCACGTCGGAAAGCCTTACCGGCCCGCGCGCTTCCATGTCTTCCAGCAGGATCTCGGCCGCACGCTGGGACATGTTGCGGGTGATCTTGTCGCGCACCTTGATGTCCGCGCCGCGCAGCGCCAGGCCCAGGCGTTCGCCGCTGACTTCGCGCAGCACCAGCTGCATCTCGCGATCCTCCAGTTCCACCAGGTCGTCGAACACGAACATCATTTCCTGGATGCGTCCGCTCAGCGGCGCGTCCACGCGCGCGATCTCGTTGAGGATGAGCTGGTCCTGCCCGCTGTCCATGAAGTTGAGGATGTTCGCCGCCACCTGCACGCCGCCGATGTTGGAGGACTTCAGGTTCTGGTTGCCGGAAAACTGGCGCTCCATGATCTCGTTGAGTTCATTCAGCGCATTCGGCGGGATGCCGTCCAGGGTGGCGATGCGCAGCAGCACGTCCACGCGGGTACGCTCGGGCAGCAGCTTCAGCGCTTCGGCCGCCTGGTCGGTTTCCAGGTGGGCCATGACGATGGCGATGATCTGCGGATGCTCGTTGCGGACCAGGTCGGCCACCGCGCGCGGGTCCATCCATTTCAGCGCATCCAGCCCGGTGGTGTTGCGGCCGAGCAGGATGCGGTCGATCAGGCTGCTGGCCTTCTCGTTGCCCAGCGCCTGCACCAGCATGTTGCGGATGTAGTCGTCCGAACCGACCCCGAGAGAGGTCTTGGATATCAGCGCGTTGTTGAAGATGTCCATCACCCCCTCGACCTGCTCGCGGGTGACCTCGCCCATGGTCGCCATGGCGATGCCGATCTTCTGCACTTCCTTGGGTTCCATGTGGCGCAGCACGTCGGCGGCCTCCTGTTCGCCCAGCGACAGCAGCAGGATCGCGGCGCGCTGCACGCCACTCAGCAGGACCTCAGTCATGGGCCACCCAGCCCTTGACCACCTGGGCCACGCGCTTGGAATCAGTCCTCACCGCCTCGCGCGCCAGGCGCAGGCGTTCTTCGTAGGAGTCCACCGGCAACGCCAGCGGATTGGCGGCGTCGACGCTGGCCGGGTCGCGCTCCAGCGCCGGCAGGTCCAGGTCGTCGTCAACCAACTGCACGTCGGCGGTGAGCGGCTCCTGGCCGATCTGCGCCGGCCGCGCTGCATTGCCGCTGATGCCGCGCAGGGCAGGGCGCAGCACGCCGAACAGCAGCGCCAGCACAACCACCGCCCCGAGCACCACGCGCAGCGCATCCTGCATCCACGGCAGCTCCCACCATTGCGGGGTTTCCACCGGGGCGACCTCGCGGACGAACGGAGCGTTCATCACCGACACGGTATCGCCGCGCTCGCCGTTGAAGCCGACCGCCTGCTTGACCAGGCCTTCGATGCGGGTGAGTTCGGCGGCCGACAGCGGTTGTTCGGTCATCTTGCCGTTGGCGCCGGCGCGCGGCACGTTGTCCAGCAGCACCGCCACCGACACGCGCTGGATGCGCCCGGCCGGCTGCCGGGTGTGCTGCAGGGTGCGGTCCAGCTCGTAGTTGCGGGTCGCGTTGCGCGAGGTCTCGGTCGGCGCCTGCGCCGTGGCCGGGACCGCCGGCGGGCCGGGCGGTGCATTGCTGGTCGCGCCGGGGATGCCCTGCGGGCCCGTGGCAGTGGTGGAATTCTCGCTGGTCTGTTCGCTGCGGATCTTCGCCGGCTCGCCGTTGTAGAGCTCGCGCGCTTCCTCGACCACCGAGAAGTCCATGTCCACGCTGACTTCCGGCTTGACCCGGCCCGGGCCGGTCATCGGTTCGAGCAGCTCGCGGATGCGCTGGTTGAACGAGGTTTCCTGGCGACGGACCTGCTCGAACTGGGCCGCGTTCAGCGCGGCATCGCTGTTCGGATCGGAGACGCTGAGCATGCGCCCGCTCTGGTCGACCACGGTGACACGCTCGGGGGCGAGGTCGGGGATGCTGGAGGCCACCATGTGCACGATCGCATCGACCTGGCCGCGCTCGAGCTGCTGGCCGCCGCGCAGCTCCAGCACCACCGAGGCGCTGGCGACGTCGCGCTGGCGGGTGAATGCGCTGGGCTTGGGGATGGCCAGGTGCACGCGCGAATCGCGCACCGGGCGCAGGGTATTGATGGTGCGCGACAGTTCGGTTTCCAGCGAATGCTGGTAGCGCGCGCTTTCCACGAACTGGCTGACGCCGAAGCCGGGATCGCGCTCCATCAGTTCGAAACCCAGCCGGCCGCTGTCGGCCAGGCCGGAGCCGGCCAGCTTCAGGCGCGCATCGTGCAGGTTCTTTTCCGGCACGGTGATGCCGCCGGTGGCGGCATCCAGTTCGAACGGAATCTGTGCCGCGCGCAGCAGGTCGGTCGCTTCGGCGGTCGCCTTCTGGTCCAGGCCGGTGTACAGCGGTACGTAGCCGGGTTTCTGCGACCAGAAGAACACCGCGAGGCCGGCGGCCACGGCCACCGCGATCATCGCCATCAGGCCCAGCCGGCGCGCGATCTGCAGGCTCTGCAGCCTGTCGAACCACTGCCCGGCCTTCTCGGTGCTGAGGGCTTCCGTGGAGAGCGTCAATGCCATCGTGCGCGCTCCTTACAGCGGCATGTTCATCACGTCCTGGTAAGCCTGGACGAGACGGTTGCGGACTTCCACGGTGGCGCGGAAGGCGATCTGGGACTGCTGCGAAGCGACCATCACCCGGGCCAGGTCGGCACCGGGCTTGCCCAGCTCGAAGTCGCGCGCCAGCGCGCCCGAGGTCTGCTGGGCCTCGTTGACCCCGGCCAGCGCGCCACGCAGGGTGTCGCTGAAGCTGGCTGGCGCCGCGCGGCCGATGTCGGTCACGGTCGGAATCGCATTGCTGCGCGGCATCTCCGCCAGCGGGCTGGCGGTGGTCTGCCCGACCTGGGTCTGGAAGCTGCGGATCTGCGAGAGGATCGAGGTGACGGAATGGGTCATCTGGAGCAATTCCATGGAGCGGGAAACAGGCGGAAGGCCTGTGCCTGCATTCATGCAAGTGCCGTGCCGGAACCGCAGCGCTGGCGCGTGGCGGAATACCGGCGCCGCCATGACCCCAGGGCGGCCAGAACGCCGCTAGCGCCGACCCATGGTCGGCTGCGGGTGGAACAGCCGACCATCGCTCGGCGCTACAGCTCCGGCTGATCGCGCTCGATGCCGTACTTGCGCAGCTTCTCCACCAGCGTGGTGCGGCGAAGGCCGAGCAGCTGGGCGGCGTGCGCCACCACGCCCTGGGTGCGCTCCAGTGCCTCCTGGATCAGCTTCAGCTCGATGCTGGCCATGTGGTTGCGCAGGTCCAGGCCATCATCAGGCAACGCAGCCGGCGCGGCCGGCACGTCGCGCGCGGTGCCGCCCGCGCCCGGCGAATGGAATGAAAAGCTGCGCAGGTCCAGCCGCTCTTCGCTGCTCGGCACCGGCGCGGATGTCGAAGCGGTCGCCAGCGGCGCGCTGGCCGGCGCGGCATCGGCATCGGAGCGGTAGCGGGCCGGCAGGTCATGCAGGCGCACGGTGCCACCCGGGTGCAGCACGGCCAGGCGCTCGACCAGGTTGGTCAGCTCGCGCACGTTGCCCGGCCACGCGTAATGGGTCAGCGCCTGCAGGGCATCGGTGGAAAAGCGCACTTCGCCGCGGCCGGTGCGGGCCAGCTGGCCGGCGATGTCCTCGACCAGGTTCGGCAGGTCCTCGAGCCGCTCGCGCAGCGCAGGGACCTCGATCGGGAACACGTTCAGCCGGTAGAACAGGTCCTCGCGGAACTTGCCTTCGGCGATGCGGCTTTCCAGGTCGCGGTGGGTGGCGGCGATGACGCGTACGTTGCAGCGGATGGTCTCGTTGCCGCCCACGCGTTCGAAGCTGCGTTCCTGCAGCACGCGCAGCAGCTTGACCTGCATCGGCAGGCTCATGTCGCCGATCTCGTCCAGCAGCAGCGTGCCGCCCTCGGCCATTTCGAAACGGCCCTTGCGCGCGGTCAGCGCACCGGTGAACGCCCCCTTTTCGTGACCGAACAGCTCGCTTTCCAGCAGGTCGGGCGGGATCGCGCCACAGTTGATCGCAACGAACGGGCCATCGCGGCGCGGCGAGCGCTGGTGGATCGCGCGCGACACCACTTCCTTGCCGGTCCCGGATTCGCCGAGCACCAGCACGGTGGTATCGAACGCGGCGACCTGGGCGATGAGCTGGCGCAGCGCGGTGACCGCCGCGCTGGCGCCGGTCGGGCCCTGTTCCTGCGCGGCGCCGGACTGGTGTTCGGCGTCCAGGCGCTTGAGGCTGGCCCGACGCAGCAGGGCCTCCATCTGCGCATGCCGCAGCGGCGCTTCCAGCGGCCATACATTGGCTTCGTGCAGCGCATGCTGGCGGGCGAACTGCTGGGCATCGCCGTCCACCAGCAGCACCGGCGGCGGCAGGCTGCCTTCGCCCAGCGAGTTGTACAGTTCGGCGCTGCGCGGCGAGTCGTCCAGGCTGCCGACGATCACCGCCATCCAGTCGTGCTGGCGGTAGCGGCTGGCCGGGAAATCGACCGCATCGGCCACCCAGCGCGGGTTGAAGTCCATGAACTCCAGCAGGGCCACGGTGCGCTCGGCGCGCACCGCATCGTTGTCCAGCACCAGGATCCGCGACTCACTCATCGTCGGCGGTCCTCAGGCCTTCGAGGATGGCCATGACGTCCTGGATGTAGGACAGCTTGCTGACGAAGTTGTCGGCGCCCGCGCGCAGCGCATGCTCGCGATGCTCGGCATCATCGAAATGGCTGGCGATGACGATGTAGGGGGCGTCGTCCTGCGATTTGATCAGCCGCGTCGCCTGCAAACCGCCCATTTCCGGCATCGCCAGGTCCATCAGCACCACCCGCGGACGCAGCGCTTCGGAACGGGCGATCGCTTCCAGGCCATTGCCGGCGCTGCCGACCACGTCCAGCCAGTCGACCTTGCGGAAGTGGCGCATGGCGGCGTTGATGAATCCCTCATGGTCATCGACCAGCAGCACGGTGAGCTTGTTCATCGGTTGTCCTCAGCCCACCCGGGCCATCAGCGGTTGCTGGACGCACTGCCGGCGGCGCTCGCGTGCCGGGGCGATATCCAGTTGTTCCCGGTATTTTGCAACGGTACGGCGCGCTATGTTCACTCCCTGCCGGGAAAGCAGGCCGGCGAGGGACTCGTCGGACAGCGGGCGGCCGGCGGGTTCGGATTCGATCAGGCGCCGCACCATGGCCTTCACCGCCGCTCCGGAGACGCTCGCGCCCTCCAGCCGCACGGCGAAGAAATGCTTCAGCTCGAACGTACCGCGCGGCGTCTGCAGGTACTTGCCGGTGGTGATGCGGGACACCGTGGATTCGTGCATGCCGATCGCATCGGCCACTTCCTTGAGCGTCAGCGGCGCCATCGCTTCGTCGCCGCGGACCAGGAACGCGGCCTGGCGCTCGACGATCACCCGCGCGGTGCGCAGCAGGGTGTCGTGGCGCATCGACAGGCCGCGGGTCAGCCAGCGTGCCTCGGCGAGCATCTCGCGCATCGCCGGGCTGGCGTCGGGGGCGTCGGCCAGCGCCTGCTCGTAATCGCGGTTGATGCCGACCCGGCGGCTGCTGCGTGAGTTGAGCGCCACCCGCCACTGGCCATCGGCGTGCCAGGCCATCACGTCCGGAACCACCACCGCGTTGCGTTCGGGCATCAGGTCATCGCCCGGGCGCGGCTGCAGCGAGAGGATCAGGCGCACTGCTTCGCGCACATCGTCCGGTTCGGCGTCGTGCGCGGCGGCCAGTGCGGCGTAGTCATGGCTGGCCAGCAGGGTGATGGAACCGGCGAGGATGCGGCTGGCCAGATGGCGTGCGGCAACCACGCCGGGCAGGGCGGCCAGCTGCGCCAGCAGGCATTCGCTGGCGTCCTGCGCGGCCATGCCGGCCGGCTCGCCGTGCAGCAGGCGCTGGCGCACCGCTTCCACTTCGGCCGCCGGAATGTCCAGGCGGGCGCTGGCCAGCAGAAGCAGCTGCGCCAGCGGCGCATCCAGGTATCCGGCATCGTCGCAGTGTTCCAGCCAGAACGCGGCGATCCCCAGCGCACGCGCGTCCATTTCCAGTTCCAGCGACTGCAGCACGCGCAGGTGCGGGTCGCTGGACTGACCAGCCGCCATGCGTGCCATGCGGTCGTCGTCGCCGTCCTGCCAGCTGGCGCCGGGCACGTCCCACATGCCGCTGTCAGGCAGCTCGTCGAACGCGGCGGTGTCCAGTGCCGGGTCCTGCGCGGCGGCATCGGCCGCGATCGAGGTGGTGTCCTCCTCGATTTCCAGCAGCGGGTTGTTGTCCAGCGCACGCTGGATTTCCTGTTCCAGCTGCAGGCCGTTGAGCTGCAGCAGGCGGATCGACTGCAGCAGCTGCGGGGTCAGCTGGAGCTGCTGCCCGAGCTGTGCGTTCATGGTGGTTTTCATCGGTGTTTCCCTCGCGTCATCTCCCCGATGCGCTATGGGATACATCCTGAGGTGCAGGGGAGATGGGGGGAATCGGGGTGGACCCGGACAGAGTGGCTTTATCTCTGACGCACGGTCGAGAATTCTCTTACAGTAAAATGAGATGTGCGTCGCAGAAAATTTGCAAGCTGTTGATTGTTGGTTCGGGAGTGACGTCGATCCGCACAAGAATTCCGACAGCCCGTGCGAATCCGCGACGACAATCCGTCGCCCATCCGGTCAGCTGGCATCGCCCTGCTGGCGCGCGGCGATCAGCACCAGATCATTGGCACGGCGGCAGCCCAACGCTTCCATCATCCGCGCGCGGTGGGTTTCCACCGTCTTGACGCTGATGCCGAGATCGGCGGCGATTTCCTTGTTGCTCTGTCCGCTGCCGATGCGGCGCAGGATCTCGCGCTGGCGTGGCGACAGCGCGGCGACACCGACCGGCTTCTCGCGGTTGAGCATCGGCGCGAGCATCTTTGCCGAGATCTGCGGGCTCAGGAACACCTGGCCGGCATGCGCGGCGCGCAGCGCAAGTTCCAGCTCGGCCGGCGCGGCATCCTTGACCACGAAACCGACCGCACCGCGATCCAGCGCATCGCGCACGTGCGCCGCATCGTCGTGCATGGTCATCATCACCACCCGCGTGCCGGGCGCGCGGGCGCGGATGTCGCTCAATGCTTCCAGCCCGGTACGGCCGGGCAGCGACAGGTCCATCAACACCACGTCCGGGGCATGCAGCAGGGCCTGTTGCAGGGCCTGTTCGGCATTGCTGGCCTCGGCAACGAGCTGCACCTCGGCAAACCCCTGCAGCAGGCGGCCAAGGCCGGCGCGCACCAGAGTGTGATCATCGACGATGAGAACGCGCACAGGCAAGCAACTACGAACGGAGAGCGTCCACCTTAGCCGAGGTGGGCGGGGCAGCCAATAGCGCAGGCCTCAGCGATGGCGGCGAGCGTCGGCCACCTGGCGCCGGTGGACGCGGAAAAGATGGCGCTCCATGGCCATCTCCAGGCCGTCGCCGAGGTCGTCGAACCGCAGCCACAGGAAGTGCCCGCCACCGCCGTCGGCGGCTTCGGCCAGCACCTGCACCGGCAGGTCGACGTGATCCGGAAGCCAGTCGCTGGGCTGCAGGCGCACCACGCCCTGGCTGCCGACCGCCGCGCCGCTGCGCGGCCCCAGCTGCAGGCGGATGCCGCGCCGCGACCAGCGCAGCGGCCGCAGCGGCAGCGGTTCGCCCTGCTGGCGCATCAGCCGGCCGACCATCACCAGCACCAGGTCGAGCTTGGCTTCGATGCGCAGCTGCGCCACGTTGGTCTCGCCGCGCTCGTCCTTGTCGTCGCCGCGCCCGTCTTCCACCAGCGCGATGCTGCGCAGCAGCTGTTCGGCCATCGCCGTGCGCGCACCACCGCTGCCGCGCAGGAACTCGACCGGCAGATCGAGGTCGCAGCTGAGCGTTTCGTCGAACAGCGCGCTTTCGGCGGGATGGTGGATGGCGGGGGCAGCGGGATCGTTCATGCCAGCGATTCTGCCTGCAGGTAGGCGTGGGCGGCGCGAAGGGAGCGCTGGCCCTGCCTGAGGTGGGTGGCGGCCTCGTCGCGCAGCCGGCCCATCCGCTGCAGCAGCTGTTGCTGGGCGTGCAACAGCGCATGCAGGCGGGTCAGCTGCGCCGGCGCGAGGCGGCCGGTATCCAGCGCGGCAAGCTGCGCCGCATGGTCGGCCAGCACCGCATCGGCGCGCGCGAAATCATCGGCCTCGACCGCTTCGGCCAGGGCGTGCAGCTGTGCGTCGAGCTGGTCGAGGTCGGCCATGGTCAGCGTGCCGCGCCGGCGTGGCGCTGTCCGTGGGGGATGGCGTTCCAGGCCGATTCCACTTCGCCGAGCAGCTCCAGGCATTCCTGCAGCGGCGCGGGGTCGTTGTGCAGGTTGGCTTCGGTCAGCCGCTGCATCAGGTAGTCGTACAGCGCGGACAGGTTGCCGGCGATCTCGCCACCGGCCTCATGGTCGAGCGAGCCGTTGAGGTGGCCGATGATCGCGCAGACCTCGCCGATCGCCTTGCCCTTGCGCGCCTGGTCGCCGCGCTCGAGCTGGGCCAGTGCCAGGCGCACGCGCTCCATCGCGCCGGAAAGCAGCAGCGCGACCAGCTTGTGGGGATCGGCATCGCTGACGGCACTCTGCACGCCGACCTTGCGGTACTGCTCTGCATACTGGCGGCTGGAACCGTACATCGGGGTATCTCCTTCGGGCGGGCCGGAAGGGGCTACGGATCACCCGTCGCGCCCGGAATGGCCTGCAATCTGTGTTGTTGCTTGGGTTATCGGCGCGCCGCGGCCCTACTTGAGGCGCCGCGTGCCGCACGCTGCAGGATCAGGCGGACAGCTGCGCCAGCTGGCTGGCCAGCGAGCTGCTGACCTGGCTCATCTTGCTCATCAGGCTGTCCAGCGCGAGGAACTGCGCCTTGTAACGTTCGGCCACGCCTTCCATGCGGGTATCCAGCGCATCGCGACGCTTCTGGATGTCGGTCAGGGTGGCGTTGAGGCTCTTGGTGCGTGAAACGAAAGCGCCTTCCTTGCCGCTGGAACTGCTGACGTAGCCGTCCACCATGTTGAACAGTTTGGTCGCCGCGCCGTCTTCGCCGGTGAACGCCTGGCGCAGGGCGTCGGGCTGGGCGACCAGGGCGGCATCGAACTTGGCCGTGTCCAGGGTCAGGCTGCCGTCGGCGTTGGGAAAGCCGCGGGTCTGCAGGCCCAGGGTCTTGGGATCCAGGCCGGCGGCGGCGAGGTCCTTCAGCACCCCGCCCATCAGCCCGCGCAGCTGGCTGGCGGCACCACGCATCTGCGCATCGCCGGTCAGCGACGACGGCTCCTTGTTTTCCGCGTCGTACCGGGTAGCCGTGTTGATCGCCGCCAGGGCGCCGTTGTAGGCGTCGACGAAACCCTGCATGACCTTGCGCGCGGCGGCCACGTCGGTACTGATGCTGACCGTGGCTTCGCCGGTCCTGGTCAGGTTCAGGGTCAGCCCGGGGATCACGTCGGCGACCTTGTTCTCCGAGGCGGTCACCGCCACGCCATCGACGGTGAACTTCGCATCGGCGGCCGGGCTGCGCTCGGTCAGCGAGCCTACCAGCGCGGTCAGATCGGCGTCGCCACCGGCGTAGGACAGCTGGATCCGGTTGGCCGCACCGGTCTTTTCCTGCGAGATCGACAGGTACTGGGTGTCGCCGGAGGAGATCAGCGTGGCCTGTACGCCATGGGCGCGGCCGGCCTTCTCGATCTTGGTGCGGATGCTGGACAGGGTGTCACCCTGTTCGACCTCGATGGACAGGTCCTTCTTCGCGTCGCCCTCGCCGACGCTCAGCGTCAAGGTTCCGGCGTTGAACGTCCTGGTCTTGTCCACCGCGGTCTCGGCGATCCACTTGTGCGCGGTCGCCAGCGATTCCACGTTGATGGCATGGCTGCCATTGGCCGCCGCGTTGGTGGCGGTCGCGGTCAGGATGTCGTCGGTGCCGACCTTGGTGACGCTGACGGTGCGGCTGTCGAAGGCGGTGACGGCCTTCAGCGCGGTCAGTGAGGTCTTCAGCGTATCGAAGGCGGACTTCACCGTGCCGATCGCCGACAGCTGCATCTTGGCCCTGGACTGCTGCAGGTTCAGCGCGTTGTCGGCCGGCTTGCGGTCGGCCGCGACCAGCTGGCTGACCATGCCCGAGATGTCCAGGCCCGAACCGATGCCACCGTATCCAAAATCAGCCACGAGATGTCTCCTTGGTTGCCCGGCGAGCGGGCGCGGCACGGCAACCGTGCGTCAACGGGTTAGCGGCCGCGGCCGCAGCGTCTTTAATCGTCGGGTGGATGCACGTGGCGTGCCAGAACGTCAGGTTGCCGTCGCCAGGAGGACGTGGCGGACTGGCACGGGCTTTGCAGATACCCCATCGCGGGGAGACGAAGCCAGCCGCAGAAACGAAAAAACCCTCCCCCGAAGCAGGGGAGGGATCAGATTACCGGCAATCGGGGGGAGACGAAGCCACCCGGTACGCCAGCCAAGAGGTACAGCATTGACAAGTTGATGCCGCAGGGGCGGGCGATGACCAGCGTTGCGGCCGTTGCGGACGATCGCTGGGCATGGCCCGAACCTGCGTGAAGCGGTTCGGCGTGCTCCGGCATGCCGCCGGATCCATGGCCGCCAGGTTGCCCCGGCGGCCATGGCAGGACGGCGCGAGGATCAGCGCAGCAGGCTGAGCACGTTCTGCGGCACCTGGTTGGCCTGGGCCAGCATGGCCGTACCGGCCTGCTGCAGGATCTGGGTGCGGGTCAGTTCGGCGGTTTCCTTGGCGAAGTCGGTGTCGCGGATGCGGCTGCGCGAGGCCGAC
>Ga0160444_100286_pt1 | contig 37264 bp, 35 predicted proteins | sample HID1972K_E1MG_FD_108232 | JGI IMG/M metagenome (GOLD analysis project Ga0160444, IMG submission 108232) | Enriched pill bug-associated microbial communities from UW Madison campus, WI, USA - HID1972K_E1 MG | ecosystem: Host-associated > Arthropoda: Insects > Digestive system > Unclassified ... | reverse complement strand
CGCAGGGGTGCGCCCCCTGGAGGGGGCTGAGGGCCGCGGCTCCAAGCCTGCCTGCGCAGGCTTGGACGGCCCCGAAGAGCAGCCGCCTCTGGCGGCCGCCCGACAGAGCCACACGCAGTGGGCAAGGCTGGGGTGGGCTACGGATACCGGCGGGCGATCGACTCGGCCACGCAAGCCGGCTTGGCCGCGCCTTCCAGCTCGATCGCGGTCTCCCAGGTCATCTGGAAGCCGCCGTTGTCGATCGGCTCGCAGGCCAGCAGCTTCATGCGCCCGCGCAGGCGGCTGCCCACCGGCACCGGCGACATGAAGCGCACGCGGTTCAGCCCGTAGTTGACACCCATGCGCGTCTGCACCACCTCGATGGCCGTCTCGAAGATGCGCGGCAGCAGCGACAGCGTGAGAAAGCCGTGTGCGATCGGCGCGCCGAAGGGGCCGGCCTTGGCCTTTTCCACGTCGACATGGATCCACTGGTGGTCGCCCGTGGCCTCGGCGAACTGGTTCACCTGTTCCTGGGTGATGGTGATCCAGTCGCTCACCGCGACTTCCTGGCCGACGCAGGCGGCCAGATCCTGGAGGGTCTCAAAGGTCTTCTTCATGCGCGGCACTCTAGCGCCAAGCGCGCCGGGCCGCCTGTCGGCACCGCGACAACCGAGGCCGGGGATTGCCCTAATCGTCCAGCCAGCGGCAGATCGGCGCCCACTGGTCCAGGTCGCGCTGCACCCGGTGGGGCGTGACGTCGAACAGCGTCAGGCCGCGCGCGGCGAGCTGCACGTACAGCTGCGTGTCGCGCACCTCGCCGATCACCGGCACGCCCAGGCCGGCCATGAACTCGCGCAGCCGCTCGGCCGCCAGCGTGCGGCCGTCCACGCGCATGCCCACGACGCCGATGCGCGCCTTGCCGGCCTGGCGCGACTGCTGCAGCCGGTCCAGGAAGTCGCGCGTGGCGTAGATGTCGAAGATACTGGGCTGCAGCGGCACGACGATCTTGTCGGCCAGCGCGATCACGTCCTTGAAGCGCCAGCCGTGCAGCCCCGCGGGCGAGTCCAGCACCGCGTGCGTGGTGCCGCGCGGCGGGCGCACCACGCTGCCCTCGCCCGTGGCCTCCCAGGTGGCGATGGGGCGCGCCTGCGGCGGGCGCAGGCCCAGCCACAGCCGCGAGGACTGCTGCCGGTCCACGTCGCCGAGCATCACGGCATGGCCCCGGCCGGCGAAGTAACCGGCGATGTTCGTCGCGAGCGTGGACTTGCCCACGCCGCCCTTGGGATTGGCGACCAGGATCACCGGCATCGAATGCTCCTTCCAACAGGCTGAACCAGCCGTGATGGTAGGGGCTTTGCGCGACGCTCAGGTGTCGGCCTGCGTGAGCCCCAGCAGCCGCATCGCGTTGCCCTTGAGGATGCCGGGCATCACCTCGGGCTTGAAGCCCGCCTCCTCGGCGTCCTTCATCCAGCGGTCGGGCGTGATCAGGGGATAGTCGCTGCCGAACAGCACGCGGTCCTTCAGCAGGGTGTTGGCGTACTGCACCAATTGCTTGGGGAAGTACTTCGGGCTCCAGCCCGACAGGTCGATCCACACGTTGGGCTTGTGCGTGGCCACCGACAGCGCCTCGTCCTGCCAGGGAAAGCTCGGGTGCGCCATCACGATCTGCATGTCGGGGAAGTCGATCGCCACGTCGTCCAGGTGCATCGGGTTGCTGTACTCCAGCCGCAGGCCGCCGCCGCAGCGCATGCCCGAGCCGATGCCGCTGTGGCCGGTGTGGAAGATCGCCGGCAGCCTGTGTTCGGCGATCACCTCGTAGATCGGCCAGGCCATGCGGTCGTAGGGGTGGAAGCCCTGCACCGTCGGATGGAACTTGAAGCCCTTCACGCCGTGCGCCTCGATCAGCCGCCGCGCCTCGCGCGCGCCCATCTTCCCCTTGTGCGGGTCGATGCTGGCGAAGGCGATCATGATGTCCGGGTTCTTCTGCGCCGCCTCGGCGATCTCCTCGTTGGGGATGCGGCGGCGGCCCAGGTTGGACTCGCTGTCCACGCCGAACATCACCAGCCCGATCTTGCGCTCGCGGTAGTAGTCGATGCTTTCCTGGATCGTCGGGCGGCGGCTGGAGCGGAAGTACTTGTCGGCCGCGCGGTCGTATGCCTCGCCGTAGTTGTCGAAGGGGTTCCAGCAGCTCACCTCGGCGTGTGTGTGAGTGTCGATGGCGATCAGGTGGGTGGGGTCCATGCGGATGTCTCCGGGCGGCTGCGAGTCAGGGTAAACACGGGGATCCAAGGTCGATCGCGACCTTGAATTGGTTATTTTTGATAACCATAATCGATCCACCCTCCGATTGCAATCATGACCGCTTCCAACGACCTCCGGCTCGACATCCAGGACGACATCGCCATCGTCCGCCTCACCCGTCCGGCCAAGCGCAACGCGCTGTCCGACGGACTCATCCTCGCGCTGCGCGACACCTTCGAGAACCTGCCCGACACGGTGCGCGCCGCGGTGCTCGACGGCGAGGGGCCGCACTTCTGCGCCGGGCTGGACCTGTCCGAGCTGCAGGAGCGCGACGCCGGGCAGGGCCTGCACCACTCGCGCATGTGGCACGCCGCGCTGGAGCGGCTGCAGTACGGGCCGGTGCCGGTCATCGCCGCGCTGCACGGCGCGGTGGTGGGCGGCGGGCTGGAGCTGGCCAGCGCCTGCCACATCCGCGTGGCCGACAGCAGCACCTTCTACGCCCTGCCCGAAGGCTCGCGCGGCATCTTCGTGGGCGGCGGCGGCTCGGTGCGCATTCCCAAGCTGGTCGGCGTCGCGCGCATGACCGACATGATGCTCACCGGCCGCGTCTACGGCGCCGAGGAAGGCGATCGCGCCGGCTTCGCCCAGTACCTGGTGCCCGAGGGCACCGCCTTCGACAAGGCGCTGGAACTCGCCAGGCGCGTGGCCACCAACGCGCCGCTGACCAACTACGCCCTGATGCATGCGCTGCCGCGCATCGCCGAGCAGCCGGCCGACCAGGGCTTCCTGACCGAGGCGCTGATCTCCGCCATCACGCAGGCCGCGCCGGAAGCCAAGGCCCGGGTGCGCGCCTTCCTCGAAGGCCGCGCTGCCAAGGTCGGCAAGGACTGAATCCACCCCCCAAGAACGATGAGCGAGACACACCCACCCGCGCCGCGCTACCGCCCGCTGGCCTTCGGCATCACGCGCGGCGTGCTGCGCGAGGGCGGCAGCGGCGCGCGCTACCTCGAGGCCGAGCAGCCGCTGCAGCCCTACCCGCACCGCATGACCGACCGCCTGGTGCACTGGGCCCGCACCGCGCCCGATCGCACCTTCATGGCCCGGCGCGCACGGCTGCCCGACGGCAGCACCGGCGACTGGATCCGCGTCAGCTACGGCGAGGCGCTGGCGCAGGCGCGCAGCATCGGCCAGGCCCTGCTCGAGCGCGGGCTGAACGCGGAGCGCCCGGTGGCGATCCTCAGCGAGAACAGCCTGGAGCATGCGCTGCTCGCGCTGGGCTGCCTCTACGCGGGCGTGCCGCACTGCGCGGTCTCGCCGCCCTACTCGCTGGTGAGCCAGGACTTCGAGAAGCTGCGCCACGTGCTGGCCACGCTCACGCCCGGCCTGGTGTTCGCCGCCGACGCGCAGCGCTACGGCCGCGCGATCATGGCGGCGGTGCCGGCCGGCTGCGAGGTCGCGCTGGCCGAGGGCCGGCTCGACGGGCGCCCCGCCACGCCCTGGGCCGAACTGCTCGCCACGCCGGCCACGCCCGCGGTGGACGCGGCCATGGAAGCGACGCACCCGGGCACGATCACCAAGTTCCTCTTCACCTCCGGCTCCACCAAGAACCCGAAGGCGGTGATCAACACGCACCGCATGTGGTGCGCCAACCAGCAGCAGATGCGCCAGTCGATCCCGGCGCTGGGCGAGGCGCCCCCGGTGCTGGTGGACTGGCTGCCCTGGAACCACACCTTCGGCGGCAACCACAACGTCGGCATCGTGCTGGACAACGGCGGCACGCTGTACATCGACGACGGCAAGCCCACGCCGGCCGGCATCGGCGAGACGCTGCGCAACCTGCGCGAGATCGCGCCCACGGTGTACTTCAACGTGCCCACCGGCTTCGAGGCGATCGCCAACGCGATGGAGACCGACGCCGCGCTGCGCCGCACCCTGCTGTCGCGCGTGCGCATGTTCTTCTACGCCGGCGCCGCGCTGCCGCAGCCGGTGTGGGACAAGCTGCACCGCGTGCAGGAGGCCGAGACCGGCGAGCGCATCGTCATGGGCACCGGCCTGGGCATGACCGAGTCGGGGCCCTTCGCGCTGTACGTCACCAGCCCGCAGGTGAACTCGGGCGACCTGGGCCTGCCCGCCGCCGGCATGCAGATCAAGCTGGTGGACGTCGACGGCAAGACCGAGGTGCGCTACCGCGGCCCGAACGTCACGCCCGGCTACTGGCGCGCGCCCGAGGCCACGCGCGAGGCCTTCGACGAGGAGGGCTTCTTCTGCACCGGCGACGCGGTGGCGTGGATCGACCCCGCCGACATCCACAAGGGCCTGCGCTTCGACGGGCGCATCGCGGAAGACTTCAAGCTCGCCACCGGCACCTTCGTCAGCGTGGGCCCGCTGCGCGCACGCATCATCGCGGCGGGCGCGCCCTGCATCCAGGACGCGGTGCTCACCGGCCTGAACCTCAAGGAAGTCGGCGCGCTGATCTTTCCCACGCAGGCGGTGCGCGGCCTCGCCGGCCTGGGCGCCGACGCGCCGATGCAGCAGGTGCTGGAGAGCGCACCGGTGCAGGCCCATTTCCAGCAGGTGATCGACACGCTCGCGCGCTCGGCCACCGGCAGCGCCAACCGCATCGCCCGCGCGGTGCTGGTGGCCGAGCCGCCCTCGATCGACAAGGGCGAGGTCACCGACAAGGGCTCCATCAACCAGCGTGCCGTGCTCAAGCACCGCGCGGCCCTGGTCGACGCACTGCACGCGGGCACCGTGCCTTTCACCATCCAACCCCGAGGAGACACTCCATGAAGATCGAAGCACAGGCCGCCCTGGTGACCGGCGGCGCATCCGGCCTGGGCGAGGCCACCGCGCGCGAGCTGGCGCGGTTGGGCGCCAGGGTCGCGGTGCTGGACCGCAACGCGGAACTGGCGCAGAAGGTCGCCGGCGAGATCGGCGGCATCGCCTGCGCCTGCGACATCACCGATGCCGCCAGCGTCGAGGCCGCGCTCGATGCCGCCGCCGCGGCCCACGGCCCGGCGCGCATCCTGATGAACGTGGCGGGCATCGGCAGCGCGAAGCGCGTCGTCGGCAAGGACGGCAGCGCGGCGCCGCTGGAGGATTTCGCGCGCGTGATCCAGGTCAATCTGATCGGCACCTACAACGTGAGCCGCCTGTTCGCCGCGCGCTGCGCGAAGCTGGACGCGCTGGACGGCGACGAACGCGGCGTGATGCTCTTCACCGCCTCCGTGGCCGCCTTCGACGGCCAGGTCGGCCAGCAGGCCTACAGCGCCTCCAAGGGCGGCCTGGTGGGCATGACGCTGCCGATGGCGCGCGACCTGGCGCAGCACGGCATCCGCGTGTGCACCATCGCCCCGGGCATCTTCGCCACGCCGCTGCTGCTGGAGCTGCCCGAGCCGGTGCAGCAGTCGCTGGCCGCTTCCATCCCCTTCCCGCCGCGGCTGGGCAAGCCCTCGGAGTTCGCCGAGCTGGCCTGCCACATCGTGATCAACGGCCACCTCAACGGCGAAGTGATCCGCTTGGACGGCGCACTGCGCATGGCACCGAGGTAAGGCCCGACAACCGGAGGCAGACAAATGATCCACCGACGCCACCTTCTCAGCGCCGCCGCACTGGCCGCGCTGCACCCCCTCGCCGCGCTCGCCGACCCCGCGGCGCAGGTGAAGATCTACTACGGCTTCCCCGCCGGCAGCGCGGGCGACAGCGTGGCGCGCCGCGTGGCCGGGAAGCTCGGCGGCACGCCCTACGCCCGCAGCAACGCCGTGGTCGAGAACAAGCCCGGCGCCGGCGGGCGCATCGCGCTGGACACGCTCAAGGCCGCGCCGGCCGACGGCTCGGTGCTGGCGCTGGCGCAGGCCTCGGCGCTGTCGATCTATCCCTACATCTACCGCAACCTCAGCTACGCGGCCAACGACTTCGCGCCGGTGTCCATCGGCGCGCTGATGACCTTCGGCCTGGCCGTCGGTCCGCTGGTGCCCGCCGAGGTGAAGACGCTGGAGGACTTCGTCGCCTGGGCCAAGGCGAACCCGAACCAGGCCAGCTACGGCTCGCCGGGCGCGGGCTCGACGCCGCACTTCGTCGGCGCGCTGCTCGGGCTGCATGCCGGCATGGAGTTCAAGCACGTGCCGTATCGCGGCTCGCTGCCCGCCGTCAACGACGTGGTGGGCGGCCAGATCGCCGCCAGCGTCACGCCCGCCGGCGACGCCCTGCCCTTCGCCAAGGCCGGCAAGCTGCGCCTGCTGGCCACCTCGGGGCCGCAGCGCGCGTCCTACGCGCCCGACGTGCCGACCTTCGCCGAGCAGGGCTTCGCCGAGCTCGTGGCCGACGAATGGTTCGGCTTCTTCGCGCCGGCGAAGACGCCGCCGGCGGTGATCGCCGCGGCCAGCGACGCGATCCAGGCCGCACTGAAGGACCCGGGCGTGGCCGACGGACTGGCCGCCGTGGGCCTGATCGCCAGCGGCTCGACGCCGCAGGCGATGGCGGAGTCGCTGCGCCGCGAGCACGAGCGCTGGGGCCCGCTGGTCAAGCGGATCGGCTTCACCGCCGAGTCCTGAATGCCGATGGACTACCGGCCCGACGCGCAGGAAGTGCGCTTCCTGCTGCACACCGTCCTCGGCGCGGCGCCGCGCCTGCGCGCGCTGGCGCCTTTCGCCGAGGTGGACGAAGCGCTGCAGGCGCAGGTGCTGGAAGAAGCCGGCCGCTTCGTCGCCGAGGCGGTGGCGCCACTCCACCGCACGGGCGACGAGATCGGCTGCCGCTTCGACGCGGGCCGCGTCGGCACGCCGCCGGGCTTTCGCGAGACCTACCGCGCCTTCGTCGAAGGCGGCTGGCCCGCGCTGTCGGCCGCGCCGGACGACGGCGGCCAGGGCCTGCCCGCGGTGCTGGAGGCCGTGCTGTACGAATGGCTGGCCGCCGCCAACCACGGCTTCACCATGGCGCCGGGCCTGCTGCACGGCGCCTACGAATGCCTGCGCCATCACGGCAGCGACGAACTGAAGGCGCACTACCTCGGCCGCATCGCCAGCGGCGAATGGCTCGCCACCATGTGCCTGACCGAAGCGCACGCCGGCAGCGACCTGGGCCTGGTGCGCACGCGCGCCGTGCCGCAGCCCGACGGCAGCCTGCGCGTGGCAGGCGGCAAGATCTTCATCTCCGGCGGCGAGCACGACCTGACGGACAACATCGTGCACCTGGTGCTGTGCCGCCTGCCGGATGCACCGCCCGGCCCCAGGGGCCTGTCGCTCGCGCTGGTGCCGAAGCTGCTGCCCGGCGGCGCGCGCAACGCGGTGCACTGCGAGCGCATCGAGCACAAGATGGGCCTGCACGGCAGCCCGACCTGCGCGATGCGCTTCGACGATGCCACCGGCTGGCTGGTGGGCGAGCCGCACCGCGGCCTGGCCGCGATGTTCGTGATGATGAACTCGGCCCGCCTGCACGTGGCGCTGCAGGGCATCGGCCTGCTCGATGCCGCGTGGCAGAAGGCGCGGGCCTATGCCGACGAGCGGCGCCAGATGCGCGCGCCCGGCGACGCCCAGGGCCCGAGCCCGATCGCCGCGCACCCGGCCGTCGCGCGCATCCTGGACACGCAGCGCGCCTGGATCGACGGCGCGCGCCTCGTCGCCTACCGCACCGCGGTGCAGCTGGACATCGCGCGGCACGGCGCGGAGGCCGATGTGCGGGCGCAGGCGCAGCAGTGGTGCGCCTTCGTCACGCCGGTGCTCAAGGCCGCGTGCACGCAGCAGGCCTTCCAGGGCGCCAGCGAGTGCCTGCAGGTGTTCGGCGGCCACGGCTACGTGCGCGAATGGGGCATCGAGCAGATCGTGCGCGACGCGCGCGTGACCATGATCTACGAAGGCACCAACGAGATCCAGGCCATCGACCTGCTGGTGCGCAAGGTGCTGCCCGACGGCGGCGCGGGCTTTGCCGCCGCGCTGCTGGCGCTGCGCGACGAGCTGGACGCCTCCCGCGATGTCGACGCCGACGTGCAGCGGCGCCTGGCGCAGCTGCGCTACCTCACCACCACCGTCGCCATGGCCGCGCACGGCGCGCCGCGCCTGCCCTACGAGGTGGCCGACGACTACCTGCGCGTGGCCATGCTGGCGATGCTGGCCTGGGCCTGGGCGCGCATCGAGGCCGCCGCCGACGGCCAGGCGCGCTGGACTGCGCCGGCCGCCGCCTTCCGGCGCTGGGTGCTGCCCGAGTTCGAGATGCGCCTGGGCATCGTCAAGCGCGCGTGCGACGCCGCGATCGCCGAAGCCGCAGGTGCGCCGGTCGGTTAGGCTCGTGCCTCATGCCCCGTCCCTCACGCGTCCCCGCCCCCGTCGACCGCCCCACCGGCGAGCGCCTCGATGCCGGCCTGCTCGAAGGCCTGGTGGGCTACAACACGCGCCGCGCCTACCTGGTGATCGGCGCGGTGTTCGCCGAGCGCATGGCTGCCTATGGCCTGAAGCCCGTGGATTTCTCGGTGCTCTCGCTGCTCGCGCACAACCCCGGCGCCACCTCGCGCCAGCTGTGCGCGGCGCTGGACATCCTGCCGCCCAACTTCGTCAACCTGGTGGCCGCGATGGACCGCCGCGGACTCATCGAGCGGCGCCCGCACCCCTACGACGGCCGCGCCGTGGGCCTGCACCTCACGGCCGCCGGCGACCAGCTGATGCGCGAGGCGGAACAGGCGGTGATCCAGCTGGAGAACGATGCCAGCGCAAAGCTCACGGCGCGCGAGCGCGCCACGCTGATCCGGCTGCTGCAGAAGATCTATCTCTAGCCCGGTCTCGGTTGTTCATGGCAGTGCGTTCGAACCACCGATGCCCCCACCTCAACCCGCCCCCAAAGGGGGAGGGAGAAAAAACCGTCCCCGAACACTCAAGGGCCGGCGCAGCCAGGCCCGTTCGGGAGCACCCGCGGAACCGGCTCCGTCGGGCCGCAGGGGTGCGCCCCCTCGAAGGGGGTGCAGAGCCATACGCAGTGGGCAAGGCTGGGGGTGGGCGTTACCGGACAGTCCAGAAGTAGACCGTGTAGTTGCCCACCGCCAGGGTCTGGTCCGGCTTCCAGTCGCCCATGTCGAAGGCGTGCGAGACGATGCGGGTGCCCGGCTTGAGCGCCTGCAGCGTGGGACGCAGCTTCATGTTCAGCGTGGGCAGCAGGTACAGGGTGACGACCGTCGCCTCGGACAGGTCCTGCTCGAACAGGTCGCCCTGGACGAACCGGACCCGGTCGGTCACGCCCTGCTCCCTGGCACCGGCGTTGGCTTCGGCGACGCGTTCGGGATCGATGTCGATGCCGACGCCGCGCGTGCCGAAGCGCTTGGCCGCGGTGATGGGGATGCGCCCGTCGCCCGACCCCAGGTCGTACAGGACGTCGTCCTTGCCGACGCCGGCGACCTTGAGCATCGCGTCCACGACGGCAGGCGGCGTGGGAACGAACACCACGTCGGGCGCGCGCGGCGGCGCGACGGCGGTCGTCCCGGTCTGGGCCTCCTGGGTCTGGGTCGGGGCCTGCGCGGCCACCTGCGTGCCGAAGGCCGCGGCCAGCGCCGCGGCGGCAATCCAAGCGAAACGTTTCTTCATGCGGCTCTCCTGAGGGTTGAACGGAAGAAGATCACGCGCGCGGCGCGGCGCGCTTGCGCACGAGCAGCAGCAGCACGCCGGCGGCGAGCACGGCCAGGCCGACCAGCGCCCCGATGCCCGTGTGCACCAGGCTCGCGTACAGCAGGTAGCCGCTGCTCGCCACGAACACCAGCGGGATGAACGGATAGGCCGGCACGCGAAAGGGCCGCGGGTGGTCGGGCCGCCGGGCACGCAGCACGAACAGCGCCAGGCCGGTCAGCACGAAGAACAGCCAGAACACGGGCGCGGTGTATTCCACCATCGTCTTGAAGCCGCTGTGCGTCAGCCCGCCCAGCGCCACCAGCAGCAAGGCGATCGCGGCCTGGACGAGCAGCGCGCGCACCGGTGCCTGGTGGCGTATGCTCCAGTGCCCCAGGAAGCCGAACATGGGTTCGTCGCGGCCGAAGGCATAGGTGGTGCGCGCGCCGAGCAGGATGGTGGCGTTGACCGACGCCAGTGCGGCCACCGCGATGAGCACGCTGACCAGGCGCGCGCCGGGCTCGCCCATGAGCGCGCGCATCGCATCGGCGGCCACCGCCGTCGATGCGCCGGTGCCTGCCAAGTCCAGCATTCTGAAGAGCGCCGCGTTGAGGAGCAGGTAGGCGGCCGTCACGATCGCCAGGCTCCAGAACAGTGCGCGCGGCAGGCGGCGGTTGGGACCGTTCACCTCCGCCGAGACGTAGGCGGCCTCGTTCCACCCGCCATAGGACAGCATCACGAACACCAGGATCAGGCCCCACTGCGTGGCCTCGGCCGGCGTCGCCGGCTCCGCCATCGGCACCGGCGAGGGCGAGGCGAGCGTCAGCCCGGCGGCGACGATCAGCAGGATGCCGGCCACCACGAGCAGCGTCAGCACCTTCTGCGTGCAGGCCCCGCAGCGCAGGCCGAGCACGTTCAGGCCGGTCATCAGCACGATCATGATCGCCGCGTACACCGCCGGCGAGAACTCGCCCAGGCGATGGAGCTGCGTCGCATAGTCGCCGAACACGTAGCCGAGCAAGGCGATGGAGCCCGTGGGGATCACGGTCAGGCGCGCCCAGGCGAAGAGAAAGCCCACCTTCTCGCCGAACGCCAGGCGCAGGTAGTGGTATTCGCCGCCCATGTGCGGATGCGCCGTCGCCAGCTCGGCATAGCACAGCGCGCCCGCGACCGCGATCAGTCCGCCCAGCGCCCAGCCGATGAAGGCGTCCTGCGTCGAGGCCGCGTTCGCTGCGACCAGGGCGGGCGAACTGAAGATGCCCGCCCCGATCACGGCACCGACGATCAGCGCCATGATGTCGAAGGTCGAGAGCAGCCGCGTCGTCCCTGCCTCCTTTTTCGTGCCTGCCAGCGCCTCCGGTGAGGTCGGCGCAGCGGCACGCAGGGAGGAAGACAGGTCAAGCGTCATGGAAGGCGGCTCCGGCGCAAGGGAACAAGAAGAAAACCCAGTGCAGGCCGACAAGCAAGTGCGCCCCGAAGTTCCCGGGCCAGATTGTCACGAAGGGAAACAGCGCGCAGGCGCCGGCAGCCTAGGCCGCCAGCCGGCCGGCGACGAGCCGCAGCACGCGGTCGCAGCGCGCCGCCAGCGTTTCGTCGTGCGTGACCACCACGAAGGCGGTGCCGCGCTCGTGGGCCAGCTTCAGCATCAGCGCGAACACGCCGTCGGCGGTGGCGCGGTCGAGGTTGCCGGTGGGCTCGTCGGCCAGCACGCAGTCGGGCTGCGTGACCAGCGCGCGCGCGATCGCCACGCGCTGGCGCTCGCCGCCCGACAGCTCGGCCGGGCGGTGCGCGACGCGCTCGCCCAGGCCCACGGCCTGCAGCATCTGCTGCGCCGCCGCACGCGCCTGCGGCGGCGTCTCGCGGCGGATGCGCAGCGGCATCGCCACGTTGTCCAGCGCGCTGAACTCCGGCAGCAGGTGGTGGAACTGGTAGACGAAGCCCAGGTGCCGGTTGCGCAGCCGGCCCTGCGCGGCCGGGTCCAGGTGCGCGATGTCGTGGCCGTGCAGCTCGACGCGGCCGGCCGTCGGCGCGTCCAGCCCGCCCATCAGGTGCAGCAGCGTGCTCTTGCCCGAACCCGAGGCGCCGACGATGGCCAGCGTCTCGCCCGCGCGCACGTCCAGGTCGATGCCGTGCAGCACCGTCAGGTCGATGCGGCCCTCGTGGAAACGCTTGGTCAGCCCGCGCACCTGCAGGACGACCTTGGCGTCGATCTCACTCATAGCGCAGCGCCTCCGCCGGGTTGACCCGGCTGGCGCGCCAGCTCGGATACAGCGTGGCCGCGAAGGCCAGGATCAGCGAGATCACGGTGATGGGCAGGATGTCGCTTCGCTGCGGATCGCTGGGCATGCGGCTGATGAGGTAGATGTCCTGCGGCAGGAAGCTGGCGTTGAACAGCCGCTCCAGCGCCGGCACGATGACGTCGATGTTGTAGGCGATGCCCAGCCCCAGCAGCAGCCCGCCGAAGGTGCCGATCAGGCCGACCATGGCGCCCTGCACCACGAAGATGCCCATGATGCTGCGCGGACTGGAGCCCAGCGTGCGCAGGATCGCGATGTCGGCGCGCTTGTCGGTCACGGTCATCACCAGCGTGGACACGAGGTTGAAGGCCGCCACCGCCACGATCAGCGTGAGGATGATGAACATCATGCGCTTCTCGACCTGCACCGCGGCGAACCAGGTGCGGTTCTGGCGCGTCCAGTCGCGGATCAGGAAGGAGCCGGGCAGCGTGGCGGCCAGCTCGTCGGCCACCTCGCGCGCCTCGTGCAGGTCCTTGAGCTTGAGGCGGATGCCGGTCGGCCCCTCGAGGCGGAACACGCGCGCCGCGTCGTCGGCATGGATCATGGCCAGCGCCGAGTCGTACTCGTAGTGGCCCGACTCGAAGGTGCCCACCACGGTGAACTGCTTCAGGCGCGGCACCACGCCGGCCGGCGTGACCTGCCCGCCCGGCGCGATCAGCGTCACGGCGTCGCCCTCGCGCACGAAGAGCTGGCGCGCCAGCTCGCCGCCCAGCACGATGCCGAATTCGCCCGGCACCAGCCGGTCGAGCGCGCCCTTCTGCGCGGTGCCCGCGAAGTCGGTGACCTCGGGCTCCAGCGCCGGCTCGATGCCGCGCACCAGCACGCCCTTCATGTCCTCGCCGCGCGCCACCAGCGCCTGCGTGTTGATGAAGGGCGCGGCGCCCACCACCTGCGGATGCTGCCGCGCGGCGGCGATGATGGCGTCGATGTCCTGCAGCGCCTGGCCGTCGCGCGAGAAGATCTCGATGTGCGAGACCACGCCCAGCATGCGGTCGCGCACTTCCTTCTGGAAGCCGTTCATCACGCTCAGCACGATGATCAGCGCCGCCACGCCCAGCGCGATGCCGAGCATGGACACACCGGAGATGAAGGAGATGAAGCCGTTGCGCCGCGTCGCCCGGCCCGCACGCGTGTAGCGCCAGCCGAGCTGCAGTTCGTAGGGGAGTCGCATAGGGCTGGCATTGTGGCATCCCGCCCTGCCGCCGAATCCCGACGCGACAATAGGCCCATGGCCGCACCCGACTCCCATCTCCTGATCCCCTTCGCCGGCCGCGGCACGCCGGGTTGCCGCGCCGCGCTGGCCGGCCTGCGGCTGCCCAACCTGGACGCCCTGCTGGCGCGGCTGACCGCCGCCGGCGACGACACGCAGGACGACACCACCCTCTCGCCGCCGCACGAACGCGCGCTCGCCGCCGCCCTGGGCCTCGCCGCGGCGGACGGCTGCATCCCCTGGGCCGCGCTGGCCGCGCGCCAGGCCGGCCTGGACGAAGGCGGCGCCTGGGGACTGGTGACGCTGTGCCACTGGCAGGTGGGCATCGACGACGTGGTGCTCGGCGATCCGGCCGAGATCGGCATCGACGCCGAGGAATCGCAGGCCCTGCTCGCCGCCGCCCGCCCCTTCTTCGAGGAGGACGGCATCGCGCTGTACCCCACCGCGCAGCCGGGCCGCTGGCTGGCGCGCAGCGCCGTGTTCGAGAACTTGCCCACCGCCGCGATCGACCGTGCGGTGGGCCACCCGATCGCGCAGTGGTCGCCGCTGTCCGACGCGGCACGGCCGCTGCGCCGGCTGCAGAACGAGATGCAGATGCTGCTGTACAACGAGCGCGTGAACGACGAGCGCACCGCGCGCGGCGTGCCGCCGATCAATTCCTTCTGGCTCAGCGGCACCGGCGCCCTGCCGCAGAACGCGGCGCCCGCCGATCCGCCCTCGGTGGCCGATGCGCTGCGCGGGCCGGCCCTGCGCGACGACGGCGCCGGCTGGGCCGAGGCCTGGCACGCGCTGGACGCCGGCCCGGTGGCCGCGCTGCTGGCCGAGAGCCGCCGCGCCGCGCCGGTCGCGATCACCCTGTGCGGCGACCGCGGTGCGCGGCGCTTCGCCGCCGGGCCGCGCAGCCTCGCGGCGCGGTTCGCGCAGCTGTGGCGCCGGCCTGCCGCCACGGCCCTGCTGGAAACGCTATGAAGATCATCGCCCGCGACATCCCGCCGCGCACCGCCTGGATGCTGGAACAGGCCGGCATCCATCCCCTGCTGGCGCGGCTGTACGCCGCGCGCGGCGTGGCCAGCCGCGACGAGCTCGACGACGGCCTGGCGCGCCTGCTGCTGCCCGACACGCTGCGCGGCACGCGCGAGGCCGCCGTGCTGCTGGCCGATGCCATCCGCGACGACCGGCGCCTGTGCATCGTCGCCGACTACGACTGCGACGGCGCCACGGCCTGCGCGGTGGCGGTGCGCGGCCTGCGGCTGCTGGGCGCCCGCCACGTGCACTACCTCGTGCCCGACCGCGTGGTCGACGGCTACGGCCTCACGCCGCCGATCGCCGAGCGCGTGGCGGCCTCGGGCGCCGACGTGCTCATCACGGTGGACAACGGCATCGCCAGCGTCGAAGGCGTGGCCACCGCCAAGGCGCACGGCCTCACGGTGCTGGTGACCGACCACCACCTGCCCGGCCCGGCGCTGCCGGCGGCGGACGTGCTGGTCAACCCCAACCAGCCGGACTGCGGCTTCCCGAGCAAGTGCATCGCCGGCGTGGGCGTGATGTTCTACGTGCTGCTGGCACTGCGCTCGGAACTGCGTGCGCGCGGCGTGTTCGATGCAGCGACGCAGCCCAGGCTCGATGCGCTGCTGCCGCTGGTCGCGCTGGGCACCGTCGCCGACGTGGTGAAGCTCGACGCCAACAACCGTCGCCTGGTCGCGCAGGGCCTGCGGCGCATTCGCGCGGGCGCGATGCCGGCCGGCGTCGCCGCGCTGTTCAAGGCTGCGGGCCGCCAGGCGCCGTCGGCCACCACCTTCGACTTCGGCTTTGCGCTGGGCCCGCGCATCAACGCCGCCGGCCGCCTGGCCGACATGACGCTGGGCATCGAATGCCTGCTGACCGACGACGCGGGGCGCGCCGAGGAACTGGCGCGCACGCTGGACAGCATCAACCGCGAGCGGCGCGACATCGAGGGCGGCATGCGCGAGCAGGCGCTGCTGCTGGCCGAGTCGCTGTTCGGCGTCGACGAGACACCGCCGCCGGCGATCAGCGTCTTCGATCCCGACTTCCACGAAGGCGTGGTCGGCATCGTCGCCTCGCGGCTGAAGGACCGGCTGCACCGCCCCACCTTCGTCTTCGCGGCCAGCGGCGCCGAGGGCAAGTCGCACGAGCTCAAGGGCTCGGGCCGCTCGATCCCGGGCTTTCACCTGCGCGACGCGCTGGACCTGGTGGCCAAGCGCCATCCCGGCGTGCTGCTGCGCTTCGGCGGCCACGCGATGGCGGCCGGCTGCACGGTGGCGGCGGAACACTTCCCCGTGTTCGAACGCGCGCTGGCCCAGGTGGCCAGCGAATGGCTCGCGGCCTCCGCCCTCACGCGCCAGATCGAGACCGACGGCCCGCTCGCGCCCGAGTACCGCCGCGTGGACCTGGTCGACACCCTGCACCGCGAGGTCTGGGGCCAGGGTTTCGCGCCGCCGACCTTCAGCGAGGAGGTGGAGGTGCTGTCGCAGCGGCTGGTGGCCGAGAAGCACCTGGCGCTCAAGCTGCGCCACCAGGGGCAGCCGGTGGACGGCATCTGGTTCGGCCACACCGAGCCGCTGCCGGCGCGGGTGAAGCTGGCGTTCCGGCTGGATGCGGACGAGTGGCAGGGAGTGCGGAAGGTGCGCTTCCTCGTCGAGGGCGCCGAGATCTGATCGCCTGCGCCGCAGCGCCGCCCGGCCCTACAGCGTGCCCTCGTCCTGAAGCAGCGCCTGCAGCCGCGCATGGTCGGCGTCGATGCGGGCCAGGCGCAAGGCGCGCGATGGCTCATCCACCCACCGGCCGGCCATGGCGCGCTGCCATGCCAGGTCGCGCGCCAGTTGCGCGGCGGGCAACAGGTCGCGGTTGCAGGCCTGCTCATAGCCACCGGGGGCATCGATCGACCGGAGCACGGCGCGCTCGGCCTGCGCACGCCGGCTTGCCGAACGCCCGTAGCGAAGAAAGAACGCCCGGGCCTGTCGCTGCAGTTGTGCCGGACTGTCCCTGCGGATCACGAACAGCGGGGGCGGCAGGGGCTCCGATTCCCAGATCACCTGCAGCCGTGCGGCCTCCTGGGGAAACTGGCGGCGCAAGCGCTCGAAGTCCGCCACCGAACTGGTGGCGACGTCGGCATCGCCATAGACCACCGCCAGGCTGGTCTCGATGGGCGTGCCCACGATCCGGTCGCGAAAGGCCGTCTCCATGTCCACTCCGCGCGGGAGCAGGAGCCGGGCCTGCGGCATGACGAAACCGGCGGCCGATCGAGGATCGCCATGCGCCATCCGCCAATGCTGCGGCCGCTCGAGCATGTCGTCCAGCGCATTGCGCGGCGGCGCCCTGCGCGCCAGCAGCAGCGCGCGGTCCGTGCGTTCCCCCTCCGGGCGGGATGGCCGCGCAAACACGCGCATGTGTCCGCCCGTCACGGCGTCGAGTGCCAGCCCGCCGCAGAGAAGCGCGAGATCGAAGCGCCCCGGGGCCAGGCTGCGCGCCAGGGACGCCGGGCTGATGGCAGGCAGGGCGCGCACCGGTCGGCCGATGCCGGCGGCGAGACCTTCCAGGAACTGCGCCCATGGCCTGCGCGAAGCAGCTCCGGCGGCCAGGAGCGGGAGCACGATGCGCACCTCGCCCTGGTCCCAGTCGTCGGGCCGCACGTCGGACGGTTCGGCCGCCCATGCACGGCGACCCATGGCCAGCCACGCACCGCAGCGCGCGGCATGCACGATGGCACGGCGCCTGGACAAAAGGGGAAGCGCTCCAGCGAACAATGACGAGGACATGCGAAGATTCAAGGGGGCCGCCTCATGCGCCATCGTCCGGCCATGGCCCCGCGATCGATTTGATGGCCGGAGTCTGCGCACTGGCGCGCAGGCGCGCTACTCCCAAACAGGAGGGTTGAATCCGATGTCCGACGCGCTGATGCACACCATCCGGCAGCTCTACGCCGATGTGAGCTCTTGCGCCGCCGGGGGCGTCAATCTCGACATGCTGCGAGAGTTCGTGGGCGCCGAGCACGTGGTGATGACGCGCGTTCGCGGCGACATGCCCGACTGGCGTGCGTGCGGCCATTTCGGCCCGGTCGACGGCCACGTCGAACTGGCGCAATGGATGACGCTGGCGGACCACGAGGCGCTGGCCAGCCGCAGCGTGCCGGGCAGGCCCTTGCGCACTTCGGCCTTCCTGTCCGCCTCGCAGATGCGCCGCTCCAGCCTCTACCAGGACGTGCTGCGGCCCCTGAACGGCGGACTGGCGGCGCTGGTCTACTCGCGCAACGCCACGGGCTGGACAGGCATCAGCTACTGCCGATCCCTGGCACGCGGGCACGACTTCGACAACGAGGAACTCGCGGCGATCCAGGCCTTGGCGCCCCACATCGACAACATCGAGGCAGTCCAGGCACGGCTGCAACAGGCGCAGGTGCAGGCCGATGCCGCGCACGACATGCTCCATCTCGCGACGCAGGCCATCATCCTGCTCGATGCCGGCGCCAGGCCCGTGTTCCTCAACCGAAGCGCCGAGCGTCTTCTTGCCGCCGCCGGGGACGGCCTGCGTCTGGACGCCCGCGGCATTCGCGCACGCACCGCGCCCGACGACAGGCGCCTGCAGCACGCGATCCGCACCGCCCTGCGCCTTTCGCCGGAAAGCCGCGGCCCGCTGCAGCGCGAGGATCTGGGCAGCGCCCTGCCCTTGACCGTGCACCGTCCGCCGCCGCGGCGGCCGTGGATCCTCTCCGTGGTGCCGGCATCCTGCCTCTCGGCCCGGGCGATGCAGGGCGGCGCCCAGGTCGCCGTGCTGATTCACAACCCCGACGATGCCGGCCTGATTTCCGCGTCGCGCCTGATGGATGCCTACGGATTGACGAGAAGGGAAGCGCAGTTGTCGGCGCTGCTCGGCCAGGGAGAGGACCTGGCTGCCGCGGCGGCCCGGCTGGCACTGTCGGCCGGCACGGCGCGCCAGTACCTGAAGCAGATCTTCCGCAAGGTCGGCGTGCAGAGACAGGCCGAGCTCGTGAGGGTTCTGATCGGCAGCTTTCCCCGCGCATAGGCACGCCTGCGGCCCATCCGGCGATCCGTGCGGTCCATCGATTCCGCGCACCGCTGCACAATCGGGGCCATGCAGACCCACGCCGCCGCACGCGCATCCCGGCTGCCGAATTTCCCCAGCCACCACGCCAGGCACCGGAAGACCGGCGCGATGCCCTCATGACCCCCACCCCCATGTGGCGCTGCCTCATCGTCGAGGACGACGCCGACAACGCCCGCTACATCGCCGAGGGCTTGCGCGCCCTCGGCCACGTCGCCGTGATCTGCCGCGACGGCGCCGACGCCCTGGCGCGCGCCACCGGCGAATCGTGGGACCTGGTGATCCTCGACCGCATGCTGCCCCACGACGTGGACGGCCTGTCCATCCTCGCCACCCTGCGCGGCCTGGGCAAGAAGACGCCGGTGCTGGTGCTCAGCGCCCTCAGCGCGCTGGACGAGCGCGTGCGCGGCCTGAAGGCCGGCGGCGACGACTACCTCACCAAGCCCTTCGCCTTCTCCGAGCTCGCGGCCCGTGCCGAGGCGCTGGTGCGCCGCTCGCGCCCCGGCCCCGAGATCCGTTCGCTGCAGCTGGCCGACCTGCGCCTGGACCTGGCGAACCGGCACGTCGAGCGCGGCGGCCGGCCCATCGCGCTGCAGCCGCGCGAGTTCCGCCTGCTGGCCTACCTGATGATGCATCCGGGCCAGGTGCTCACGCGCACCATGCTGCTCGAGGCGGTGTGGGACTACCAGTTCGACCCGCAGACCAACGTGATCGACGTGCAGGTCAGCCGGCTGCGCGCCAAGCTCGATGCCGGCGGCGCGCCGCCGCTGATCCACACGGTGCGCGGCATCGGCTACCGGATGGCCGCCGAGGCCGGCGGCGAGGCATGATCGACACGCTGCGCCGCCTCTGGCGCTCGATCGGCTTCCGGCTCGCCTTCTACTACGGCCTGCTGGTGGCGATCACCATGCTCGCCGCACTCGCCATCCTCTACCTGCAGACCGTGGGCGTGCTGCAGCACCGCATGGCACGCCAGGTGGAGACCACCGCGCAGCAGCTCGCGGTCCGCTTCGAGGAGGGCGGCGCCGAGGCGGCGGCGGCGGAGATCACGCGCGCCCTGGCGGACGGGCGCAACTCCGACAACGAGATCTATCTGCTGGCCGATGCCGAAGGCCGCCGCCTGGCCGGCAATCTCGACCGGGCGCCCGACGCCGCACCGGGCGCGGGCGGCGAGACCCAGCGGCGCGTGGTGCGCGCGGGCGAGTCGGTGATGGCCTACCTCGTCATGCACCACCTGCCTGGCGGCCACCTGCTCGTGGTCGGGCAGGACCTGCGCGACCAGGCGGCGATCGAGACGCTGGTCGCCAGCGCCAGCGCGGCCGCCGGCATCGTCGCCGTGCTGCTGCTGATCGGCGGCACCTTCGTCTTCCGGCAGGAACTGGAGCGCAGCGTGGGCGCGGTACGCCGCACCGCGGCGCGCATCGCCGCCGGCGAGCTGCAGGAGCGTGTGGTGCCGTCGGGCGAGGAGGACGAGTTCGCGCGCCTGGAGGGCGACATCAACGCGATGCTGGACCGCATCCAGTCGCTGATGGAAGGCGTGCGCCACGTCTCCAACACCATCGCGCACAACCTGCGCACGCCGCTCACGCGCATCCTGGTGCGGCTGCGCGCGGCCGAGGGCGAAGCGGCCACGCCCGAACAGCGGCACGAGGCGATCACGGCAGCCATCCGCGAGATCGAGGAGCTCACCGTGGTGTTCGAGAAGCTCCTGCAGATCGCCGAGGCCGAAGCCGGCGCGCGGCGGCAGAACTTCACCGCCGTGGCGCTGCACACCATCGCCGACGATGTGCTCGAACTCTACGAGGCGGTGGCCGAGGCGCAGGGCGCCACGCTGCTGCGCACGCCGGCGGACACGGCCATGGTGTCCGGCGACCGCGACCTGCTGGCCGGCGCGGCGGCCAACCTGCTGGACAACGCGCTCAAGTACGCCGGCGCGGGCGCCGTGGTGCGCATCGGCACGCAGGTGCTGGACGGCCGGGCGCTGCTCACCGTGCAGGACAACGGCCCCGGCATTCCGGCGTCGGAGCATGCACGCATCGGCACGCGCTTCCACCGGCTGGACCGCAGCGCGCCGGGCCACGGCCTCGGCCTGGCCAGCGTGCAGGCGGTGGTCGCGCTGCACGGCGGGCGGCTGCACTTCGCCGATGCCGCGCCGGGGCTCGCGGCGCACCTCGACCTGCCGGTCCTCGGCGCCTGATCCTTTTTTTGCCGCCGGGCCGCCCCAAGGCAAAAAAGCGCCCCTCGGGGGGCAGCGACCCGCGAAGCGGTGGAGCGTGGGGGCTTCTTTACCGCCGGGCCGCCCCAAGGCAAAAAGCGCCCCTCGGGGGGCAGCGACCCGCGAAGCGGTTGACCGAGGGGTCTTTTTCGCACGCCACATTGCCAAACGGCAATGTGTTGGTCATGCACGCGCACGCCATGCGTTCCTACCATCGGCGGCGCACCTCTCGTGCCATCGCGACGGGCGACCACGCCTGCACGACCACCATAGTTTCAGGAGACTCAAGGGTGAGAATCAAAAGTCAGAGAGACTTCTTTTCCGGCGTTCTTTTCAGCGCCTTCGGCATCGCCTTCGCATGGGGCGCGACCACCTACAACGTCGGCTCCGGCGCCCGCATGGGACCAGGCTACTTCCCGCTCATCGTGGGCGTGCTGATCGCCATCCTGGGCGCGATCATCACGCTCACGGCGCTGACCATCGAAACGGAGGACGGCGAGCCGATCGGCAAGATCGCGTGGAAGCCGCTGGTGTTCATCATCAGCGCCAACCTGATCTTCGGCGTTCTGCTGGGCGGCCTGCCGAGCCTCGGCCTGCCGCCGATGGGACTGATCGTCGCCATCTACGCACTGACCTTCATCGCCAGCCTGGCGGGCGACCAGTTCAGCGCCAAGGGCGTCGTCGTCCTGGCCACCATCCTGGCCATCGGCAGCTACATCGCCTTCGAGCTCGCGCTGAAGCTGAACTTCCCGATCTGGCCCACCTTCATCGCCTGACGCCCCACAAGAACAAGAGACACCATGGACCTGATCACCAATCTCTCGATCGGCTTCGGCGTCGCCTTCACGGCGCAGAACCTCGTGTACGCCTTCCTCGGCTGTCTGCTGGGCACGCTGATCGGCGTGCTGCCGGGCATCGGCCCGGTCGCCACCATCGCGATGCTGCTGCCCGCGACCTACGCGCTGCCCCCGGTGGCCGCGCTGATCATGCTGGCCGGCATCTACTACGGTGCGCAGTACGGCGGCTCCACCACCGCCATCCTGGTCAACCTGCCAGGGGAAGCGTCCTCGGTCGTCACCGTGATCGACGGCTACCAGATGGCGCGCAAGGGGCGCGCCGGGCCCGCGCTCGCGGCGGCCGGCCTCGGATCCTTCTTCGCCGGCTGCGTGGGCACCCTGATCCTGGCCGGCTTCGCGCCGCCGCTCACTGAACTGGCCTTCAAGTTCGGCCCGGCCGAGTACTTCTCGCTGATGGTGCTGGGCCTGATCGGCGCCGTGGTGCTGGCCTCGGGCTCGCTGCTCAAGGCGATCACGATGATCCTGCTCGGCCTGGCCTTCGGTCTCGTGGGCACCGACGTGAACTCGGGCGTTGCGCGCTACAGCTTCGACATTCCGGAACTCACCGACGGCATCAGCTTCATCGCCATCGCCATGGGCGTGTTCGGCTACGGCGAGATCATCGCCAACCTGGCCGTGCCCTCGAGCGAGCGCGAAGTCTTCACGGCCAAGGTCAAGGGCCTGATGCCGACCAAGCAGGACTTCAAGGACATGACCCCCGCGGTGCTGCGCGGCACGGCGCTGGGCTCGGCCCTGGGCATCCTGCCCGGCGGCGGTGCGCTGCTGTCGGCCTTCGCGTCGTACACGATCGAGAAGAAGGTGAAGCTGCGGCCCGGCGAAGTGCCGTTCGGCAAGGGCAACATCCGCGGCGTGGCCGGCCCCGAGTCGGCCAACAACGCCGGCGCGCAGACCTCCTTCATCCCGCTGCTGACGCTGGGCATCCCGCCCAACGCGGTGATGGCGCTGATGGTGGGTGCGATGACCATCCACAACATCCAGCCCGGCCCGCAGGTGATGACCAGCAACCCCGAGCTGTTCTGGGGCCTGATCGCCTCGATGTGGATCGGCAACCTGATGCTGATCGTGCTGAACCTGCCGCTGATCGGCCTGTGGATCAAGCTGCTGACCATCCCCTACAAGTGGCTGTTCCCGGCGATCGTGCTGTTCTGCGCGGTGGGCGTGTACTCGGAGAACAACAACACCTTCGAAATCTGGATGGTCGCGATCTTCGGCGTGCTGGGCTACATGTTCCACAAGCTCAAGTGCGAGCCGGCGCCGCTGCTGCTGGGCCTGATCCTGGGGCCGATGATGGAAGAGAACCTGCGCCGCGCGCTGCTGCTCTCGCGCGGCGACTGGAGCGTGCTCGTCACGCGGCCGCTGTCGGCCAGCCTGCTGTTCCTCGCGGCGCTGCTGCTGGTCATCGTGCTGCTGCCCTCGGTGAAGCGCAAGCGCGAGGAGGCCTTCGTCGAGGAGTGACGGCTTGCGTCACCCCTCTCGAAGAAAGGGCGCCTGCGGGCGCCCTTTCTCATTCGCCGGCCGGCCCGGATGGGCGGCCCGGCAGGCCGGAGCCCGGTTCTTGCTAAGCTGCACGCCCGGCAATCGCCCGTGAGGCGGCATTCCTGCCACGCCCCGGACCGATGCGCGCCTCTCTTGAAGCCCGTGAATGTCAGGTGAACCCCGTGCTCCTGCTGCAACAGACCACCCTGCTGTCGCCTGCCTCGGACGCGGCCTGCGTGGCGCCCAACTTGCTGACGCGCCTCCAGCCGGCCACGCTTGCGGCCGTCCTGGCGCTCGGGCGGCGGCGCGACTACCGGACCGGCGATCTTCTCTTCCGGCAGGGCGACGCGCACGACGGCATCTACCTGATCGAAGCCGGACTGGTGAAGTCCTACTATGTGTCGGAGGACGGCCGGGAACTCACCCTGGGCTTCTGGACCCGGGGCCACTACGTCGGCGCACCACAGATCTTCGGCGGCGGCCAGCATGCCTGGACTTCGGTTGCAGCGGCACGCACCCAGTGCCTGGAACTGCCCGGCTCCGAACTGCGCGAGCTCAGCAGCCGCCATGCCGATCTGGCGCTGGGACTGATCGATGCCCTGGTACACAAGACGCAGTGCTATTGCGCGCTCCTGCAGCTGCTGGCGACGCATTCGATGCGGGTTCGGCTGGCACGGCTGCTCGCCATGCTCGCGGCACGCGAGAATGGGGAAGTCCGAGGACTGAGCCATGGCGAACTGGCCAGCATGATCGGCTCAACCCGCCAGTGGGTGTCGCTGACCTTGGCCCGTTTCCAGGACGAGGGCATCATTGCGCGCCACCCGGGCGGCGGCTATCAGGTCTTGGATCGAGCCGCGCTGGATGCGATGCGGTGAGCAGCGGCAGGCAATTAGTTGCTGGTTGACACGCGCGAGTCTGAGCACACTCCTGCCCGAACTGGCCTCGATGGCCAGGTGACACCAGGAGATTGCCATGTCCACCATCCGGTTCCGGGCCGCTTTCGCATGGGCCGCAGCGTTCTTCGCCGGGTTCGCCTGCCTGGCCTCGCCGCTCTCCCAGGCCCAGGATTTCCCGTCCCGTCCGATCACCTTGGTCGTTCCCTACCCGCCTGGCAGCGCCACCGATTTCGTCGCGCGGCTGTTCCAGCCCAGGCTGGCTGAAGCCTTCAAACAACCCGTCGTTGTCGAGAACCGCGGCGGCGCTTCCACCAACATCGGCACCGAATACGTATCGCGAGCCGCTCCGGACGGCTATACGGTGCTCATCCAGGTGCCGAATTTCGTGACGAACGAGTTCGTCTTCAACAGCATTCGCTGGAAGCGCGACGATTTCTCGCCCGTAGGCTCCCTGGTGCGCTGGTCCAACGTCATCGTCGCCGGGCCGAGCGCGCCTTTCGCCGATCTCAGGCAGTTGCTGGCCAGCACCGATTCTTCCTCATTGAACTACGGCTCTCCGGGACCCGGGTCGCTGTCCAACCTGGCCGTCGAGATGCTCAAGGGTCGCACCGGCCTCGGCATGCAGCACGTGACCTACACGGGCACGGCGCCGATGCTCAACAGCCTGCTTGGCGGGAGTATTCAGTACGGTGCCACGAATCCCGCGAGCTTCATGTCCTTCGTTCGCGACCCCAAGCACCGGGTGACGCCGCTGGTCGTGCTGGGAACGCAGCGGGACTCGACCATTCCCGAGGTGCCTTCGCTGGCGGACTTCGGGATCAGCGGCATCGAGTCGTACGGCTGGGCCGGGCTGTTCGTGCCGGCCAAGACGCCGCCGGCTGTGACGGCGCGCCTGAACGCCGAGTTCATGAAGATCCTGCGCTCCCCCGACGTCGCCGAGAAGCTCAGGGCCAACTACCTGGAGCCGTTCCCCGGCACGCCGGAGGAGTTCGGCCGCTTCCTGATGGCCGAACACCGCAAGTGGGGCGAGGCCATCAAGGCAGCAGGCATCAAATCGGAGTGACCATGAAGACATACATCGAAAACGGAACCGTCATCGCCTGGCAGAACGGCGTCCACCGGGTCATCGAACGCGGTGTGGTCGTGATCGAGGACGATTCGATCGTCGAGGTCGGCGCCGACGTTCCCCCACCCATGGACGGATGCAACCGGATCGATGCCCGTGGCCGCATCGTCATGCCCGGGTTCGTGAACACGCATCTGCACGTGACGGACACGCCCTACACCAAGGGATACCTGGAGGAAGCCAGCAACCTCAGCGGCCAAGCGAAGGAAACGAACTACGGGACCCTGTACAAGACGCTGCCGGCGGTGCGGCACGCGATCGATCCCGAAGCCCAGGTGATCGCCGCCGAATGTGCGTTTGCCGAGCTTGCGCGGACCGGCTCCACGACGGTCGTTGAACTCGGCTACGACTACGAGGTGGGCGGTGACGGCAACATCTCGATGACCGAACGGGTCGCGCAGGTCGCCATGGCGACGGGGCTGCGCTGCTACTCGGGTCCTCGCTACAGGGCGATGCACTATGGACATGCGCCGGGCGGCAAGGTGTGGTACGAGAAGTACCCGGATGCAGGGCGTCGGCGCTTTCGCGACTGCATCGATTTCTGCATCGGCTGGAACGGCAGGTACGAGGGACGGCTGCGCACCATGCTGGCGCCCGGACAGATCGACACCTGCGACCCCGAGATGCTGCGGGAGACCCGCCGCGTCGCGAGTGCCCACGGGCTGCCCATCCAGGTGCACGCCGGACAGTCCCCCAACGAGTACGAGCGGATTCAGGCGGAACACGGCATGAGCACCGTCGAGTACATGCTCGACACCGGTCTGCTGGGGCCGGATTGCCTGATCGGCCATGGGCAGATCATGACCCACGACGGCAACATGGCCTCCCTGAAGCCTTCCGAGGCAGCGGCGCTGCGCGACTCGCAGGCCACCGTGGTGCACTTGCCATGGGTGAAAGCCCGGCGCGGCGGCGTCATCAACTCCATCCGCAAGTACCGGCAGTTGGGGATCCGGCAATCGCTGGGCACCGACACCTTTCCCTTCGACATGTTCAACGACATGCGCATGGCCGCCACCGTGTGCCGCATCGTCGAGCACTCGGTGGACGGGGCCGCTTCGGCCGACGTCTTCACCATGGCGACCGCCGGCGGGGCGGATGCCTTGGGACGTCCGGACCTCGGCCGGCTCGCGGCGGGCTGCAAGGCAGACCTGGTTCTGGTGCGCACGGACACCTTCAAGGCGGCGCCGGCATACGATCCCTTCAAGTTCCTCGTGCTCTGCGCCACGGGAGACGATGTCGACCGCGTCATCGTCGCCGGAAATACGATCGTCGAGAACGGCCGCGTGCTCACGGTCGACATGCCGGCAGCCGTGGCGCGGCTCAACGAGGCGGCCCGCCGCGTGCGAGCGAACATCGAGAACTAGCGTCCGATGTCGGAGTGGTCGCTGCTGGGCAGCGTGGTCATCCTCGCGGCCGCAGGTTTCGCCCACGGGCTGTTCGGTATCGGCTTCGCCATGATCGCGACGCCGCTGCTGGCACTGTTCCTGGACTACCGCGCGGCCGTCCTGCTGGTGGCGATCCCCTCGCTCCTGATGGCCTCGTCCTGGCTGCTCGTCAACCGTCGGCAGCTGCGCCTGTGCAGAATCCCGACCAGCCTGCTGCCGGCCATCGGCATCGGTTCCTCGCTGGGCGTGGCCCTGCACATGGGGCTGCCCGAGCGCGTCTCGCTGCTTCTGCTGGCGTCGCTCCTGGCCGCCAGCGTGCTCATGCCCTGGGCGCTTGCACGATGGCGGGCACCGGAGATCTCCTCCCTGGGGCGCGCAGGCGCGGTGTTCGGCGGATTGGCCGGGATGAGCGAATCCGCGCTGAACGCAGGCGCTCCGTTCGTATTGCTCTATGGAGAGCTGGCACGGCTCAATCGCCTCGAACAGCTGGTCGCGCTCAATCTCTGCTTCGCTCTGGGGAAGGCCATCCAGGTCGGCCTGATCTGCATGACGAGCGTCCCGCACATCAGCCTGGCTGCCTTGGCATTCGGCATCGCCGCCAGCCTCGCTGCCTACTATGTGGGCAACGGATTGGCCAGCCATTTCTCCGAGGCGCGCTTCCGCGAGATGCTGCGCTACTTCCTGGCGATCATGATCGGAGCCTTGATTGTGCGAGCAGCAGCGACATAGCGCGCCGGCGGCGAATCAGTCGAACTGGAACTGCGGCTGCAGCTCCCGGATGCGCTTGACCGCCACGCCCGCCGCCGCGGTGCGCGTCTCCACGCCCAGCTTCACGAACACGCGCTCCAGGTGCTTCTTCACGGTGGCCGGGCTGGCGCCGAGGATCTCGGCGATGTCCTTGTTGGTCTTGCCCTTGACCACCCAGTACAGCACCTCGGCCTCGCGCGCGGTGAGCTTGAGCGCCAGGCTCATGGCGTCGATGGCGGCGGTGTCGGACACCTCGCGCATGATGATCAGCCAGTCATCGCCGTCGTCGCCATCCCCCGTCTGGCGGTGCAGGCGCAGGCTGAGGCTGCAGGCGCCCTGGGCGATCATCAGCGGCGGCGGCTCGATGCCCTGGCGCGTGCCCGGCAGGTGCCGGCGCAGCCAGTCGAGCACCGCCGCGGGCGTCTCCGGCGCGCGGGTGCCGCAGTAGCGCAGCAGCAGTTCGCGCGCGAGCCCCGTCTGCCAGGTGAGCTTGCCTTCGGGCATGCGCACGCTGATGCTGGCGTAGCCGAAGGCGTCGAGCGCGTTGCGCGCCTGGCCGGCCTGCATGGCCTCCTGCCGCGCACGGCGCGCGCCCTGCAGGTGCACGTTCATGCGCGCCAGCACCTCGCGCGGCTTGATGGGCTTGGTGACGTAGTCCACGCCGCCGGCCTCGAGCGCGGCCACCAGGTGCTCGGTCTCGGTCAGGCCAGTCATGAAGACGATGGGGATGTGCGCCGTCGCGGGATCGGCCTTCAGGCGGCGCGCGACCTCGAAGCCGTCCATGCCGGGCATCACCGCGTCGAGCAGCACGATGTCGGGCCGCGCCTGCGCAGCGCGGGCGAGCGCGGCCTCGCCGCTGGTGGCCACGAGCACGGTGTAGCCGGACTCGTCCAGCGCATCGTGCAGCAGCGCGAGGTTGTCGGGCACGTCGTCGACCACCAGCACCAGGTCGCCGCCGGCGCTGTGGTCGCGCAGGCTGTCGGCCAGCGAAGGAACGCCGCTCACGATGCAGCCTCCATGGCGGCCAGCGTCTCGTGGATCGCCTCGAATTCGAAGCGGCGCGCCAGCGCCCGCTGGGCGGCGCTCCAGGCCGCGCACTCGGGCTGCGCGGCTTCGATGGCGTCGAGCTGGCGCTCGATGCCGCGCAGGTAGCCCAGGCTCACCGCCTCGGCGAGCGTGCGGCGCCGCTCGGCCGAGGGCGGCACCAGCGCGGGTGCGGCCGGTGCGGCGGGTGCCGGCTGCGGCGTCTCGCGCCAGCGCAGCGCAAGCCGGCGCTCCAGCCAGTCGAGCAATTCGCTGTGCCGTACCGGCTTGACGAAGAAGTCCTCCGGCGTGATGCCCACGTCGTTCTCCAGCCGCTTGTCGAAGGCGTTGGCCGAGACGATCGCCACCGCCGCCGGCCCGAGCCCGAGGCGGCGGGCGCGGCGGATGGTCTCCCAGCCGTCGATGCCGGGCATGGCAAGGTCCACGAACATCGCGTCGGGCCGCCAGCCCGCGGCGACGAGGTCCAGCGCGTCGTGGCCGCTGGCGGCGGTGCGCAGCTCGAAGCCCAGCGGCGCGAGCAGGTCGGCGAGGAGGCCACGATCGGCCTCCTCGTTGTCGACCACCAGCACGCGCCGGCGCGGGCCTTCGTAGCCGCCGCGCGGGCGCGCCGGCACGGATGTGGGGGCCACGACGACCGTCTCGTCATGCACGCGCGGCAGGAACAGGCGCACGCGGAACACCGAGCCCTTGCCCTGCGCGCTCTGCAGGGTCAGCTCGCCGCCCATCAGGTCGGTGAGCATCTTGGCCATGGTCAGGCCCAGCCCCGCGCCGGGCGCCGCGGTGCTGCCGCGCGCGAAGGGCTCGAAGATGCGCGCCCGCTCGGCCGGCGCCATGCCGGGGCCGGTGTCCTCGACCTCGAGCACCGCGAACTCGCGCGCATAGGACGCGCGCAGCACCACGTGGCCGCGCTGCGTGAACTTGATCGCGTTGCCCAGCAGGTTGATGAGGATCTGGCGCACGCGCTTCTCGTCGGCACGCACCACGGCGGGCAGCGCGCCTTCGGGCTCGAAGCGGAAGGCCAGGCCCTTGTCGCCGGCCTGCAGCGCGAACATGTCGGCCAGCTCGCCGAGCATGTCGACGAAGCGCATCGGCCGCGCATGCAGCGTGAGCTTGCCGGCCTCGATGTGGGCCAGGTCCAGCGTGCCTTCGATCAGCGACAGCAGGTGCTCGCCGCCGCGCTTGATCACGTCCACCGCCTGGCGCCGGTGCGGCGGCACGGAGCCGTCCTCGCCCATCAGCTGCGCATAGCCGAGGATGCTGTTGAGCGGGGTGCGCAGCTCGTGGCTGATGGCGCTGATGTAGCGGCTCTTGGCCTGGTTGGCGGTGTCGGCCGCGCGCTTGGCCTGCTCGGCGACCACGCGCGCCTCGTCGGCGCTCTGCTTGGCCGACTGCAGCGCGCGGTCGGTCTCGCGGTGCAGCGTGATCTCGCGCATCAGCAGGTGCGTCTGGCGGTTGGATTCCTCCTGCGCCACCTTGCGGCTCTGGTGCGCCAGCACCAGCCACCAGGCGACGATGCCGGCGATGAGCAGCAGCGCCATGTACACCTTGATGAAGCCGGAGCGCAGCGCGGCCTGCGCGGCGGTGGCGGCGTCGCCTTCGAGCAGCGCGCGCAGTTCCTGCTGGTAGAGCACGCCGAAGACCGCCGCCAGCAGCGGCACCACGATCAGCATCAGCAGGATGAAGTGGCCCAGGCCGGTGTCCAGGTAGGGCCAGACGCGGCGCGGCAGCAGCCAGCGCAGCGCGCCCGACCACTGGGCCGACAGGCTCGCGTGCGGCTTGCACAGGTCGCCGCAGCGCGCATCCAGGGTGCAGCACAGCGAGCAGATCGGCCCCTGGTAGGCCGGGCAATGGGCCATGTCGGGGCCTTCGTAGTCGCGCTCGCAGATCACGCAGCGCTGCATCGCGCCGGCGCGCGGGCCGGGCCCGGGCTGGCGTGCCAGGTAGTAGCGCCCGCGCGTGGCCCAGGCGATCAGCGGCGCGGCCACGAAGGCGGTGCCCAGGGCGATCAGCGCCGAGAAGGCCTGCGCGAGCGGCCCGAACACGCCCAGGTGCGCGGTGATCGACAGCACCGAGGCCAGCACCATCGCGCCCACGCCCACGGGGTTGATGTCCCACAGATGCGCGCGCTTGAACTCGATGCCCGGCGGCGACAGCCCCAGCGGCTTGTTGACCACCAGGTCGGCCACCACCGCCATCATCCAGGCGATGGCGATGTTGGCGTACAGGCCCAGCACCTCGCCCAGGGCCTCGAACACGTTCATCTCCATCAGCATGAAGGCGATGAGCGTGTTGAACACCACCCACACCACGCGCCCCGGGTGGCTGTGCGTGACGCGGGAGAAGAAGTTGCTCCACGCCAACGAACCGGCGTAGGCGTTGGTCACGTTGATCTTGAGCTGCGAGATCACCACGAACAGCGCCGTGGCCGCCACCGCCCAGCCGTACTGCGGGAACACGTACTCGTAGGCCGCCAGGTACATCTGGTTCGGATCCACCGCGCGCTCCACGGGCACCATGTGGGTGATGGCCAGGTAGGCCAGCAGCGCCCCGCCCAGCATCTTGACCACGCCCAGCACCACCCAGCCCGGCCCGCCGGCCAGCACGCCGGCCCACCAGCGTCCGCGGTTGGCCGCGGTGCGCGCCGGCATGAAGCGCAGGTAGTCGGCCTGCTCGCCCATCTGGGTGATGAGCGCGACGCCCACGGTGAGCGCCGCACCGAACAGGTGCAGATCGAACCCTGCCGTGCCGCCGCGATCCCCCGCGTAGTGCGTGATGCCGGCGAACGCACCAGGATCGCGCACCAGCACGTAGCCGAAGGGCACCACCAGCATCAGCAGCCACAGGGGCTGCGTCCACAGCTGCAACCGGCTGATGACCGAGACGCCGTGCGTGACCAGCGGGATGACCACCAATGCGCACACCAGGTAGCCCCAGGCCGGCGGAATGCCCAGCGCCAGTTCCAGCGCGTAGGCCATCACCGCGGCCTCCAGCGCGAAGAAGATGAAGGTGAAGCAGGCGTAGATGAGCGAGGTGATGGTCGAGCCGATGTAGCCGAAGCCCGCGCCGCGCGTGAGCAGGTCCATGTCCACGCCGTAGCGCGCCGCGTAGATGCTGATCGGCAGCCCGGCGGCGAAGATGATCAGCCCGGTCGCCAGGATGGCCCAGAAGGCGTTGGCGAAGCCGTACTGCACCAGCAGCGTGGCGCCCACCGCCTCCAGGATCAGGAAGGCCGCGGCGCCGAAGGCGGTGTTGGCCACCCGCCATTCGGACCATTTGCGAAAGCGCTGCGGGGTGTAGCGCAGCGCGTAGTCCTCCAGCGTCTCGCTGCCGACCCAGCTGTTGTAGTCGCGCCGTACCTTGACGATGCGCTGCGGCGCGTCGTCGTCATCGGTGGGGGAAAGGGCGGGCGCGGCGGCGGTGTCCACACCGTCTTGGTGCAGATTTCATGCCTGCGGGGCGGGCGGGTGGCAGGCGCGGCACGACTGTTGCAAGATCGCCTCCTCGATCCCTGAGCCACCCTCCCATGGAACTGACCCCGCGCGAAAAAGACAAGCTGCTGATCTTCACCGCCGCGCTGCTGGCCGAGCGCCGGCGCGCGCGCGGCCTCAAGCTCAACTACCCCGAAGCCGTGGCGCTGATCTCCGCCGCCGTGATGGAAGGCGCGCGCGACGGCAAGAGCGTGGCTGCGCTGATGAGCGAAGGCCGCAGCATCCTGGCGCGCGACGACGTGATGGAAGGCGTGCCCGAGATGCTGCCCGACATCCAGGTCGAGGCCACCTTTCCTGACGGCACCAAGCTCGTCACCGTCCACCAACCGATCGTCTGAAGCCACGCCCATGCGCCTGCACCGCCTCCTTGCCTTCGCTCTTCCCCTGCTGCCTTGGGTCGCGGCCGCCCATACCGGCGCCGACGCCGGGGCGCACCACCACGGCTTCATGGCCGGCTTCCTGCACCCGCTGACCGGCCCCGACCACCTGGCCGCGATGGTCGCCGTTGGCCTGTGGAGCGCGCTGGCCGCCCGCCGCGCCTGGCCCGACCTGCTGTGGGCGCCGCTGGGCTTCGCCGGCATGCTGCTGGCCGGTGTCCTGCTGGGACTGGCGGGCGTGTCGCTGCCGGCGGTGGAACCGATGATCGCGGCCTCGCTGCTGGTGCTGGGCCTGCTGGTGGCCACGCAGTGGCGCCTGCCCGCGCTGGCGGCGGCGGCGCTGGTCGGCGCCTTCGCGGTCTTCCACGGCGTGGCGCATGGCTACGAACTGGCCGTCGAATCCGGCGCGGCGCTTACGCTGGCCGGCATGCTGGCCGCCACCGTGCTGCTGCACGGCATCGGCATCGCCGCCGGCTGGGCGCTGCGCCATGCCAACCGCTGGGTACCGCGCGTGGCGGGTGCCGCGGTGGCACTGCTCGGCGCGGCCCTGCTGGGCGGCCTCGCCTGAGGAGCGGCCGATGGCGATCATTCCCGGCGAACTGCTGGTCGACGACGGCGACCACGCGCTCAACCCCGGCCGCCGCACGCTCACGCTGGTGGTGCGCAACACCGCCGACCGGCCGATCCAGGTCGGCTCGCACTACCACTTCGCCGAGACCAACGGCGCGCTGGACTTCGACCGCGACGCCGCGCGCGGCATGCGGCTGAACATCGCCTCGGGCACCGCGGTGCGCTTCGAGCCGGGCCAGCAGCGCACGGTGGAGTTGGTGGATTACGCCGGCGCGCGAGCGGTGTACGGCTTTCGCGGACTCGTCCAAGGAAAACTCTAGATGGCAACGATCGGACGCCGCGCCTACGCGGAAATCTTCGGCCCCACCGTCGGCGACCGCCTGCGGCTGGCCGACACCGACCTGGTGATCGAGGTCGAGGAAGACTACACGCTGCGCGCCGGCGGCTACGGCGAAGAAGTGAAGTTCGGCGGCGGCAAGACCATCCGCGACGGCATGGCGCAGGGCCAGCGCATGCGCGCCGAGGGCGCCATGGACACGGTGCTGACCAACGCGCTGATCCTGGACCACTGGGGCATCGTCAAGGCCGACATCGGCCTGAAGGACGGCCGCATCGCCGCCATCGGCAAGGCCGGCAACCCCGACGTGCAGCCGGGCGTGGACATCGTCATCGGCCCCGGCACCGAGATCATCAGCTGCGAGGGCATGATCGTCACCGCCGGCGGCATCGACAGCCACATCCATTTCATCTGCCCGCAGCAGATCGAGGAGGCGCTGGCCTCGGGCGTGACCACCATGCTCGGCGGCGGCACCGGCCCCGCGACCGGCACCTTCGCCACCACCTGCACGCCCGGCCCCTGGCACATCGAGCGCATGCTGCAGGCGGCCGATGCCTTCCCGATGAACCTGGGCTTTCTCGGCAAGGGCAACGCCAGCCTGCCCGGCGCGCTGCACGAGCAGATCGAGGCCGGCGTGATCGGCCTGAAGCTGCACGAGGACTGGGGCACCACGCCCTCGGCGATCAGCAACTGCCTGGACGTGGCCGACGCCACCGACACGCAGGTGGCGATCCATTCCGACACGCTCAACGAATCGGGCTTCGTGGAGAACACCATTGCCGCCGTGGGCGGGCGCGCGATCTGCGCCTTCCACACCGAGGGCGCGGGCGGCGGCCACGCGCCGGACATCCTGAAGGTGGTGGGCGAGGCGAACTTCCTGCCCTCCTCCACCAACCCCACGATGCCCTACACCGTGAACACGCTCGACGAGCACGTCGACATGCTCATGGTGTGCCACCACCTGGACGCCGGCATCGCCGAGGACCTGGCCTTCGCCGAATCGCGCATCCGCAAGGAGACCATCGCGGCCGAGGACATCCTGCACGACCTGGGCGCGATCAGCATGTTCAGCAGCGACAGCCAGGCCATGGGCCGCGTGGGCGAAGTGATCCTGCGCTGCTGGCAGACCGCGCACAAGATGAAGGCGCAGCGCGGCAAGCTGCCCGGGGACGGCGAGCGCCACGACAACTTCCGCGCCAGGCGCTACGTCGCCAAGTACACGATCAATCCCGCCATCGCGCACGGCATCAGCCACGAGGTGGGCAGCCTCGAGGTGGGCAAGTGGGCCGACATCGTGGTGTGGAAGCCGGCCTTCTTCGGCGTCAAGCCCTTCGCCATCCTCAAGGGCGGCAGCATCGCCATGGCGGCGATGGGCGACCCCAACGCCAGCATCCCCACGCCGCAGCCGGTGCATTACCGCCCGATGTTCGGCGCCTTCGCGGGCAGCAAGGCCAGAGGCTCGCTCACCTTCGTCTCGCAGGCGGCGCTGGACATGGGGGTGAAGCAGCGCTACGGCCTGGCCAAGACGCTGAGCGCGGTGAGGAACATCCGCGGCGTGCGCAAGAAGGACATGGTGCACAACGGCCTCGCGCCGGCGATGGAGATCGACGCGCAAACCTACGCGGTGCGCGCCGACGGGCAGCTGCTCACCTGCGAGCCGGCGACGATGCTGCCGATGGCGCAGCGGTATTTCCTGTTCTGAATCGCCAACAGACGCCGGGCCTTGACAGCCCGGCTAAGCTGGCAGGCGACATGTTCATTCGCCTGACTTCGCCTTTTCTCACCATGCTCACCGCCAACAAACTCATGCCCCAGGGCCGCGGCCTCGCGCCCGTGCTCGTCCAGCGAGCCGCCACGGTCGAACTCGACTGGGATGTGCGGCAGAAAAGCCGCTTCGACGCCACCGATTCGCAGGGCCGCGCGATCGGCGTGTTCCTGCCGCGCGGCACGCTCGTGCGCGGCGGCGACGTGCTGGTGGCCGAGGACGGCTCGCTGGTGCGCGTGATCGCCGCACCCCAGCCGGTGCTGCGCATCACCCACTGCAGCGCGCACGGCACGCCCTTCGACCTCACGCGTGCGGCCTACCACCTGGGCAACCGGCACGTGCCGATCGAGCTGAAGCCCGACCACCTCAAGATCGAGCCCGACCACGTGCTGGCCGACATGCTGCGCGCGATGCACCTGATCGTGAACGAGACCGAGGAAGCCTTCGAGCCGGAGGGCGGCGCCTATGGGGCGCAGGCCGGGCACCATCATGCGCATGGCCATGCGCACGATCACGGCCACGACCACGACCACACCCATTCCCACGACCACTCCCACTGATGCCCGCCCCCGCCGACGCCCCCAGCGCCGATGGCCTGCTGCAGTTGATCTGGCTCGCCTCGCCGGCCTTGCCGGTGGGCGGCTTCTCGTACTCCGAAGGCCTGGAGGCGGCGATCGAATGGGCCGGCCTGGACGGCGAGGCGGCGGTGGCCGACTGGCTCGCCGGGCAGTTGCACCTGAGCCTGGCGCGCGGCGACCTGGCCGTCGTGGCGCAGGCCATCGCGGCCTGGTCCGCCGGCGACCGGGGGCGGCTGAAAGCCCTGGACGACTGGGTCTTCGCCACCCGCGAGTCGGCCGAGTTCGCGCTGCAGACCGAGCAGATGGGCCGCTCCTTCGCGGAGTGGCTCAAGCTGCATCACGCGGACACGGTCGAACGCTTCACCGGCCTGTCGCCGAGCTACCCCGTGGCCTTCGCCTTCGCCGCCAGCCGCGCGCAGGCCAGCGTGCGTGACGGCTGCCTGGCCTTCGCCTTCGGCTGGGCCGAGAACATGAGCGCCGCCGCCGTCAAGGCCGTGCCCCTGGGCCAGAGCGCGGGCCAGCGCATCCTGGCGCGGCTCGCGCGCGAGATCCCCGGCGCCGTCGCCCACGCCATGTCGCTCGCCGACGAGGACCGGCAGGCCTTTTCGCCCATGCTGGCCGTGCTGTCGGCGCGGCATGAAACACAATACTCGCGCCTCTTCCGGAGCTGAACCATGCCATCCGCCCTGCACCACATCCCCCATCGCACCAAGAAACTGCCGCCGCTGCGCGTGGGCATCGGCGGCCCGGTCGGCTCGGGCAAGACCACGCTGCTGGAGATGCTGTGCAAGGCGATGCGCGCGCAGTACGACCTGGTCGCCATCACCAACGACATCTACACCAAGGAAGACCAGCGCCTGCTCACCGAGGCCGGCGCGCTGCCCGCCGAGCGCATCATGGGTGTGGAAACCGGCGGCTGCCCGCACACCGCGATCCGCGAGGACGCCTCGATCAACCTCGAGGCCATCGACCGCATGCTGGCCGACTTCCCCGACGCCGACGTGGTGTTCGTGGAAAGCGGCGGCGACAACCTGGCCGCCACCTTCAGCCCCGAGCTGAGCGATCTCACGCTCTACGTGATCGACGTCGCCGCCGGCGAGAAGATCCCGCGCAAGGGCGGGCCGGGCATCACCAAGAGCGACCTGTTCGTCATCAACAAGACCGACCTCGCGCCACACGTCGGCGCCGACCTGGGCGTGATGGAGCGCGACACGCAGCGCATGCGCAAGCACAAGCCCTACGTGATGACGAACCTCAAGACCCGCGAAGGGCTGGCGCAGGTGGTGTCGTTCATCGAACAGCGGGGCATGCTGGGCAGCCGCTAGCATGCCGTCGCCCTGCGCATGACCTTCGCTCCCGACGCTCTGCCCACCAGCCCCGCCGCCGAGCGCAACAAGGGGCCCATCCTGGCCGAACTGCTGCGGCGCCTGCCGGGATCGGGCCGCGCGCTGGAGGTGGCGGCCGGCACCGGCCAGCATGCTGCGCATTTCGCCGCCGCGCTGCCGGGATGGCAATGGCTGCCCACAGAGCCGGATGCGGCGATGCTGCCCGCCATCGCGGCGCGCTGCGCGAATCTGCCGAACGTCGCGCCGCCGCAGGTGCTGGATGTGCGCAGCCCCGCCTGGCCGCTGCCGCCCGCGTCGCTGGACGCGCTGTATTGCGCCAACATGATCCACATCGCGCCCTGGGCCTGCTGCGAGGCGCTGATGCGCGGCGCGGGCCGGCATCTGCGCGCGGGCGGATGGCTGCTGGTCTACGGCCCCTTCCTGGCGGAGGGCGAACCGGTGGCGCCGAGCAACATCGCTTTCGACGCCGACCTGCGACGCCGGGACGCCTCCTGGGGCCTGCGTCGGCTGGGTGCGGTGGCGGATGCGGCCGACGCCGCCGGCCTGGCACTGGCCGAGCGCGTGGCCATGCCCGCCCACAACCTGCTGCTGGTGCTGCAGCGCCGCGTGCCTCCCCCCTGAGCGGGGCCGTGGCGCCAGGCCTCGGCGCGCGCACGCAGAAACTAGTG
>Ga0160444_100277_pt1 | contig 38458 bp, 39 predicted proteins | sample HID1972K_E1MG_FD_108232 | JGI IMG/M metagenome (GOLD analysis project Ga0160444, IMG submission 108232) | Enriched pill bug-associated microbial communities from UW Madison campus, WI, USA - HID1972K_E1 MG | ecosystem: Host-associated > Arthropoda: Insects > Digestive system > Unclassified ... | reverse complement strand
GTTATCTCGATGCCGTGAGTTCCTGGTGGGTCAACGTGTTCGGTCACGCCAACCCGCGCATCAACCAGCGCATCAAGGATCAGGTCGATCAACTGGAACACGTGATTCTGGCCGGCTTCAGCCATCAACCGGTGATCGAGTTGTCCGAGCGTCTGGTGAAGATGACGCCGGAAGGGCTGAACCGGGTGTTCTACGCCGATAACGGTTCGTCCTGTATCGAAGTCGCGCTGAAAATGAGCTTTCACTACTGGCTCAATCGCGGCGCGCCTGCCAAGAAACGCTTCGTCACCCTGACCAACAGCTACCATGGTGAAACCATGGCGGCGATGGCGGTCGGCGACGTGCCGCTGTTCACCGAAACCTACAAAGCGCTATTGATGGACACCCTCAAAGTGCCGAGCCCGGATTGCTATGGGCGCCCCGAAGGCATGAGCTGGGAAGAGCATTCGCGCAACATGTTCGCCGCCATGGAACAGACTCTGGCCGAGAATCATGACAGCGTCGCGGCAGTGATTGTCGAGCCGTTGATTCAGGGCGCCGGCGGCATGCGCATGTATCACCCGGTGTATCTGACGTTGCTGCGCGAAGCCTGTGATCGCTACGGCGTGCACCTGATCCTCGACGAAATCGCCGTTGGTTTTGGCCGTACCGGGACGATGTTTGCCTGTGAGCAGGCCGGCATTCGCCCGGATTTCCTCTGTCTGTCGAAAGCCCTGACCGGCGGCTACCTGCCACTGGCGGCGTGCCTGACCACCGACGAGGTCTACAGCGCTTTCTACGACGACTATCCAACCTTGCGCGCCTTCCTCCATTCGCACAGCTACACCGGTAACCCGCTGGCGTGCGCGGCGGCACTGGCGACGCTGGATATCTTCGAGCACGACAACGTCATCGAGAACAACAAGGCCCTGGCCCAGCGCATGGCCTCGGCGACGGCGCATCTGGTCGATCACCCGAACGTCTCCGAAGTGCGCCAGACCGGCATGGTTCTGGCCATCGAGATGGTCAAGGATAAAGCCACCAAAGAGGCTTATCCCTGGCAGGAACGTCGCGGATTGAAGGTGTTCCAGCATGCGCTGGAGCGTGGCGCGCTGCTGCGCCCGCTCGGCAGCGTGGTGTATTTCCTGCCGCCGTACGTGATCACCCCGGAGCAGATCGACTTCCTCGCCGAAGTGGCTAGCGAGGGTATCGACATTGCCACGCGCGACAGCGTCAGCGTCGCCGTACCGAAAGACTTCCACCCCGGCTTCCGCGATCCGGGCTAACCGTAACTTATCGTTCCCACGCTCCGCGTGGGAATGCAGCCCGGGACGCTCTGCGTCCCAAAGCGGACGCAGAGCGTCCATTGAGGCATTCCCACGCAGAGCGTGGGAACGATCTAATCTGAGAGACCCGAAATGAGACTGTCCCGCTTCTTTATCGACGCCCCCCTGAGCACCGGCGAACACGAATTGCCGGAGGCCCAGGCGCATTACATCAGCCGCGTGCTGCGCATGGCCGAGGGCGATGCGGTGCAGTTGTTCGACGGATCTGGCCATGAGTTTCGCGGCGCTCTGCTGGAAGTCGGCAAGAAGCGCGTGACCGTGCAGATCGACGAGCAATTCGCCGGTCAGGTCGAATCGCCGCTGCACATCCATCTCGGCCAAGGTTTGTCCCGTGGCGAGCGCATGGACTGGGCGATTCAGAAAGCCACCGAGCTGGGCGTGAATGAAATCACGCCGATCTTCAGTGACCGCTGTGAAGTCCGCCTCAAGGACGAACGCGCCGACAAACGCCTGCTGCACTGGCGCCAGGTGGCGATCAGCGCGTGTGAACAGTGTGGGCGCTCGCGGGTGCCGGTGATTCATCCGCCGGTGTTGTTGGCAGACTGGATCAAGCAGACCGAAGCCGAGTTGAAACTGGTGCTGCACCCGGTCGCGGAGCCGTTGGTGAGTCATGCCAAACCGGCGACGCTGGCTTTCCTGATCGGGCCGGAAGGCGGTTTGACGGATGCCGAAGTCGAGCAGGCCAAAGGCAACGGCTTCCACGCCGCCCGCCTTGGCCCGCGGGTCTTGCGTACCGAGACGGCGCCGGTGGTTGCACTGGCAGTGGCCCAGCAGCTTTGGGGGGATTTCTAATCCACAATTGGAATACGTTCCCCTGTAGGAGTGAGCCTGCTCGCGATAGCGGTGGATCAGCCACAAACGCTGTCGACTGACAGGACGCTATCGCGAGCAGGCTCACTCCTACAGGGGGATGGTGGCGTCTCTAGAGGACATAAAACAGAATCGCGACAAAGTGCAGCAAGCTCCCGGCAATCACGAACAGATGCCAGATCCCATGCGCGTGCCGCAGCCGGTGATCCAGGGCAAAAAAGATAATCCCCACCGTGTACAAAACCCCGCCTGACGCCAGCCAGGCAAACCCGGTAGTGCCCAGCGCCGCAATCAGCGGCTTCACCGCCACCAATACAATCCAGCCCATCACCGCATAAATCACGATCGACAGAATCCGCGCCTCTGATCGCGGTTTGATCTCTTGCAGGATGCCAATCAGCGCCAGCCCCCAGACAATCCCGAACAACGTCCAGCCCCACGGCCCGCGCAGGGTCACCAGGCAGAACGGCGTGTAACTGCCGGCAATCAACAGGTAGATCGAAAAGTGATCGACCTTCTTCATGATCGCTTTCTTGCGCCCGCGCACGCTGTGGTACACGGTGGATGCGCTGTAGAGCACCAGCAAGGTGAACGCGTAAATCGCCACACTGACAATCTTCCACGGGCTACCGTCGAGGCAGGCGATCACCAACATCCACACGCCACCAATAAATGCTGCCACTGCCCCGACCAGATGGGTCCAGGCGTTCAATCGTTCTCCGTGATACATGTATTGCTTACCTCATATTCATTACCGCAGCGCGCAAGGCTCGGGCCTTGAGCGTAAAAGCGCAATCAAAAGATCGCAGCCTTCGGCAGCTCCTACCTTCGAACGCATTCCAATGCAGGAGCTGCCGAAGGCTGCGATCTTTTGATCTTCAAGGCACAATCGACGCATTCCAAAAAGAGTCCGCGCCATGCTGATCGACGAAGAGTTGACCCTGAAAAAACTCGAGGTGTTCCTCGCTTTCATGCGCACCGGCAACCTCGCCCGTGCTGCTGCCGAGCTGCAGACCAGCAACGTCAGCGTGCACCGCGCGATCCACTCGCTGGAAAGCGCCCTGCGCTGCCCGCTGTTCAAACACGAAGGCCGCAACCTGACACCGCTGGAAAGTGCTTATGTGCTGGAGGAGCGCGCGCAGAAGCTGATCAACGACGTCGTCGAAAGCGTACGCCTGACCCGCGAAGCCGCTGGCTTCTCGGCTGAACGCTTCAAGCTTGGCTCGCTGTACTCGCTGACAGTGAAAACCGTGCCGCAACTGATCATGGGCCTGAAAATCCGCCGCAGCGAACTCAACATCGACCTGATCCTCGGCTCGAATATCGACCTGCTGTACAAGCTGAAGAACATGGAAGTCGACGCGATACTGGTGTCGCTGGACGACAGCATCAACGACCCGGACTGCGAGCAGATTGCACTGTTTTCCGATGACATCTTCCTCGCCACCCCGGCGGACTCAAAGTTCGCTCAGCGCAGTGAAGTGGATCTGGCGGAAGTACGCGATGAAACTTTCATCACCCTGACCCAAGGTTTTGCGACCCATCAGGACGGTGTGCGGGTGTTCAAGCAGGCAGGGTTCGAGCCGAAGGTGGCGATGCAGGTGAATGACATCTTCACGCTGTTGAGCATGGTCAGTTCGGGGGTGGGTTATGCGTTGCTGCCAGGAAGGATTGCGGCGGTGTATGAGAATCGGGTGAAGCTGATTCCGTTGCAGGCGAAGTATCGGTTGCAGCAGCACATTGGCGTAGTGTTTTTGAAAGCCAAGGAGCGCGATCCGAATTTGTTGGCGTTGTTGGCGGAGTGTCGGATGTATGCGAATCGGCAGTTGGCGGATTAACAGCAGATCAAGAGCTTACCCCCTCACCCCAGCCCTCTCCCCCAAGGGGGCGAGGGGGAAAGGGAGCAGATCGGGGGCTTTTCAAGACCTGAGTTCGACTCAGGACTTTCAGGTCGGCGTACCTCCAACATCCACCTCGGTCAGTCCTCTCTCCCTCAAGGGGGCGAGGGGGAAAGGGAGCAGATCGGGGGCTTTTCAAAACCTGAGTTCGACTCAGGAATTTCAGGTCGGCGTACCTCCAACATCCACCTCGGTCAGTCCTCTCTCCCTCAAGGGGTAGAGGGAGCAGATCTCCATGGGTCTCAAAGCCTGAGTTCGACTCAGGACTTTCAGGTCGATGTATAACGCCAAAACACCTCGGTCAGTCCCCTCTCCCCCCGGGAGAGGGCTAGGGTGAGGGGCTTTTGATTTTCAGCCCACAATCCCGCGAACAATGAAGAACAACAGCGACGGCCCAAGCAAACACCCCAGCCCGGTGTGGAACGTAGCGGTCAACGCCCCATAAGGCACCAACCGCCGATCCGTCGCCGCCAGCCCCGCCGTCACCCCACTCACCGTCCCGGCCAAGCCACCAAACACCATCGCCGAACGCGGGTTATCCAGGCCCATCCAGCGCGCCGCGACCGGCGTGCCGACCATCACCAGAATCGCCTTGATCAACCCGGTGGCAATCGACAGCGCCATCACATCCGAGGTCGCGCCAATCGCCGCGCCGGTCACCGGCCCGACGATATAAGTCACCGCGCCCGCGCCAATGGTGGTCATGCTCACCGCATCGCGATAACCAAACGCCCAGGCCATGCACGCGCCGACAATGAACGGCAGGATCGTGCCGAGCAGCAAGGCAATCACACCAATCAACCCGGCCTTCTTCGCCTCGGTCGCCTGCACTTCAAACGCAGTGGCCACAATCGCAAAATCACGCAGCATCGCCCCACCCATCAGGCCGATGCCGGAGAACAACGTCAGGTCCGCCAGACCTTTCTGCCCGCCAGTCATGGTGCCGCCGACCCACGCCAATACCAGACCGATGACGATGGCAATCGCCGAGCCGTGAATGCGTCCGAACGTCAGGCGTTTGGACAGAACCACCGACACCCACATGATCACGCCGACAAAAGCGAATGCAGTGACCAGTCCGTTATGTTCCAGACCTTTCTCGATGAGATCCCACATATCAGCGGCCTCCTACTGGCGTGCCGACCGGGGAGATTTCCGCCGGCTCGTCGGGCAATGGCTCGCCTTTATGCGTGCGGCTGATCAGGGCAATCGTGCAGCCACAGACCACCACTGAACCGATCGCCGCCAGCACCGCCACCGGGCCACCGTGCAGCGCAGTAACGACGTTCTGTTGCGCGGCCATCGCCACCACCACCGGAATGTACATCGCGCCCCAGAAGCCGACGCCCATCTCGCATTCCTTGGTCATGCCGCCGCGCTTCTGCATCCACAACCGCGCGCAGATCAACAGGATCATGGCGATGCCGACCCCGCCGACATTGGATTTGACGCCCAACAACACGCCGAGCATGTCACCCATGATCACCCCTGCCAGCGTACAGATCGCGAGCAGCGCCACACCGTAAATAATCATTGTTGTAGTCCTCAAAGTGCATCGTCGAATGTTGTTTTTGTTGTTCGAAGCTTGAGTCGGCGGTTTTAAGGTTGGCGACCACCCTCCTCACGCAACAGCGCCTGCAAGGTGTCGAGACGCGCACTGTCGAAGGCAGTGACCGTGCCCTGCTCGAACACCCGGCGCGCCAGCCCGGTCAGTACCGCACCGGGCGGCAGTTCGATCTGTAAACGCACGCCGCGCTCGTAGGCGCTTTGCACGGTGCCGCGCCAGTCCACCACGCGGCACATGTTGAAGGCGAGGTCGTCGCGCAGCGCTTCTACTTTGGTCACAGGGCGTGCGCGACTGCCGCTCAGGTAGGCGACCCGAGGGGTTTTCAGTTCAATTTTGGCGAAAGCTTCGGCGAGGGTTTGCGCCGGTTTTTCCAGCAATGGGCAGTGCGACGGCACGCTCACTGCCAAACGTTTTGCCAGACCAGCGCCGCGACTGCGCGCCAGTTCGGCCACGGTTTGCATGGCCTTGTCGCTACCCGCAATCACCACTTGGTTATCGGCGTTGATGTTGGCCAGATACACCGGCAAATCCTCGCTGTGCACCTGCGCCAGCAGCGTTTCGACTGTGGATAACTGCAGACCGATGATCGCGGTCATGCCGTAGCCTTGTGGATAAGCCTGTTGCATCAGTTCGCCGCGCAGGCTGACCAGATGCAACGCGTCGCTGAAGCTCAAAGAACCGGCAACCACCGCTGCCGGGTAAGCGCCGATGGACAGACCGGCGACGTAATCCGCTGTGAGTCCGTCCTGCAATAACTGCCGTGAAGCAGCGACACCAGCGATCAGCAGGCAGAGTTGAACCGCTCTTGTCGTGCGCAGTGCTTCGCTGGAATCGAGCAGCAAAACATCCTCACCAAGCACATCACTGGCTTCGACCAAGGTTTCGCGAGGCAAGCGCTGAAGCATGCCCGCTTGCTGCGCGCCCTGGCCGGGGAACACCAGCAGACTGCTCACGCTGCCTGCTCCTGCGGGTTCCACGGATCAATCACCAGGCAAGCCTGATGAGCATTTTTCAGCAACACGCGCGCCGAACCGCTGGCCCATTCACGCAACGCCACAGCACCTAGCGGCGTCTGCAATTGCATATCGACCCGGCACACGGCTTGATCGAAAATCGCGACGAATTTGCGTGCCTGATTACGGGTGATCAGTTGCGGTGTACGCAGAATCAAATCGAGGTCGCTGGCCGCGTGCATCGCGGTAGAACCACTGGCCAGTTCAAACCCGACACTGCCGCTGACACCCCAGACCCAACCGCAATCATCAAGCATCGGCCGCAGTTGTTTGAGCGCCTGCATGACCGGCAGATCGCGCTCGCTGTCGACATGACAAAGCGCTTCCGGACTGACCCGACAGGCAATCGAATCGACCGCCATAAACGCCGCCAGCCGCTGCTCGCGCAGCACACCGCGCACGCCGACCGCGACAAAACCTTCTTCGCTCAGCGCCCGCCGCACCACCACCGGTTGCCCGGCGGCGAGCGACTCGACTGCCCACTGCGGCGCATCCGCCGGCAACTGCGCCGGGGTCATGCCCCAGAGCAGATCGTGGGCCAGAGGTGTGTTCACCACTGTGCCCTCAGCAATTCGCGCACGCGGCTGGAGGCAGCACGATTCTTCGCGCCGAGACGATTGCTCAAGTCAGTGCTGGAGATATCGCCGATGGCTTGTTTGAGGCATTCGTTCACCCGTGCCAGATCCTCTGCGGTTGGCTGCTCAATCTGCTGCACCGACAGGGTTTCCCAGAGCAAACCGAGGCTCGCATAACTGTCGATGTCATAAGCCATTGGCGGCACGCTGGCGGCCAGCGCTTCCAACTCTTCAACACTGCGCAACGTCACCCGCGCCGCCGAAGCCTTGCCCATCGCATGCACCATCACGCCCGGATCACGCAGCGCAATCAAACGATTGGCCTGATAACCGTGAGCCAGAAACGCTCCGGACATCGCCTTACCGACCAACAACGCAATCACTGGATGCCCGGCCAAACGTGCGCGGGCATAACTGTCCGCCGCCCCGGCCAGCGCCTGATGAATACCGAGCGCTTCTTCGCGCCGACCATAAGCCTGGCTCGGCACATCGACGATGGCGATGATCGGACGCTTCTGCGCTTTATCACGATCAGCAGTGATCACGTCATCCACAGCCTTGGCCAGACCCCAGCCTTCGAGCAATCCGACCTCGCCATTGCGAGCACGCGGAAAACGATTGTCCGGGTCAGCGACCACCGCGATAAAACGCCCCAGCTCACCGTCGGCAACTTTCAACGAGGCCGGCAGCCCTTCGACCGCGACAGCGCCCGCGCTCAAGGCGTTGAACCAGTTCAAACCGCGCAATGAATAGCCACTCATGAGCGCTCTCCTTGATACAGATCGCGAACCACCGACGGTTCGATTTGCGGGTCAGTGTTCAGACTGCTCAGGCGTTGCAGGAACCAATCAGCGCGCTGACTACGCTGTTGCGCTGGCAAACCTTGCTTGAGCAATTCGCCGACCTGCTGCCGAATCTTCGCCACGTCGTCGGCGACATAACGATCGACCAGACCGCTGGCGAAACGCTGCTCGCCACCGGTCAGGCTCCAAATGAACGGCCGGTCGCGGGAGTCGTATTCTTCGATCCCGGCTTCTTGCTCGATCACCTGCGGCCCGTTCAAACCGAGACGTGCTTCCTGAGTCACCAGCAAATAGCTGCACAACGCCGCCGCAATCGACATACCACCGAAGCAACCGACGCTGCCCGCAACCACGCCGACCACCGGTTGGTACTGCTGCAAATCGACAATCGCTGCGTGAATATCGGCAATCGCCGCCAGCCCGAGATTGGCTTCCTGCAAGCGCACACCACCGGTTTCCAGCAGCAGCACCGCGCGGGTCGGAATGCCTTTGCGGTTGTCCTCAGCCGCCAGTTCCAGCGCGCCGGCAATCTTCGCCCCGCCGACTTCGCCGAGGCTGCCGCCCTGAAACGCGCCTTCAATCGCGGCAATGACTACCGGCAAACCGTCGAGGCTGCCCTTGGCGATCACTACACCGTCATCGGCCTGCGGCACCACGCCCTGACGTTCGAGCCACGGCGACATCACCCGTTGAAACGGGTCGAGCAATTCGCGAAAACTGCCGGCATCGAGCAAGGCTTTCGCCCGTTGCCGCGCGCCGAGTTCGACGAAGCTGTGTTTGTTGAGCAACGCGGCGCTGTCAGTCATGGCCGATCTCCTCGAAACCTTGTTCCAGACGCAAGCGCACCACCCCCGGCGTCGCGCCGAAGTCGTGGATATCAATAGCCATCGCCGGCGGGGTGGTGCCGTCGAACATCCGCGCAAACAGATGCTGCCAGCGCAGTTGCGCGCCGTTCACCGAGGTCTGCACATTGATCGTCAGCTTGCCGGCCAGACCCGGCTCGATCAGCACTTCCAGATCACCCGAGCCGACACAACCGACCAGCGCACGACCGCGTGGCGGCTGCCCGGCGGGGAATTCAAACGATAGGGTTTCCATCAAAACGCTCCCTGAAGGATGCCGTCGCGCTCGATGCGATCGAGCAGCAGCGTGGCGGCGAGCAAGTCGGCGGCGCCACCGGGCGAGGCATTCAATGCGATGAGTTGTTGATCCAGTTCGTGCAGGCGGCGGCGACCGCTGAGACTGGCGCTGCCACCGGCGTCGAGCACCGCTTGCGCGCCGAGTTGCATGGCCTGCAAACCCTCTTCGCCGGCGCGGTAGAGCACGCAGGTGTCGGCCAGATTGGTCATGATCGCGAGCAAGGCGTCGAGCCGGGCGTTCTGTTCGCCATGGCCGTTGGCGCGGCTGAGTTTGAGTTGCGGCAGACCGCGTTGCAGCACCGAAGGGAAGCCGAGTTGCGCTTCTTCACGCGCGCCGCGTGCGCCGTAACGCAGGGCGACTTGCGCGCCGTGACTCAAGGGTTTTGGTGCGTGGCGATCGTCCAACAAGGCCAGACGTGCGGCGCGCAGAGAGACTTCGTTGACACTAGAAGATTGTGGTTCCAGTGCAGCGGCGGTCACCAATAATCCCAAGGCCCAGATCGCCCCGCGATGCGTATTCACACCGTTGGTGGTGGTGAGCATCGCTTGTTCGCCTTCGCGCCCGATACGACCAATCGCTTCGCGCAACGTTGAATCGACTTCACCGATCTCAACCGCCGCTTCAGCCATTTCCTTGAACGCCGGCCACAACGACAGCGCCGACGCGTGCATCAGGCCCAGGTGCAAATCGGTGTGCGCGCCATTGCCGCGACGGTCGACCAGTGCCGGTTTCGGCGACAGATCGGCTTCGTCGATCAGCGCGTCCACCGCCAGATCGGCCAATCGATCAGCCAGGGACAGCGGTTTCGCTTGCAGGTTAAATGCGTGCATTACCAGCTCCTGAATTTGGCGGGCGGGTTGTACAGGCCGCCGGACCACTCGACCAGATCGGCCACGCTTTTCGCCGCGAGCAATTCGCGGGTGGCGTCGGTGCGGCGGATACCGAGGTCTTCGGGCAAGGCGATCAGGCCTTCGCGGCGCATGCGTTCGGTGTCTTTCGGGTTGTGGCGCAGGCCGATGGCGGTGACACCCGCGACGGCGGCGATCATCGCCTGGCGCTCTTCCAGCGAGCGCGCCTTGTACAGGTAGGCGATGCCTTCTTCGGTGAGCAGGTGGGTGACGTCGTCGCCGTAGATCATGATTGGTGCGAGTGGCATGCCGCTTTTCTTCGCCACTTCCACGGCGTCGAGGGTTTCAACGAAGGTCGGTTTGCCGCCCTCCTGGAACGTCTCGACCATTTGCACCACGAGTTTTTTGCCGCGTTCGAGCATCGGTTGCTGCGAGTCGTCATGACGCATGTCCAGCCACGCCGGGGTGCCGTGACGGCGACCGCGCGGGTCATGGCCCATGTTCGGCGCACCGCCGAAACCGGCGAGGCGGCCACGGGTCACGGTCGAAGAATGGCCGTCGCCATCGACCTGCAACGTCGCGCCGATAAACAGATCCACCGCGTATTGCCCGGCGAGCTGGCAGAACATCCGGTTGGAACGCAGGGAGCCGTCGCGGCCGGTGAAGAACACGTCGGGGCGCGCGGCGATGTAGTTTTCCATGCCCAGTTCGGTGCCGAAGCAATGCACGCTTTCGACCCAGCCACTTTCAATCGCCGGGATCAATGTTGGGTGCGGGTTGAGCGTCCAGTTGCGGCAGATCTTGCCTTTGAGGCCGAGGGATTCGCCATAGGTCGGCAGGATCAATTCGATGGCGGCGGTGTTGAAACCGATGCCGTGGTTGAGCGACTGCACGTTGTGTTTTTCGTAGATGCCGCGAATCGCCATCATCGCCATCAACACGTGCACAGGCTTGATGTGCCGTGGGTCGCGGGTGAACAGCGGTTCGATGTAGAACGGCTTGTCGGCGACCACGACGAAATCGACCCACGACGCCGGGATGTCCACGCGGGGCAGCTCGCTGACGTCGTCGACCAACTGGTTGACCTGGACGATGACAATGCCGTCGCTGAACGCGGCCGGTTCGATCAGTGCCGGGGTGTCTTCGGTGCTCGGGCCGGTGTAGATGTTGCCGGCGCGGTCGGCCATGAACCCGGCTGAGAGCACGACGTTGGGGATCAGGTCCACCACCAGTCGGGCGTAGAGTTCTATGTAGGTGTGGATTGCGCCGATTTCCAGCAGACCGTCTTCGAGCAACTGGCTGATGCGCAGGCTCTGGGTGCCGGCGAAGGAGAAATCGAGCTTGCGGGCGATGCCGCGTTCGAACAGGTCGAGGTGCTCGGAGCGACCGACGCTGGGCATGATCATGTGCAGGTCGTGGAGCTTTTCCGGGTCGGCTTTGGCCAGCGAGCGCGAAAGGAAATCCGCTTGCTTCTGGTTGTTGCCTTCCAGCACCACACGGTCGCCGGGATGGATCAGCGCTTCGAGCGCGGCGACGATCTTGTCGGTGGGCAACACCACACCGTCGGCCAGCCCGCGCACCTTGTCGAGGCGGCGCTGCTTCTCATCGCGCCGCCGCGTCCAGCGCGAGTCGGGGGAAATTGTTGTTGTCATGCTCACTCCACGGGGTTCGCTGTCGTGGAGCTAAGGTAGGCGCGTGGGGTGGGGGCATCAATCAAGCGCGGTGGTGAATCATTACGCTCAGGGTAATGATCAAGAGCCGCCCTCACCCTAGCCCTCTCCCGGAGGGAGAGGGGACTGACCGAGGTGTCTGGCGCCATACATCGACCTGCCCCACCGAGTCGATTATGGATTCACAGCAGGATTTTCAGGTCGGCGTAACTTGTGAGCATCCCACGGTCGGCCCCCTCTCCCTCCGGGAGAGGGCTGGGGTGAGGGTCGGCTTTGAAGTCACTCCGTCGGCACCAACTTATCCAACAAACGATTGACGGCCATCTCCGCCACCATCACCACCTGCGCAATACCCTGCACAGTCTTGCGGTGCGTACCTTCAACCATCGCCGCATGGTTGTTGAGCATCACCGTAGCCGAACCGAGGGTTTCGCTGGCGTCAGCCAGCAGGGATTCGGTGTCGGCATTGGGGTTGGCCATGTACAGCGTGTTCGGGGTGTAGGGCGTGGCCATGAGGTCGGCGTTGGTCGGGCCGAGGTAATGGTCGAGGGCGCGTTCGGCGGCTTCGTGGAATTTCTTCGAATCGGGGGATTCGTAGGGGGATGCCGGGTCTGCGAGCGGGGGGTTAGGCGTTGGTTTAATCATCTTCAGGTTCCGAAATAAAGCTGGAACCACTTCTCTGCTAAAAGAAGGGGTGGCAGCTGAACGCAGGTTAGCAGACCGGGGAACCTAAGGAAGCCGGCGCGCCGAAGCGCCCTGCGCACAGCCGCCATCGAATGCAGGCGCTGAGCCTGACGATGATGCATGTGCACCCTTAGATTAACCACGAGCTGCTAAACCCGATCACTGGGAATCAGTGACGGAATCAAGTTACGCAGCATGCCCAAGGCGCACAAGCCGGCGGATTCTGGTACATGCGTAGGCAGCGGCGCAAGGATTTGTAGGTTAGGGAGCCGTAACACCGGGTGTCTTTAAACAGATGTGCCTGGATGCGTTTATTGCGCTGCGGGGATTGAGGATTTGTCTGTCGGATTTTGGTGGATGCCGCAGGCGCTATCGCGAGCAGGCTCACTCCTACAGGGGAATGCATTCCAAATGTAGGAGTGAGCCTGCTCGCGATGAGGCCAGTCAGGCCAATGAAAATTCTGGATCAGTGAACCAGCCCAGCATCCACCAACAACTTCTCCAGCCCCAACAAATCCGGCACCTTCGCCACTTGCTCCCCGACCTGCACCGCCGCCTGCTCCAACCCACACAACGGCACATCGACATAACTCAACTGACTGTCGAGCTTGTACGACCGCGGAATCCCCTGCACCAGCAGCGCAATGAACTTCAGCTCCGGCAACCCACCGAGGGCATTGAGGATGACAATCCGCGCGCGCTCGCCAATGACGATTTTCTGCCCGCACGCCGACTCAAAACTCAGCAACGGAATCTGCCGCTCGCGCCACTTCACCCGCCCCAGATACCACGGCGGCGTATCGAGATCGAAGGCACTGGCCTGGTAATCAATCAACTCAGCGACAGCGACGTTAGGCAAAATCAAATTGCGATCCGCCAACGGCAGCAGCAACCCGGTCAGCTGACTGCTGCGCTGATTATGCCGGCGCTCATGCATGTTTCTTGCTCCAGTGGGCAATGCTTTCAAGCAGCACCGACTCTTGATACGGCTTGCCGAGGTAGTCGTTGACGCCAATCGCCATGGCGCGGTCGCGGTGTTTCTGCCCGGTACGCGAGGTGATCATGATGATCGGCAGGTGTTGCAGGCGTTCGTCGTTGCGCACCTGGGTAGCGACTTCGAAGCCGTCCATGCGCGGCATTTCGATGTCGAGCAGCATCAGGTCGGGCATGTGTTCTTCGAGCAGTAGCATGGCGTCGACACCGTCCTTGGCCGTCAGCACGTTCATACCGTGGCGTTCGAGCAAGCGGCTGGTGACCTTGCGCACGGTGACCGAGTCGTCGACCACCATCACCAGCAGCGGTTTGTGTGGTTCGCTGTCGATCTCTGGCAGCGTCGGTGTCTGCGCAACTCGCGCCTGCATCGCGCGGATTGGCGCGAGCAGATCGAGAATCAGCACCACCCGGCCATCGCCGAGAATCGTCGCCCCGGACACGCCCTGCACCGCTGCGAATTGCGCGCCGAGGCTCTTGACCACGATCTCCCGGGTGCCGGCCATGGTATCCACCAGCACCGCGATGCGCCGGTCGTTGTAGTGCACCAGCAGCACCGGCAATGGCAGATTCTGGCCGAGCAGTTTCGGCCGTAGCGCGGTTTTCAGCAGTTCACCGAGGTAGCACAGTTCATAGGTCTGGCCGCCGTACTGGTAACGCGGCGGATCAACCCGGAAGTGTCCTTCCAGATCATTCGGCAACACGCGAACGATGCCTTCGATGGTGTTCAGCGGGATCGCATATTGATCCTCACCGCACTGCACCATCAGCGCACGGTTGACCGACACGGTGAACGGCAGGCGAATGCGGAAATGCACGCCCTGCCCCGGCACCGAGTCGATGCTCATGCTGCCGCCCAGTTGCCGCACCTCTTCGTGCACCACGTCCATACCGACGCCACGTCCGGAAATCTGGGTGATCTTCTCCGCTGTGGAAAAGCCCGGCTGAAGGATGAACTGCAACACGTCGCGGTCGCTGATCTCGGCTTCCGGCGCGAGCATGCCACGCTTGATCGCCTTGCGCCGCACCGCTTCCAGCGGCACCCCGGCGCCGTCATCGCGAATGTCGAAAACGATGTCGCCGCCCTCGCGGGACAGGTCGAGGCTGATCTGCCCTTGCGCCGGTTTACCCGCCGCCAGCCGCACTTCGGCAGACTCCAGACCATGGTCGACGGCATTGCGCAGCATGTGTTCCAGCGGCGCCGCCATGCGTTCGAGCACATTGCGATCCATCTCGCCTTCGGCGTTGCCGACGACGAAGGCGACGTCTTTGTTCAGCTCTTCAGCGACCTGGCGGACGATGCGTTTGAGGCGCGGCAACATGCGCTCGAACGGCACCATGCGCGTGCGCATCAAGCCCTCCTGCAATTCGGTGTTGATGCGGCCCTGTTGCTGCAACAGGTTCTCGGCGTCGTGATTGCGGCGGTCGAGGGTTTCCTTGAGGTCGAGCAAATCGGAGGCGGATTCAAACAGCGCCCGCGACAGTTGCTGCAACTGCGAATGGCGGTCCATTTCCAGCGGGTCGAATTCCTCGTAGCCGAGGCGTTCGGCATCGACTTGCTGACGGCTGAGAATCCGCCCCTGAGTTTCAGTGTCGAGACGGCGCAACTGATCGCGCATCCGTTCGATGGTGGTTTCCATCTCGTTCAGCGCGATCTGTGCGTCGTTGACTTGCTGTTCGATACGACCACGGAAGATCGAGGTTTCGCCGGCCAGATTGACCAGTTCATCAAGCAGTTCGGCGGAGACCTTGACCATGTCTGCGCCCGCTTCGGCGGTCGGTGGCGCCGCATCAGTCTTGACCGGCACAGGTAGCACTGGCGGCGTTTCTACCGTCACCGGATGGCTGAAATTCTGGATCGCGTTGATCAGCCGATCCGCCGGCGGACACGGTTGCCCGGCGCGCACGCCATCGAGCATTTGCGCCAAGCGATCATGCCCGCGCTGCACCAGCGCAAACAGCTCCGCCGACGGCTGCAAAGCACCGCTGGAAAGACTTTCGTAAAGGTATTCCAGCTCATGGGCGAGGTCGCCGATCGGGCCGATTTCGACCATCCGCGCACCACCCTTGAGGGTGTGCAGATCGCGCAGCAGGGTTTCCACTTCCTGACGATTGCCTGGCTCCGCCTGCCAGCGCAGCAGTGCGGCGCCGGAGTTTTCGATGATGTCGAAACCTTCTTCGAGGAAGATCTCCAGCAGCTCCGGGTCGTGGCCGGCGCTGTCGTGATCAATCGTTGCTGGCGGCGTTTCGGCGACGATTGGGCCTTGGCGAACCTGACGAATCGCGTCGATCAGATCCTGCGCCGGGGTCAGCGGCTGATGGTTTTGCAACTGATCAAGCAACAGCGCCAAGCGGTCATGGCTCTTGAGCAGCAAGCGCCCCAGGCTTTCGTTGTGGTGGTAGCGACGATCGACCAAACCTTCGTAAAGGCTTTCCAGCTCTTGAGCCAGATCGCCGATGGCCTCGACTTCAGCCATCCGCGCGCCGCCCTTGAGCGTATGCAAATCGCGCTGCAACGAGGACAGCGGCGCAACGTTATCCGGGTCGTTCAGCCAGCGCTGCAGGGCTTGGCCTGAGCTGTCGAGAATGTCGACCGCCTCTTCGAGGAAGATCTCGACGATCTCGTCATCGGGCTCAAGCGCCGTTGCCTTTTGCTGCAACTCGGCGGTGGCGCTGCCCAGTTCACGGATGCTCAGGGTGCGGCTGCCATCACTGCGGATCAGGCCCATCGACGACGGATCGAGACTCTCATCAAGCAGGTCATGCAGCGCCCGAATCCGCGCCGGTTGCGGCGTGACTTCCTGTCCGGCCGCCAGTTCGTCGAGCATGTTGATCAGCGCTTCGTGAGCGTTTTGCGCTTCCTGGAAAAACCGCTCGCTGACCGCCAGGCTGCTTTCTTCCACCGCGCCATACAGGTCGAGCAAGGCTTCACAGAGCACATCGACCGGCAGCAGATCGGCCATGTGCGCGCCTTCGCCAAGGGTGGTCAACTCATCCAGCAAGGCGCTGAGTTCCTGACGCTCGCCGGGGTGTTGCTGCCAGCGCTGCAAGAGGCTTTCGGCGTCGAGGAGGATGTCCATGCCTTGAGCGAGGAAGTTGTTGATCAGTTGCGGATCACGCTTGATCCGCAGGCCGGTGTTCGGCGCATTGAGGATGGTTTCCAGGCGCTCGGCGAGCAGCGTGTCGGTGCGTTTGATCAGCGACTGCGCACCGACAATCGGCGCCAGCGGATCATGCTTGAGCTGGCGCAAGCCGATACGAAACAGGCCTTCGGCTTCCAGCAGCAACTCCACTTCGTCGAGGTCCAGCGGCAACTGATGCGCCTTGAACTCCCGAGCCAATTGATCGAGCGATGCGGCCAGTTCGGCAATCGGCAACACGCCTGCCATCGACGCGCTGCCCTTGAGCGTGTGCAGGGCGCGCTGCAATTCGTCGCTGGCCTGCAACGGCACATGCTCGGCGGCCTGATCAAGGAAGCGATTGAGGCTGGCGAGGTGGGTTTCGGCTTCCTTGCGGAAGATCTCCAGCAACAGCGGATCGAGCGCTGCGACATCGTCGACGTCTTCGGCGGCCAGCGGCTCGTCCCCCTTGGCCAAGGCGTGAGCGCGGGCAGCGAGTTGATCGACATCGCTGCGCTGGCGTTGGCTGTTGGTGGCGAATTCGCTGATCAACTCGGGCAACAACAGCACGGTGTCGGTCAGCACTTGCTGCACCACCGAGCCCGGCTCGACACTTTGTTCAAGCACACGGTTGAGCAGGTTTTCCACCGACCAGGCCAACTCACCGAGAATCAGCGCGCGGACCATGCGCCCGCTGCCCTTGAGGGTGTGAAAAGCGCGGCGCAATTCGGTCAGCGCATCACGATCCTGCGAATTGGCGATCCAGCGCGGCAGGTATTCGTGGAGAACTTCGAGGACCTCATCGGTCTCTTCGAGGAACACTTCGCGCAGTTCATCGTCGACCGGTTCTTCATCGGCCGGCGGCGGCATCAGGCTGCCGGGGGTGATCAGGGCCGGCGGGTTGAGCGCTGAAACCGGGCTGGCCAGAACGTCGGCCAGCGACTGCACGATTTCCGGGTCATCCAGCGCCTGCATGTCCTGCATCACCAGCGCTTCGCTCGGGCTGAGGACATCATCGAGTACTGGCACATGCGGCGCGCCGGGCTGCTCATCGGGAAAGAAACCGAGACTGGCGAGGGATTTCTGCGCGACATCCAGCAGTTGTTCGCCGGGGGCCTGCGGATCGTCGCTCAAGCGTTCGAGGTAATACTCAAGGCTGCTGATGACATCCGCCAGATGATCGAGTTGCTCCCAACCCGGCTCGTGCGGATCGATTAGCAAATGTTCGCGGATAAAACCGTTGCACGCCTCGACCAGACTCGCCGCGCGATTCAACGGAATCATCGCCAGCGCACCGCGCACCTGAGTCAGCAGCGCCGGCAACGGTTGCAGTTGCTGGCGATCCCAATCGGCGTCGATGTAATCGACGATCATGTCCTTGGCCTGTTGCAGGCAGATGCGCGCTTCCTTGATCACGATCTGGTGAATCTGCGTCAGGTCTGTGGTTGGCAGGCGCGCGTCTTCCGGATTTTCCGGCTCGACGGTGCCGACCATTCCGGCCAGCGTCGCTTCGACGTAGAGCAGCGCGCCGGCAACATCCATCAGGATCGCGTCGTTCGGTTCGCGCTGGCCTTGGGCAAGGCTGAGCACCACCGCCAATTGATCAATGATGACTTTGCGCGGCTGACCAAAACCGAGCACGGCGAGGGTGTCGGCGATCTGCCTTAATGGTGCGAGCAGGCTTTCCAGATCGGAAGTGTGCTGACGGTCGCTGCGCACGAACAGGTCGAGGCGTTCCTTGACCCGCACCAGTTCCTCACACAGCGCTGCCAGCACCGAGCGCATCGCATCGCGGTCGTGGCCGGCCAGGCGCGCGCGTTCTTCGTCGACCATCGCGCTGTCGGGCAACGCGTCGTCCAGGGAGTAGCGATCTTTCATGGTCAGCATCTGCCCGGTGGGATGTTCGGCTTTGGCAATATAGAACAACAGGCTTTTCAGCAGCTCCGCCGGCGCCGGTTGATTAAGGCCGGACAGGCCTTGCTCAAGCAGGCGCTTGAGTTCTTTGTCGGCGTCCTTGAACAGGCTGCGCAGCGCCGGACTGTTGGCGATCACGCCTTCGCGCATGCCTTCGACCAGCGCCGAGGCGACCTGCCACAACGGGCTCAGGGGCGAATCACCGCTCAGCGCTTCGAGGCGGGTGAAGACTTTGGCCAAGTATTCGAGGTGCGTCTGGTCATCTTGTTCGCGCAGTAAACCGACCAGCGCCATTTGCAGCATCTGGCGTAATTTGCGCAGTACGTTCGGCAGTTCCGTCGGTTCGAGCAGTGCCAGTTCGTCGGCCCGCAGCGGCGCCAGTTCGGGGAGCTGCGGGCTGAACAGACTGGTTTCCGAGAGCAGGCTTTCGCCCCGGGCGCTGCGCAGATCGTTGATCAGCGGCAGCACCACCAACGGCAAATCACGCCGAGCGCTCTGCACGCGGTCGAGGTAGATCGGCAATTGCCCGAGGGCTTGCAGCAACAGGTGCAGCGCTTCGTCGCGATGGCTGACGCGCTCGTGCTGCAAGGCTTCGACCAGGTGTTCCATTTCTTCGGCGAGCAAGGCTGCGCCGTAGAACTCGACCATCTGCAGGCTGCCGTGGACCTGATGGATGTAATCCAGGCACTCGTCCAGCCCGGGAAAGGCCTGCGGATCATCGAGCACGGCTTCAATCGCCTGATGCGCGAGCCTCAGCGTTTCGGCAATTTCGCCCTTGACCCATTCGAGGGCCACATAGTCGTGCCGATCACCCATAACCACTCCACTCACGCTTTATCTGTCGCCGCCGGCAAGGTGAATCCGGACACCGAGCGCCGCAGCTGACTGGCCATCTTCGCCAGGTTGCCGATGCTTTCGGCGGTGGCCGTGGAGCCGGACGAGGTCTGCGAGGTGATCTGCTGGATCACGTTCATCGTCAGCGAGATCTGCCCGGCGGAAGTCGTCTGCTGCTGCGCTGCATTGGAGATGCTTTGAATCAGCGCCGCGAGGGTCTTCGACACACCTTCGATTTCTTCCAGGGCCACACCGGCATCCTGCGCCAGTCGCGCGCCGCGCACCACTTCTGTGGTGGTTTGTTCCATCGAGATGACGGCTTCGTTGGTGTCGGTCTGAATCGCCCGCACCAGAGTTTCGATCTGTCGCGTGGCAGCAGACGAGCGTTCGGCAAGGCGCTGCACTTCGTCCGCGACCACGGCAAACCCGCGCCCGGCATCACCGGCCATCGACGCCTGAATCGCCGCGTTGAGGGCGAGGATGTTGGTCTGGTCGGCGATGTCGTCGATCAGGCTGACGATGTCGCCGATTTCCTGCGACGACTCGCCGAGGCGCTTGATGCGTTTGGCGGTGTCCTGAATCTGTTCGCGAATGTTGTCCATGCCGTGGATGGTGTTGTGCACCACCTCGTTGCCCTTGTTGGCGATCTCCACGGAGCGCTCGGCTACGGCAGAGGATTCGGCGGCGTTGGCCGAAACCTGATCGATGGATTCAGCCATGTCGCTGATTGCCGTCGAGGCTTCGGAAATCTGCTGGGCCTGATGCTCCGAGGCCTGGGCCAGGTGCATCGCGGTGGCCTGGGTTTCCTGCACCGCTGCGGCGACCTGGCCGGCAGTGAGGTTGATGGTCGCGACGAGGTCGCGCAATTGGTCGACGGAATAGTTGATCGAGTCGGCGATGGTGCCGGTGAAGTCTTCGGTCACCGAGGCGGTCACGGTGAGGTCGCCGTCGGCGAGGTCTTCGATTTCGTCGAGCAGACGCATGATCGCGTTCTGATTGCGCTCGTTCTTCTCGGCGGTTTCGCGCAGTTGCCGGTTGGTTTCGCGGACCATCACCAGACCGATGAGGATGATCGAGGCCAGCGCCAGCAAGCCCAAAACGTAGCCACCGATGGTGTCGGTGTTGCGCCCGCCGGCAAGGTTCTCGAAGCGAGTGGCCAGGTGCGAGGCTTCGTCGAGCAGGGTTTGCGAGAGGCTGAAGATGTTGCTCGCCGACTCGCGGACCTTGAACAGCTCTGGCGAGGTTTCGAGGATTTCATCCACCGAGCCGGAAACGAATTGGAACAGCTCGGAGATTTCGCTCAAACGCGCGCGGGCATCACGGTCTTCGACCTGGCTGATTTTCAGCGCCGGGTTGCCTTGCAACATGCCGTTGAGCACTTGGCCGAAACGGGTGGCGTCGCGGCCAAAGGCATCGGCAGCTTGCTGCGAGTTTTCGTCGCCGGCAAGCACGGTGTTGACCGCGCCGAGAATGCGTTCAGCCAGCAACGACTGACGTTGGGCCATCGCCACTTGCGCGGCCGGTGCACCACGCTGAAGGAGGATTTCGACGACTTTTTCGTATTCGATCTGCAACTGCGGCACGGTTTCGGCCAGGGTCGCGGCGACCTGATGCAGCGACAGCACGGTCTGTTCGCTGGAGAGAATCGCGTCGGTATTTTTCAGCAGGCGTTCCCAGTCGAGCTGCACAGCGCGCATTTCCGGGCGCACGGTGGCCGGTGCTGGCGGCAGGCCAGTGGCCGGATCACCTTTTTTCAGGTAACCCCAGCGCTGGGCGAAATCGTTGCGCGCATCGCTGAGCAGCTTGAACGCGGCAGCCTTGCCGGCGGCGGCTTCGGTGGCGTTCTTGGCGATGCGTTGCGAGAGCACGCGCAGCTCACCGGCGTGGCCGATGTACTGTTTGTCGTAGTTCGCCTGGGTGTTGAGGTAAGCGAAGTTGGCGAACAGCAGCATGATGAACACGATCAGTGCGATGAACAGCACGATGATCTGCGAGCGACTGCGCGATCCTTCCGCCGGCTTGCCTGTTTTTGCTTTTATCATCGGTCCTCGCCTGTTTGAAGCTCACCGGTAGAACCTGTAGGAGTGAGCCTGCTCGCGATTGAACGATAACGCGGTGTACTTGATACACCGCGGTGCCTGAATCGCGAGCAGGCTCACTCCTACAAGGGATCTTTGTTGTAACGGCTATATCGCAACGCTCATGAACACCGGGGATTTCGCCAACGCGAACAAGCTGAACACCCGCCAGTTCTGCTCACGGCGGAAATAGCCTTTGACGAACTCGGCCTTGGAGCCCTGGCGCTTGCTGATCGAGATCGGTTCGAAGCTGTCCTGCTCGAAATGTTGCAAGCCAATAACCTCATCGACCATCAGCCCGGCAAACACATCGCCATGCTCGACCACCAATACCCGCCGCTGTTTACGCAGCGGCGACAGCTCATGCCCGAAGAACCCGCACAGGTCCATGATCGGCAGCAGCCGCCCGCGCAGGTTAGCCACGCCCTTGACCCACGGCTTGACCCCGGGCAACTGAGTGAAGCGCGGTTCGTGCAGCACTTCGCTGACTTCGCCCATCGGCGCCACATACCAATGCTCGCCGAGGCGAAAGCCGATGCCGCTCCAGCGATCCTGACGCGCCGGTTGCGACGGCAGGTCCGCCGCCAGCAAGCGGCAGCGCTGGTCGATTTGCCAGAGCAGTTCGAACGCGGTCAGCGATTCGCTCATGGTCGCGCGATCAGCCTTTGAGTACGTTGTTCAGGGTCTTGATCAGGGTGTCTTCGTCGACCGGTTTGGTCAGGTAGTCCTTGGCGCCCTGACGGGTGCCCCAGACCTTGTCGGTTTCCTGATCCTTGGTGGTGATGATGATCACCGGGATGTGGCTGGTGTCGGCATCCTTGGTCAACTGGCGGGTGGCCTGAAAACCGTTGAGGCCGGGCATGACGATGTCCATCAGCACCGCGTCGGGTTTTTCCTGACGGGCCAGGGCCACGCCGTCGGCGCCATTCTCGGCCTTCAACACTTCATGACCGTGCTTTTCGAGCATGCCGGTCAGTTTGTACATTTCAGTCGGCGAATCATCGACGATCAGGATACGTGCCATGGTTTTCCCCATTTTTCTTGTCGACGCGCGGCCCGCTGGCCGAGCGTCACTGTACGTGTCTTACTGCGGCAAAACGGCGGCAAAGCCCGGAACATGGGCCTGAATCGCGTTGAGCAGTTCTTCCTTGCTGAAAGGCTTGGTCAAAAATTGATCAGAACCGACAATCCGCCCCTTGGCCTTGTCGAACAGCCCGTCACGCGATGACAGCATGATCACCGGCGTGGCCTTGAACGCACTGTTGTTCTTGATTAAAGCGCAGGTCTGATAGCCATCCAGACGCGGCATCATGATGTCGACAAAAATGATCCCGGGATGGTTGTCGGCGATCTTCGCCAGGGCGTCGAAACCGTCGATCGCCGTGATCACTTCGCAGCCGACATTCTTCAACAATGTTTCGGCGGTGCGACGAATCGTTTTCGAGTCGTCGATCACCATGACCTTCAAGGCGCTGGACTGCTGTTCCATAAGAGGGCTCTACCGTCGCCTTTGCGAATCAATTTGTCCGTTTTGCGGTTATGAATGGCTCGAAACCCTTGATGTTCAAGGGCCAGCACGCTACGCCAGCCTTTTTAGCACAGTCTCCAGATGCAATCTATCGACGGGTTTTTCCTTGACCGAAAACCCGCCCGGCGCCACTCTGGCGGCACTTTTTCAATACCGATCCGGTAGCCAATTTTCGAGGAAAACCCAATGAGCGTTCGCGTCGGGATTGTCATGGACCCTATCGCCAGCATCTCCTATAAAAAGGATAGCTCGCTGGCCATGCTGCTGGCCGCGCAGAAGCGTGGCTGGGAACTGTTCTATATGGAACAGCGCGACCTGTATCAGGGCGAAGGTCAGGCCCGGGCGCGCATGAAGCCGCTGAAAGTCTTCGCCAACCCGGAAAAATGGTTCGAACTGGACGCCGAGCAGGACAACCTGCTGAGCGATCTCGACGTGATCCTGATGCGCAAGGATCCGCCGTTCGACATGGAGTTCGTCTACTCCACCTACCTGCTCGAACAGGCTGAAACCGCTGGCGTACTGGTGGTGAACAAGCCGCAGAGCCTGCGCGACTGCAATGAAAAGCTGTTCGCCACGCTGTTCCCGCAGTGCACGCCGCCGACCATCGTCAGCCGTCGCGCCGATGTGCTGCGCGAGTTCGCCGCCAAACACGGCGACGTGATCCTCAAGCCGCTGGACGGCATGGGCGGTACTTCGATTTTCCGCCACCGCGCGGGTGATCCAAATCTGTCGGTGATTCTCGAAACCCTGACCGCCCTCGGTGGCCAGCAGATCATGGGCCAGGCCTACCTGCCGGCAATCAAGGACGGCGACAAACGCATCCTGATGATCGACGGCGAGCCGGTGGATTACTGCCTGGCGCGGATTCCGGCGCAGGGCGAAACCCGTGGCAACCTGGCTGCCGGTGGCCGTGGTGAAGCACGCCCGCTGACTGACAAGGATCGCTGGATTGCTGCTCAGGTCGGCCCGACCCTGCGTGAGAAAGGCCTGCTGTTCGTTGGCCTCGATGTGATCGGCGAAAGCCTCACCGAAATCAACGTCACCAGCCCGACCTGCATCCGTGAAATCGACAATGCGTTTGGCACCGATATCGGCGGCATGTTGATGGATGCGATCGCCAAGAAGCTGCAAGCCGCCGGCAAAATGCCACAAGCTTGATGCACGTCACATGCAGTCTGTCGCTTGAAGCGTGAAGCCCAAGGCGTGAAACCAACATTGCGTTATCATGCGCAGCCTCTGAAAAACGCGATGTTGGTTTTCTTGTCATGACCCTCCCGTCCGATCTGCCCGCAGAACTCGCCCACCGTGGCGTGCGCCCGGCCGATCGCCTCGGATTTACCCTGTTTCTTGCGGCGCTGATCCACTTGGCGCTGCTGCTCGGCATCGGCTTCACGATGGTCGAGCCCAAGCAAATCAGCAAAACCCTGGAAATCACCCTCGCCACTTTCAAGAGCGAAAAGAAGCCGGAGAAGGCTGACTTTCTCGCCCAAGAACATCAGGAAGGCAGCGGCACGCTGGACAAGAAGGCGATTCCAAAGACCACCGAGGTCGCGCCATTCCAGGACAATCAGGTCAAGAAAGTCACCCCGCCACCGGCCGCCAAGCCGCAAGTGCAGGAAGCCGCGCCCAAGGCTGCGGTGACCACCGTTGCGCCGAAGCCGAAAAAAGCACCGACCAAGAAAGAAGAAACCAAGACCGAGGTCAAACCGACGGTCGACGCACCGGAGTTCGATAGCTCGCAGCTGTCCAGCGACATCGCCAGCCTCGAAGCCGAACTGGCCAAGGAACAACAGCTGTACGCCAAGCGCCCGCGTATTCACCGCTTGAGCGCGGCGTCGACCATGCGCGACAAGGGTGCCTGGTACAAGGACGACTGGCGCAAGAAGGTCGAACGTATCGGCAACCTCAATTATCCCGAAGAAGCACGGCGCAAGCAGATCTACGGCAATCTGCGCCTGATGGTGTCGATCAACCGCGACGGTTCGCTGTATGAAGTGCTGGTGCTGGAATCGTCCGGCCAGCCGCTGCTGGATCAGGCGGCGCAGCGCATTGTTCGACTGGCGGCACCGTTTGCCCCGTTTACCGGGGACTTGTCGGATATCGACCGTCTGGAAATCATTCGTACCTGGAAATTCGCCCGGGGCGACAAGCTCTCCAGCAACTGACACACCACAGACCCCCTGTAGGAGTGAGCCTGCTCGCGATAGCGGTATGTCAGAACCTGAACATTTGACTGACACACCGCTATCGCGAGCAGGCTCACTCCTACAGTTGATCGGTGTGTTGCTTACATCTCCAGCTTGTCAGTTTGCCCCCCGAACGCCACACTAGCGCACATGAAAAACGTCAGCCCCAGCTACCTCAAGCATCAATTCCTGATCGCCATGCCACACATGGCCGACCCGAACTTTGCCCACACCTTGACCTACATCGTCGAGCACACGGCCAATGGCGCTATGGGAATTGTGGTCAACAGGCCGCAAGAGCTGAACCTGGCCGACATTCTTGAGCAACTGCGCCCGGACATCGACCCGCCAGCACTCTGCCAGCATGTACCGATCTTTATCGGCGGCCCGGTACAGACTGATCGCGGATTCGTCCTGCACCCGGCCGGGAAAACCTTCCAGGCCACCGCGCAGCTGGACGGCGATCTGGCTCTGTCGACCTCGCAGGACGTGCTGTTCGCCATCGCTGACGGCGTCGGCCCGGCGAAAAGCCTGATTGCCCTCGGTTACGCCGGTTGGGAAGCCGGACAGCTGGAAGCGGAACTCGCCGACAACGCCTGGCTGAACTGCCCGTACGACGCCGATATCCTGTTCAACACCAGCAGCGAACTGCGTCTGGAAGCGGCGGCCAGGCATTTAGGGATCAACCTCAGCCTGCTGACCAGCCAGGCAGGACACGCCTGATGGCCCTGCGCCTGATTCTCGGCTTCGACTACGGCACCAAACAGATCGGCGTTGCCGTCGGTCAGGTGATCACCGGCCAGGCCCGCGAGCTGTGCACCTTGAAGGCACAGAACGGCGTGCCGGACTGGAACCAGGTCGAAGCCCTTATAAAAGAATGGAAACCCGACGCCGTCGTCGTCGGCCTGCCGCTGAACATGGACGGCACGCCAAGCGACATGTGCGTACGCGCGGAGAAATTCGCCCGACGCCTCAACGGCCGCTTCAATCTGCCCTTCTATACCCACGACGAGCGCCTGACCACGTTCGAGGCCAAAGGCGAACGCCTGGCCCGTGGCGGCCAGAAAGGCAGTTACCGCGACAACCCGGTGGACGCCATCGCTGCCGCTCTGCTGTTGCAGGGCTGGCTCGATGAAAACACTGCATTGTTTGAATCCTGACAAGCGCTTCGGCGCTTTTCTTTTGAGTGAAAAACCGAGTCGTGTCCAAGGACCCTACTCGCCCCCAACAAGGAGCAACCATGAGCCTGCCAAATCCCGCCGATCTGATCAGCCAGATGGCGACCCGCCTCAAGGCGCACCTTGCCCAGCGTGAGATCACTGAACCGCGTTACATCGGCATTCGCACTGGCGGCATCTGGGTCGCGCAGGCCTTGCTCAAGGAACTGGGCAGCGACGCGCCACTGGGCACGCTCGATGTGTCCTTTTACCGCGACGACTTCAGCCAGAACGGTCTGCACCCGCAAGTGCGCCCGTCCGCCCTGCCCTTCGAGATCGAAGGCCAGCATCTGGTGCTGATCGACGACGTATTGATGAGCGGCCGCACCATCCGCGCTGCCATGAACGAATTGTTCGACTACGGCCGCCCGGCCAGCGTGACCCTGGTCTGCCTGCTGGATCTGGACGCCGGCGAGCTGCCGATCCGCCCGAACGTGGTTGGCGCGACCTTGTCGCTGGCCGCCCACGAGCGGGTGAAGCTGTCCGGCCCCGAGCCGCTGACGCTCGAACTGCAAGACTTCAACCTTTAATCCGCCCTATTGAGAGTCCCCTTCGCGATGACGCCTCTAGATACCAAGCGCCCGCTGCAGCTCAATGATCAGGGCCAGCTGCGCCACTTCCTCTCGCTCGACGGCCTGCGCAGCGAGTTGTTACGGAAATCCTCGACACTGCCGACTCGTTCCTCGAAGTCGGTGCCCGGGCGGTGAAGAAAGTCCCGTTGCTGCGCGGCAAAACCGTGTGCAACGTGTTCTTCGAAAACTCCACGCGCACCCGCACCACCTTCGAACTGGCGGCCCAGCGGCTGTCGGCGGACGTGATCACCCTGAACGTGTCGACCTCGTCGGCAAGCAAGGGCGAAACGCTGCTCGACACCTTGCGCAACCTTGAAGCCATGGCCGCCGACATGTTCGTCGTGCGCCACGGTGATTCCGGTGCCGCGCACTTCATCGCCGAACATGTTTGCCCGCAAGTGGCGATCATCAACGGCGGCGACGGCCGTCACGCGCACCCAACGCAGGGCATGCTCGACATGCTCACCATCCGTCGGCACAAGGGCGGCTTTGAAAACCTCTCGGTGGCCATCGTCGGCGACATCCTGCACTCGCGGGTGGCGCGCTCGAACATGCTCGCGCTGAAGACCCTCGGTTGCCCGGACATCCGCGTGATCGCGCCGAAAACCCTGCTGCCGATCGGCATCGAGCAATACGGCGTGAAGGTCTACACCGACATGACCGAAGGCCTGAAAGACGTCGACGTGGTGATCATGCTGCGCCTGCAGCGGGAACGCATGACCGGCGGCCTGTTGCCGAGCGAGGGCGAGTTCTACCGCCTGTTCGGCCTGACCACCGCGCGTCTGGCCGGGGCCAAACCCGATTGCATCGTCATGCACCCGGGGCCGATCAACCGCGGGGTGGAAATCGAGTCCGCCGTGGCCGACGGCCCGCACTCGGTGATCCTCAACCAGGTCACCTACGGCATCGCGATTCGTATGGCTGTGCTGTCCATGGCCATGAGCGGGCAAACCGCGCAGCGCCAATTCGAGCAGGAGAACGCCCAGTGAAGCTCAGCATTCTCGGCGCACGCGTCATCGATCCAAGCAGCGGCCTGGATCAAATCACCGACATTCACGTTGAAGCCTGCAAGATCGTCGCCCTCGGCGCGGCCCCGGCCGGTTTCAGCGCAGTAGAAACCATCGACGCCCAAGGCCTTGTCGCCGCTCCGGGCCTCGTCGATCTGAATGTGGCCCTGCGCGAGCCGGGCTACAGCCGCAAAGGCTCAATCATCAGCGAAACCCGCGCTGCTGCGGCCGGTGGCGTGACCAGCCTGTGCTGCCCGCCGAAAACCAAACCGGTGCTCGACACCTCCGCCGTGGCCGAACTGATCCTCGACCGCGCGCGCGAAGCCGGCAACACCAAGGTGTTCCCGATTGGTGCGCTGAGCAAAGGTCTGGACGGCGAGCAACTGGCCGAACTGGTGGCGCTGCGCGACGCCGGTTGCGTGGCGTTCGGCAATGGACTGGAGAGTTTCCGCAACACCCGCACCCTGTGCCGGGCGCTGGAATACGCGGCGACGTTCGATCTGACGGTGATTTTCAACTCGCAGGATCACGATCTGGCTGAGGGCGGTTTGGCCCATGAAGGCGCGGTGGCCAGTTTCCTAGGCCTGCCGGGCATTCCGGAAACTGCTGAAACCGTGGCATTGGCCCGTGATCTGCTGCTGGTCGAGCAGACCGGCGTGCGTGCGCACTTCAGTCAACTGACCAGCGCTCGCGGCGTTGCCCTGATCGCGCAGGCGCAGGCTCGCGGTTTGAAGGTAACGGCGGATGTGGCGTTGTATCAGCTGATTCTGACGGACGAAGCGCTGATCGACTTCAGCAGCCTGTATCACGTGCAGCCGCCGCTGCGCACTCGTGCGGATCGCGACGGTTTGCGTGAGGCAGTGAAATCCGGTGTTGTGTCGGCGATTTCCAGCCATCACCAGCCGCACGAACGTGACGCCAAACTGGCACCGTTCGGCGCGACCGAACCGGGCATCAGCAGTGTTGAGCTGTTGCTGCCATTGGCGATGACGCTGGTGGAGGATGGCTTGCTGGATCTGCCGACCTTGCTGGCGCGTTTGAGCGCTGGCCCGGCTGAAGCGCTGCGCTTGCCGGCGGGCAAACTGGCGGTGGGCGGTGCGGCGGATATCGTCCTGTTCGATCCGCAGGCTTCGACGGTGGCCGGTGAAGGCTGGTTGTCGAAGGGTGAGAATTGCCCGTTCATTGGGCACACTTTGCCGGGTGTGGTTCGCTACACCTTGGTGGATGGGCGGATCAGTCACCAGGCTTGATACCGGGTTGAGCCGATCGCGAGCAGGCTCACTCCTACAGGGGATTTGTGTCGTTCACAGATCCCCTGTAGGAGCGAGCCTGCTCGCGAAGACTTACTGGAAGGCGCCTCTGCCTTCAGCGTTACGCACCGACACCTGATCATTCAGCGTCCAGAAGTCATACAGCACCCCCAGAAAGAACAACCCGCCCGTCAGCAGATAAATCAGTCCGCTGATCCATTTCCCCTGATACATCCGGTGCACACCCAATGCTCCGAGAAACGTCAGCAGAATCCACGCCACGTTGTATTCGATCGGCCCTGCGGTAAAACGCAGATCCGCCTCGCGATCCATCGCCGGGATCAGGAACAGGTCGATCAACCAGCCAATCCCCAGCAGACCGAAGGTGAAGAACCAGATCGTCCCGGTCACTGGCTTGCCGTAATAGAAGCGGTGAGCGCCGGTAAAACCGAAAATCCACAGCAGATAGCCGATGACTTTGCTGTGTGTATCTTGCGGCTGTGCAATTTGTTGATAGCGGTTCATGAAGACCTCGATTCACACGATAGATAAATATTCTTGAATTCTTTGTGACTTTTTTACAGGTAGCCGACGTACGGCAAATGTTACCGTTGCTACCGTCAAAGCCTTATAGCACCTGACTTCTGTCCGACAATTGCGTCCATTTGCCGCTTATTTGGTTCCGTTGGCTGCCAACTGAATCGACCAACGGACTCGGAATGAAAAAAAACTCTGTTATAAAGTTGCGCGCTATCACTGAAGAGCCACGCCTAATGCGACCATTTTTCAAGACATGGCTGACCATCTGCCTATTAATGCCACTGGCCGCCCACGCCACCAATCGTGAGCAACGTCTTCCTAACGTTAACGGCTTTACTCCTAAATCCCATGCTTCGGCTCCATCGAGCAAAAGCAGCAAAAGCAAAACCACCACGCTGAGCAGCAAGAGCCACAACAAGCTGGTGCCACCGATGGCGAGCAAGGAAAGCAGCAACGTGCTGAGCCGTGCGGTAAACGTCCTCGGTACGCCTTATCGTTGGGGCGGCAGCAGCCCAAGTAAAGGCTTCGATTGCAGCGGTCTGGTGAAATACGCGTTCAACGACGCCACGTTCGACCTGCCACGCACCTCGAATGCCATGGCCAGCGGCCACGGCGAGAAAGTCGAACGCAAGGATCTGAAGCCGGGCGACCTGATTTTCTTCAACATCAAGAGCCGTCGGGTCAACCACGTTGCCATCTACCTGGGCAACGACCGCTTCATCCACGCACCGCGTCGTGGCAAAGCGGTGAGCATCGACACGCTGAACAAGCCGTACTGGCAGCAGCACTACGTGGTGGCCAAGCGTGTGTTGCCGAAAGAACAGAGCCAGATGCGCGTGGTTCAGCGCTAAGCTGACTGATCCGGAATCTGCTCAAGCAGTACTGGCCCCTTCGCGAGCAGGCTCGCTCCCACATTGGAATGCATTTCCATGTGGGAGCGAGCCTGCTCGCGAAGAGGCCGGTAATAGCAATACAACTCTCCCTCAGAAATTATCCGGCGTGCGCGCCTTCTCCCGCGCATGCTCGCGGCTGATCAAGCCCTTGGTCACCAGATCCTTCAGGCACATGTCCAGTGTCTGCATCCCCAACGACCCACCGGTCTGAATTGCCGAATACATCTGCGCGACCTTGTCCTCACGGATCAGGTTACGGATCGCCGACGTGCCCAGCATGATCTCGTGGGCCGCCACCCGCCCGCCGCCGATCTTCTTGATCAGCGTCTGCGAAACCACCGCCAACAAAGACTCCGACAGCATTGAGCGGACCATCGACTTCTCGTCACCGGGGAATACGTCGACCACCCGGTCAATGGTTTTCGCCGCTGAGGTGGTGTGCAGCGTGCCGAACACCAGATGCCCGGTTTCGGCAGCGGTCAGCGCCAGGCGGATGGTTTCCAGATCGCGCATTTCACCCACCAGAATCACGTCCGGGTCTTCGCGCAACGCCGAACGCAACGCCGTGGCGAAACTGCGGGTATCACGATGGACTTCGCGCTGATTGATCAGACATTTGCGCGATTCGTGAACGAATTCGATCGGGTCTTCAATGGTGAGGATGTGGTGATGCCGGTGGGTATTGAGGTAATCGATCATCGCCGCCAGCGTGGTCGACTTGCCCGAACCGGTCGGCCCAGTGACCAGCACCAGCCCGCGCGGGGCGTCGGTGATCTTGCGAAAGACATCGCCCATGCCGAGGTCGTCCATGCTCAGCACTTTCGACGGAATGGTCCGAAACACCGCGCCGGCGCCACGGTTCTGGTTAAAGGCATTGACCCGAAAACGCGCGACACCCGGCACTTCGAAAGAAAAGTCGGTTTCCAGATGTTTCTCGAAGTCGACCCGCTGGGTGTCGCTCATGATGTCGTAGATCAATTCGTGCACTTGCTTGTGATCCAGCGCCGGCAGATTGATCCGCCGCACATCGCCATCGACGCGGATCATCGGCGGCAGACCGGCCGACAGGTGCAGGTCGGAAGCTCCCTGTTTGGCGCTGAAGGCCAGCAGTTCAGTGATATCCATAGCGCTCCTCAATTCCAGTAGAATGCCGCGAACCTTCAGACCGCCGGCGCCTCTTGATGTCCACGATAGCAGACAACATTCTTCAGGTTGGTTCGCGCATCCAGGCAGCAGCCAACGCTGCGAACCGCGACGAAAACAGCATTCAGTTGCTCGCCGTGAGCAAAACCAAACCTGCCGAGGCGTTGCGCGAAGCGTATGCCGCCGGCCTGCGTGACTTTGGCGAGAACTACCTGCAGGAAGCCTTGGGCAAACAGCTCGAACTGGCCGACCTGCCCTTGATCTGGCACTTCATCGGCCCCATTCAATCGAACAAGACTCGTGCGATTGCCGAGCATTTCGACTGGGTGCATTCCGTGGATCGCCTGAAAATCGCTCAACGTCTGTCCGAACAGCGCCCGGCTGAACTGCCGCCGCTGAACATCTGTATTCAGGTCAACGTCAGCGGTGAGGCCAGTAAATCTGGCTGCACCCCGGCTGACTTGCCGGCATTGGCCGAGGCCATCAGCGCCCTGCCTCGGCTGAAGCTGCGCGGCTTGATGGCAATTCCCGAGCCAACCGAAGATCGCGCCGAGCAGGACGCGGCCTTCGCCGCCGTGCAGAAATTGCAGGCAAGCCTCGATCTGCCGCTCGACACACTTTCCATGGGCATGAGCCACGACCTCGAGTCGGCCATTGCCCAAGGCGCCACTTGGGTGCGTATCGGTACGGCCCTGTTCGGCGCCCGCGATTATTCCCAATCTTGAACGTTTCCAGATAAGGACCACACATGAGCAACACACGTATTGCGTTTATCGGTGCGGGCAACATGGCGGCCAGCCTGATCGGCGGCCTGCGCGCCAAAGGTCTGGAAGCGGCGCAGATCCGCGCCAGCGATCCGGGCGAAGAAACCCGCGCCAAGGTCAGCGCTGAACACGGCATCGAGACCTTCGCCGACAACCCTCAGGCCATCGACGGCGTCGATGTGATCGTACTGGCGGTCAAGCCGCAGGCGATGAAAGCCGTGTGCGAGGCGATTCGCCCGAGCCTGAAACCGAACCAACTGGTGGTGTCGATTGCTGCCGGCATCACTTGCGCAAGCATGACCGCGTGGTTGGGCGAACAGCCGATCGTGCGCTGCATGCCGAACACCCCGGCGCTGCTGCGTCAGGGTGTCAGCGGTTTGTATGCGACCAGCGAAGTGACCGCCGAACAACGTCAGCAAGCCGAAGAGCTGCTGTCCGCCGTGGGCATTGCCCTGTGGCTGAATGAAGAACAGCAACTGGACGCGGTCACTGCGGTGTCCGGTTCCGGCCCGGCGTACTTCTTCCTGCTGATCGAAGCCATGACCGCTACCGGCGTCAAACTCGGCCTGCCGAAGGACATCGCTGAACAACTGACTCTGCAGACCGCCTTGGGCGCCGCACACATGGCGGTTTCCAGCGATGTCGACGCCGCCGAACTGCGTCGTCGCGTGACTTCGCCAAACGGCACAACCGAAGCCGCGATCAAATCATTCCAGGCCAATGGCTTTGAAGCCCTGGTCGAAACCGCACTCGGCGCCGCCGCGCACCGCTCGGCCGAAATGGCCGAACAACTGGGCAAATAAGGAGCCTTACATGATTGGATTGAACACTGCAGCGGTTTACGTGCTGCAAACCCTCGGCAGTCTGTATTTGCTGATCGTGCTGCTGCGCTTCGTTCTGCAACTGGTACGGGCGAACTTCTATAACCCGCTGTGCCAGTTCATCGTCAAAGCGACCCAGCCGCTGCTCAAGCCACTGCGCCGGATCATCCCGAGCCTGTTCGGCCTCGACATGTCGTCGCTGGTCTTGGCGATTCTGGTGCAACTGGCGCTGATGGCGCTGACCCTGCTGCTGACTTACGGCACCACCGGTAACCCGCTGCAACTGGTGATCTGGTCGCTGATCGGGGTGACCGCGCTGTTCCTGAAGATCTTCTTCTTCGCCCTGATCATCAGCGTGATCCTCTCGTGGGTCGCGCCGGGCAGCCACAATCCGGGTGCTGAGCTGGTTAATCAGATCTGCGAACCGGCATTGGCGCCGTTCCGCAAAATCCTGCCGAATCTCGGCGGTCTGGATCTGTCGCCGATCTTCGCCTTCCTGGCGCTGAAGCTGATCGACATGCTGGTGATCAACAATCTGGCGGCGATGACGATGATGCCGGAAATCCTCCGTCTGCTGATGTGAGCTGGTTTCGATGGGACGGTGACGACTTGATCCTCGAGTGTCACCTGCAACCGGCAGCCCGCAGCGATGACTTCGCCGGGCTGCACGGCGATCGTCTGAAGATTCGCCTGACTGCGCCGCCGGTCGAGGGCAAGGCCAATGCTTACCTGATGGGCTTTCTGGCCAAGGCATTTGGCGTTTCGAAGAGCCAGGTCAGTTTGCTCAGTGGTGAGTTGAACCGGCAGAAGCGGGTGAAGATCTGCTCGCCGAAGAAGTTGCCGGATTTGCCTGGGTTGGTTGGGCGCTTGTCTTGAGTTTTGCGGCGTCTGTGCCCCTCACCCCAGCCCTCTCCCCCTGGAGAGGGAGCCGATCTAGGGTGTTCTCAAAGCTTGAGTTCGACTCGATATCCCACGTCGGCGTATCTCGAACATCCACCCCAGTCAGTCCCCACTTCCTCCGGGAGAGGGAGCCGATTTTGGTGGTTTTCAAGGCCTGAGTTCGACTCGATAGATCAGGTCGGCGTAACTCAAAAGAACACCTCGGTCGGTTCCCTCTACCTCTGGGAGAGGGCTAGGGTGAGGGCCGCTTGCCGCTAACCCCCCCGGTCTTTAGACTTACGCCTCATTTCAACGAGAGCAGGGTCGATGCCAACTGCCTTTCCCCCCGATTCTGTTGGTCTGGTGACGCCGCAAACCGCGCACTTCAGCGAACCGCTGGCGCTGGCCTGCGGCCGTTCGCTGGCCGCCTATGACCTGATCTACGAAACCTACGGCACGCTGAACGCGCAAGCGAGCAACGCCGTACTGATTTGCCACGCCTTGTCCGGTCACCACCACGCCGCTGGCTATCACAGCGTCGACGACCGTAAACCCGGTTGGTGGGACAGCTGCATCGGCCCCGGCAAACCGATCGACACCAACAAGTTCTTCGTGGTCAGCCTGAACAATCTGGGCGGCTGCAACGGCTCCACCGGCCCGAGCAGCATCAACCCGGAGACCGGCAAACCGTTCGGCGCCGACTTCCCGGTACTCACCGTGGAAGACTGGGTGCACAGCCAGGCTCGCCTCGCTGATCTGCTCGGCATCGGCCAGTGGGCGGCGGTGATCGGCGGTAGCCTGGGCGGCATGCAGGCGTTGCAATGGACCATCACTTACCCGGATCGCGTGCGGCACTGCCTGGCCATCGCCTCGGCACCGAAGCTGTCGGCGCAGAACATCGCCTTCAACGAAGTCGCCCGCCAGGCGATCCTGACGGACCCGGAATTCCACGGCGGTTCGTTCCAGGAAGCCGGCGTGATCCCCAAGCGCGGTTTGATGCTCGCACGCATGGTCGGGCACATCACTTACCTGTCCGACGATTCCATGGGCGAGAAATTCGGCCGTGGGTTGAAGAGCGAGAAGCTCAACTACGACTTCCACAGTGTCGAATTCCAGGTCGAAAGCTACCTGCGTTATCAGGGCGAAGAGTTCTCCGGACGCTTCGACGCCAACACCTATCTATTGATGACCAAGGCGCTGGACTACTTCGATCCGGCGGCGAACTTCGACGATAACCTGGCGAAAACCTTCGAAAACGCCACGGCCAAGTTCTGCGTGATGTCGTTCACCACCGACTGGCGTTTCTCCCCGGCCCGTTCGCGGGAACTGGTGGATGCGCTGATGGCGGCGCGCAAAGACGTCAGCTATCTGGAGATCGATGCGCCGCAGGGCCACGACGCCTTCCTGATTCCGATCCCGCGCTACTTGCAGGCGTTCGGCAATTACATGAACCGCATCACGCTGTGAGAAAGCCATGAGAGCTGATCTGGAAATCATCCAGGAATGGATCCCCGCCGGCAGCCGCGTCCTCGACCTCGGTTGCGGTGACGGCGAGCTGCTGACCTGGTTGCGCGACAACAAGAACGTCACCGGTTATGGCCTGGAAAACGACGCCGACAACATCGCCGAGTGCGTGGCCAAAGGCGTCAACGTTATCGAGCAGGATCTGGACAAGGGGTTGGGCAACTTCGCCAGCAACAGTTTCGACATCGTCGTCATGACCCAGGCCCTGCAAGCCGTGCACTACCCGGACAAGATCCTCGACGAAATGCTCCGGGTCGGTCGCCAATGCATCATCACCTTCCCGAACTTCGGTCACTGGCGCTGCCGCTGGTACCTGGCGAGCAAGGGCCGCATGCCGGTCTCCGAGTTTCTGCCGTACACCTGGTACAACACGCCGAACATCCACTTCTGCACCTTCGAAGACTTTGAAGAACTTTGCCGCGAACGTGATGCGAAGGTCATTGATCGGCTTGCCGTGGATCAACAGCACCGCCACGGGTGGGCCAGTAAGCTATGGCCTAATCTGTTAGGTGAGATCGGTATCTACCGCGTCAGCAGCCCGCAGCTTGCAGACCACAAAGTCGCGGTCTGAATCCCGTCATTTCGAGGAGACGATCATGGGTCGTTTAGCGTTGTTGTTATTGACTGCCTGCCTGAGCGCCAGCGCTCTGGCGGCCGACGTCATCAAGGGCGAACGCAAGGAAACCTTTGGCGACGTCACGGTGCACTACAACACTTTCAACTCGACGTTCCTGCAACCGGACATCGCCAAGGCCGCGGAGCTGATCCGCAGCAAGCATCAGGGCGTGATCAATGTCTCGGTAATCAAGGACGGCAAACCGTTGATCGCCAACGTCACCGGCACGGTCAAAGACCTGACCAGCAACAGCGTGCCGCTGAATTTCCGCCAGATCACCGAACAGGGTGCGATCTATTACATCGCCCAGTACCCGGTGGAGCAGCAGGAAACCCGCACCTTTGAAATCAAGGTGCAGAACGGCGACAAGATCAACACCATCAATTTCAACCAAGAACTCTTTCCCGGCGAATGATGAACATCAAGCAGCTCGTACTGGCCAGCCATAACGCCGGCAAACTCAAAGAACTCCAGGCCATGCTCGGCGACTCGGTGCAACTGCGCTCGATTGGCGAGTGGAGCAAGGTCGAGCCGGAAGAAACCGGCTTGTCGTTCGTCGAGAACGCGATCCTCAAGGCGCGCAATGCCGCACGCATTTCCGGTTTGCCGGCGCTGGCCGATGATTCCGGTCTGGCGGTGGATTTCCTCGGCGGTGCGCCGGGCATCTATTCGGCGCGCTATGCCGATGGCAAAGGCGATGCGGCGAACAACGCGAAACTGCTCGATGCCTTGAAAGACGTCCCGGAAGCAGAACGCGGCGCGCAGTTCGTCTGCGTATTGGCGCTGGTGCGCCACGCCGATGATCCGCTGCCAATCCTCTGCGAAGGCCTGTGGCACGGGCGGATTCTGACCGCTGCCAGCGGCGAGCACGGTTTCGGTTACGACCCGCTGTTCTGGGTACCGGAACGCGACATGTCCAGTGCCGAACTGAGCCCGGCCGACAAGAACCAGATCAGCCACCGCGCCCGTGCAATGGATCTGCTGCGCCAGCGCCTGGGCTTGAAATGACCCGTGATTCTTCTGCGTCGTCGCTGATCGTCGGCGGCGCCGCTTCTTCGCCTCGGGCACCGCTGCCAACGCTGCCGCCCTTGGCGCTGTACATCCACATCCCGTGGTGTGTGCGCAAATGCCCGTATTGCGATTTCAACTCGCACACCGCAAGCCCGGTGTTGCCGGAGCAGGAATACGTCGACGCCTTGCTGGCCGATCTCGATCAGGATCTGCACGCTGTTTACGGCCGCGAAATCAGCTCGATCTTCTTTGGTGGCGGCACGCCGAGCCTGTTCAGCGCCGAAGCCCTTGGGCGTTTACTCGAAGGCGTCGAGCAGCGCATTCCGTTTGCCGGTGACATCGAAATCACCCTGGAAGCCAATCCGGGCACCTTCGAGCAGGAGAAGTTCGTCGCGTACCGCAAGCTGGGTATCAATCGCCTGTCGATCGGTATCCAGAGCTTCCAGCAGGAAAAACTCAAGGCGCTGGGGCGGATTCACAACGGTGACGAAGCGGTACGTGCGGCCGGCATGGCGCGTCAGGCCGGGTTCGATAACTTCAACCTCGACTTGATGCACGGTTTGCCCGATCAATCGCTGGACGATGCCTTGAGCGATCTGCGTCAGGCCATCGCGCTGAATCCGACGCACATCTCCTGGTATCAGCTGACACTGGAACCGAACACCGTGTTCTGGAACCAGCCGCCAGTGCTGCCGGAGGACGATACGCTGTGGGACATTCAGGAAGCCGGGCAGGCGCTGCTGGCCGAGCACGGTTACGCGCAATACGAAGTGTCGGCTTATGCCCTGGCCGGGCGCCCGGCGCGGCATAACCTCAATTACTGGAGTTTTGGCGACTTCATCGGCATTGGCGCCGGTGCGCATGGCAAGCTGAGCCATCCGGACGGACGCATCGTGCGTACCTGGAAGACCCGTTTGCCAAAGGACTACCTGAATCCGGCGAAAAGCTTTCAGGCTGGCGAAAAAGCGCTGAGCAATGACGAGATGCCGTTCGAGTTTCTGATGAACGCTTTGCGCCTGACCGCAGGCGTCGAATCGCGCCTGTATCCGCAGCGCACTGGCCTGTCACTGGAAAGCCTCGCCGAGGGCCGGGCAGCGGCAGAACAAAGCGGTCTGTTGCAGGTCGAACCGTCACGTCTGGCGGCCACCGAGCGCGGACAGCTGTTCCTCAACGATTTGCTGCAACAATTTCTGAACTGATTTCAGTGCTAAGGGAAAACGCATGGATTTGATACTCGAC
>Ga0160444_100276_pt1 | contig 38767 bp, 40 predicted proteins | sample HID1972K_E1MG_FD_108232 | JGI IMG/M metagenome (GOLD analysis project Ga0160444, IMG submission 108232) | Enriched pill bug-associated microbial communities from UW Madison campus, WI, USA - HID1972K_E1 MG | ecosystem: Host-associated > Arthropoda: Insects > Digestive system > Unclassified ... | reverse complement strand
GGCGACCAGCCTGACCGCCTCGAGCTTGAACTCGCGGCTGAATGTCCTTCTTCTCTCCATGAACCACCTCCGGTTTCATCTTCCACCTTAACAAGGTGTCTTTGAAACCGGCAGCAGCCCAGTGCAGAACGTTATAAAAGTCGAAATTTTGGCCGCGCTGCAGAACGTAGATTCGATCGGGCAACTCGAAGTGGACGACAGAGTCTGCAGTGGGGGGAATCGGGTCACTCGCGCTCGCGGCCGGGGGGTAAAAAATGACCATCCCTGTGTCATTCACGCGGACTTCATAGTCGTACTCGCGGAAACCGTTGATACGATTGAAAAAGTAGCCAGGATGCGTGCCCTTGTGAGCGAAAGGCGGGTGCGCACCATCGAGCATGTTCTCCACGAACAGTTCTGCGCTGCACTTCACCTCGACCACGCCTTGCTTCCACGCGTATTCCTGCGCACCGCGTAGCCGCGGAGGTGGTGCGGGAGGCTTCTCGGTGCCCATCCACACCCAGACGTAGTGATCCTGCTCCACGCTGGAGTAGGCGCGCACGCGGAAGCCCTGGGGAATGGGTGTTCCGGAAAGATATGAGGGGACATGGACGCAACGGCCCGTGCCATCGTATTGCCATCCGTGGTAAAGGCAGGCCAGATTGCCGTCTGTGATCTTTCCCAAGGAAAGTTGTACTCCTCGATGACAGCAACGATCTTCGAGGATGCTCGGAGTCCCATCCGGATTCCGAAAGATGACCAAATCCTTACCCAACACGCGCGTGTGGCGAGGATGATTTTCTAGCTGCGACGTGGCGCATGCGGCATACCAGTATTCAGGGGACATTCCACATTCCTTGCTGATTACAGTGTTGAAACTAGGTTCGCTTCTCGGCGAGTTCCATTGAACGAGATGTGTTCCATGCGAAGCCATGCGGTAGACGCGATCGCTATCTCCGCGAGGGTGTAGTAGCCATTGAATGCAATAGCGCCGAGCACGGCAGAAGGAATAGCTGAAGCGCCTTTGCCTTCGAGGTGTTCTATGAGGCCGATCCAGGGATCAGCACCGAAGCAATGCCCATACTTCGACATCAAGTTGGGGCCCAGATAGTTCGGCACGACTACCCGTTTGAGAGGCTGAAACAACACGTCGTTAATAAATGGGAGGAAGGTCATTCGCGTCCCGTTGGCCGCCTGGCGCGATCTGAGAGCCAGCGCGAAATCATTGAATGCGCTGTTGGGATGCGGACCCGAGCAGGAGGGATGGAGACTGCGATCCTCGGGAAGCTCCACGAGCAGACAGGTCACGCCGAACCCGGATCGCCCGATAACTGGGTGGGCTAGATGCCACTGCAGGTTGTGCACGTCGACATCCGCGATCGCTATGGCTAAGCGACGCACCGCAGTGTGCGCCGTGAAGTACCGTAGCGCAAAGCCCCAGCCCGTACACATGTACACGTTCACGATGCCCTCCGGTCGCAGCCCCGAAATGCGATCAATCGTTGAACAGAAACGCGACAAGTTCGGCTGTTCCACGCTGATCGCTCCTGACAGCACTGTCGAGCAGACGACTAGCGCCTCCGCTTCAAAGCTTGTGGTTTCGCGGCACAGGGCAATCTGTTCACCGAGAAGGTAGGCCAGAGCTTCAACCCGATCTTCCAGTGTGCCCTCGGGGAGGAAGGGCGGAGAAATCCTCCAGTGGACTGCAGCGTGCAGGCGCGCTACGCTACTCGGGCTGGTGGGGTCTGTGAGGTTCATATGCGCCGTCGCCCTCCGCCGGCCAAAGCGTCCCAAGCGGATGGCTCCGCCTGGACGTCTTCCTCCGATGCCTCGATCTCCAGCCTTAGCCGAACCTCCGCCGATACGCGGACTCGACCTAAGGTGAAGTAACCGTCGTAAGCAACCGCGCCTAGAGTCACGACGTGCTCCTTTCCGCTCTTGCCCGCCTGAAGCCATTCCAGCAACCCGATCCACGGGTCCGATCCGAAGCAGTGGCCGTAGGCCGCATGGCGGTCCACCCCGAGATCGTCCTTTCCGAGCAGTCGTTCGGCGATGGTGCGCATCTCTGGTACGAGGAAGGGGAGGAAGGTGGGGGTACACCCATGTACACGACGCTGTGAGCGGATTGCATGGAGGAACTCGCTGAAACCGCTGTTCGGATATGGTCCGTTGCAGGAAGGTAGCTCTGCCCCTTCTTCCAGGTCGATGAGGACGCAGGTCACACCGAAACCAGAGGCCCCGATCAGTGGATGTGAGCGGCAGCCCTGGAGGTCGTGCAGGTCGACATCCGCAATGGTAAGAACTACGCGCTGCGCGCAACCTCCCCGTCCGACATAGCGCAGCGCATAGCCCCATCCAGCACATTGATACGGTTGAATAAGCGCCTGCGGGCGCGGCAACTGTTGTGCTTCGATCTGATCGAACAACCTATTGCACATACTCACGTCTCCGGTGAGATACATGGACAGGTACGTTGTACAGACCAAGTGCTGGCAAGTGTCCGCACCGCTGTCCTGGAGGGACCACGCGAGGAGGTTGCAAATGTGATCTCCGAGACAGCGTATGCGATCCTCGATCGAAAGTGTTCCCGCCGCGAAGGGCGGCTCCAAGAGTCGATGCGCGATCGATCGGATGGTGGGAAGAGCTTGCGGCTGCGTCACCCCACGCTCCCGCAGACTTCGACCGACTGAATGGCGATCTGCGCAATCTCGCTCAACCTTGCCAATTCTTCTCGCAGGATAGGCCGTACGCGTCGGCGAGCGAGCGCACGCAGTACTACAGAGTTGCTCAAGAAGCTTTCGATGCCTTCGCGCGACTCCGGCGATAGCATCAAAGCCCAGATCACCAACTCATTTTCTCCCCGCTCGATGGGGTCGGCGCGCAGGCCATGGTGGACTAGGACCACGTTGCGTGTACCTGAATCCAGTAGGGCTGGCAACAGGTCCTGAGGTGCGTGCGTAATGAACACGTCAGAGGCAAGAAGTTCACGCGGAAGCTGCACGTTAAAGTCCGGTCCGAACAGGCGCAGGCCGAAGACGGAGATGCTAGGCACGTACTGCCGCATCTCTACAACAAGGGTTTTCAACAGCAGATAGCGCTGGCTAGGACTAAGAAGCACGGGCACAGGCGCCTGACGCTCGAAGCGCATCACCTCTGCGTACTCCAGCGGGCGAACCAGAGGCATGACGCCCAGCTCCGCTGGATGGCACGTTCCCGAAAATGGGGAGCCTGACAGTACGCCCGAAATCTGCAGTCCGCAGAAGCCAGGGGCTTGCCAGTCCGACTCCGCGAAAGTGTTTGTCTCATGCAAGGGGGTGCTCGCCAAGATGCTCATGATGCAACGTAGATTCGAGGGCTCTTTAAGTTCAGGAACCCGTTCGGCGAATAGGTGTGGTACGAGCCGCACCCTTCGAAGATCAGAAGGTCCCCCTCGCTCAAGCGATGTTCCTGCACTCGACCAAGTACGTCGGCGCGGTTGCAACTGTTGCCGATTACCACTGTGGGCTTGGCCGCTGCGGCTGTCCGCGAGGGCAAGGCGGCGTCGAGCACGCGCGGCGTGATCACCCGCTTCAGCACGTTTTCTGTCTGAGCAAGTAGGAAGCTATGGGCCATTCCACCGTCGCACACTGCGATCTGGCGGCCGTCGATCTGCTTTACCCCTAGGACGCGAACGACAAAGCGACCGCATGCCGAGAACACCGCGCGGCCGGCTTCGTGCAGCAGCGGCATCTGCCCAAATAGACTGGAAAGATGGGCGCGGTAGCCTGGCCAGTCGATGCTGGTATTGCGCCAGTCCGCGGGGATTCCACCGCCCAAACTGACGAAAGCCAAGCGCGCTGCCGAATGCCCAGACACCTGCTCAACGAGAGCGGCCATACCCGATGCCACCAACCTGTGGTTGGACAGGAAGGTGTTGGATCCGGCAAAGGTGTGCAGCCCATCGATGTACATACCCTCTTGATGCACTCGTTCCAGCGCGGCCAATGTATCGGTAAGGTCCATACCGAAGTGGTCCTGCGCGCTCGGGGGCAGATGGGCGCCAGGCAGGCAGGCTGTGTTGACGCGAAGTGCAATCCGCACTTCTACCCGGCGCGCCTCAGCGATTTTCAGAATCATCTCAAGCTGCGACAGGCTGTCAGCCACCAGTGTGGCGCGGCATGCGATAGCGGACGCCACCAAGTTCGAGGTCATGGCTGGAGTTGTGATGAAGCGCGGCACCGCCGCGCGTCCCACCGTGAGGTTTAGCTCACCCAGGCTCGCGATCTCGATTCCATCAGTAAAAAGGTGTCCGCAACGGGCAAGTAGGTCCAGAACCGGGTTTGCCTTGACTGACACCACCAGGCCCGTGCCAAGCGTCTCTTTCAGCGCCGCATGATCGCGCGCCACGACAACCGGGTCGAAGACGTAGCAGGGGGTCTCAAGCTCGAAAGCGCCTGGCGCGACCAGCTCGCGCGCGTCGTCCAGGATGGGGGCGGCGTTCATGCTGTGCTCAGGCGTTGACCTTGCTCGCCCGGTGGCGCTCGGCCACCACCTGGAACTGACGGTCCATGTCACGCAGAGTCGTAAACTGGTCGATCTGGAGCGCTTCTGGATCTAGCGGAGCTTGATATAGCTGATCGCAGATCAGGATTAGCTCCACGACACGCATGGAATCCACCCCAAGTTCGCCAATCGCGAGATCGACGTCAATCGTTTCCTGGTTGAGCACCTTCGCCACTTCGGTTTGAAGTATTTCCAGTGTTGTCTTGCCTTCCATTTCCACGTCCTCCAGTCGGCTCGCTACCTAGATACCGCGCTGGACCGAGCTCGTCTCCAGCGGGGTTGGCTTCCGCAGGTGCGGGAGCTGGGATCAGTTTCATCTCCTGTGCCAGCGGAAGAAGCGCCAAGCAATCGCCAAAAAACTAGCTTTCCATGCAACGATCACCGCGATGCTGACCTTGTGCATTGCGAGTGTGTCGCCCTCAACCAGAACACCCCGCAGCGCCGTGACGAACGCAGATGTCGGCAGGTACGCAACGACCGACTTGACCTCAGCGGGCATCGCGTTAAGCGGCATCGTCAGATCGCTTAGAAACAGCAGCACGATGTACGCGAGATTGGTGGCGAAGACTGCATCCGGAACGGATGCCATGCGAGAAGCCATGGCGAGACCCAATGACAGGAGCATCCCCGCGCCGAGTGCTATTACGAGCGCCGTCCGGGCCAGGCGAGGTACTTCGAGAACTAGAGGAATGTCGAAGAATTGGACGGCGCCGATGACTAGCAGAACCGCCGCCAACGCAAGCACGATAAGGCGCGAGACCAGCATCGCAGCAAGGTAGTCTGCCAGCCGCACAGGCAGGCACGACATCAGTTTGAATGTATTGCGCTCGCGCCGGTCAGCAATGGCCACGCAGGTGCTCGACATCGCTGCTGCGAGCATTGACATCACCAATGTTCCGGTGAGCATGTATTGCGCGAAAGAGAGGTTGCGCCTCGGCGGATCCTGGACATCGACCGTGACCAGCATTTGTGCGCGTGCAACCTCGGCGTTGAATAGGACCGTTAGCGCTCGAATCCAACGCGTCACCACTTCCGCTCCCATGTCCCCAGATCCTGCCACGACGCGTATGGCAACGGATTCTTTGTGCTGGATCGAACTGCCAAATCCAGCTGGGATGGTGATGCGCACTACGCCCTCGGGAACTGATCGACCAGCTTCTTCCAATTTCCGAACTTCTGAGCGCAATGCATCTTCATGCAGCAAAGCTTGGCGAACTTTGTCCTCGTACTGCGCGCTGCGCTCGCTGTGGTCTTCATCCACCAGTTCCACGATTGCTGACGCTATTGCTCCATCCGTTCCGTAGGAGAAGAGCATCATTGCCAAGAAGAAAAATGGAAACAGGAAGATCCAGAACAGCGTGGCGTGTGCCCTGAAGATCAGCTTCAGTTCGTTCAGAACCATCACGGTGAAGGCGGTACTCATTTACCCGTTCCTAGAGCAATGCTGAAGCAGGTCCACGAGGGTAGATCGGCCGAATTCAACAGAATCAACGTCGTCGTGGTCAATTAGGTCTCGTGCTGCGACATTGAGGTCGTCACCGCCAAACATCAGAGCTCGCCCTTCGGAGACGGAAGAGAGCTTTGCACTCGGATAGATAGGGAGGAGTGATGAAGCGATACGGCGTGCCGCATCGTCCGATTCGCACTGAATGCTCAGACGATGGTCGCCAACCAGTTGTTGTCGCAGTGCGTCGCGTGTGGCGTACTGCTCAATTCGCCCGTCAGCGATCCACGCCACATGCGAGGCAAATCGCAATTCCTCGCTGGTGTGACAGCACATCAAGATGGTTGAGTCCCGCATTTCTTCGAGCAATTGCATGCAGGCACGAGCGAACTGCGGGTCTAATCCGGTCAATGGCTCGTCCAAAAACAAGAGCTGGGGTCGATGAGCCAAAGCGAGGAACAGGTCAACTCGCTGCGTTTCGCCACGTGAAAGCCATTCGTAGCGCTTGTGTAGTAAGGGACCAATGCCCAAAACTGAAAGGACTTCTTCGCTGGCCCTCGCATACAGAGATCGATGAAATGCCACGATCTCGCTCACTAGCAGCCAGCCTGGCAATGCTGCCTTCTGCAGTTGTACGCCGACTTTCGCCCGAAGCAGGACATCCTTGTGCCAATGCTCAATTTCTTGGCCAAGTAGTCGTCCTTGGACGGCGCTACCAGCGCGCAGGCCTAGCATCACCTCGAGCAGTGAAGTCTTGCCCGCCCCATTTCGTCCTACAAAGGCCACTTTGATGCCCGCCTCAACCCGAAAGTTGGTGACCGATAGCGTCATGCTAGACAAGGGCATACGCAACGACGTAATCTCCACCGCCGCATGCGGCGGTCGCTCCAGTAGATCAGCAGGCAAGTCCATTGCCGCCAACGGAGAATCATCGATGAGGGATGTGAGGCTCATGTTCCCGCCTCTAGCAAGGACGCGCGTAGCGCTACGCGGTCGAACTTACCGTTCGGTGAACGCGGCAGACTCTCCCGCACGTGGATGCGAGGCACCATGTACGGCGGCAACTTCTGCACGCAGTGGCGATGCACCTCTTCGATGTCGAAACGCGGTATTGCGCTGGGAACCACGACTGCCACGATGGCATCGCCTATATCCCCCGCAGGAATGCCGAAAGCCACGACTTCGGCTACGCAGGTCACCTCGGCCACCACCGATTCAATCTCGGTGGGGCTGATGCGATAGCCAGCGGTCTTGATCTGATCGTCGCGACGGCCGATGTAGTAGAGATAGCCATCCTCGTCCATGCGGACGATGTCGCCAGACCAGACGGCGATCTCAGGTATCAGGCCACTCGCATGATCGCGGGGTAAAAGGCGGAAGCGCTCTTGAGTACGGTCAGGATTGTTCCAGTAGCCGAGGGTAACCAGTGGCCCGCGATGCACGAGCTCGCCTGGCTCCTCTGGCCCGCAGAGCGACCCGTCCTCGCGCAACACGAGAATCTCCGCATTCGGGATGGCCTTACCAATTGACGAGGGCCGGTTCTTTATCTCTCGCGGGTCGAGATAGGTCGAACGAAAAGCCTCCGTTAGACCGTACATGAGAAACGGTGCGGCGTTATGGAAGATTGCTCGTAGAGAGCGCAGCAGAGGCTCAGGGAGATGTCCGCCGGTGTTCGCGAAAAGCCGCACAGAGGCAGCTTGGACACCACGCCAGGGAACGTTAGCCAGAAGGCTCCACAGGGGCGGGACGGCCGTGATTGACGTTACGCCGTGCAAGGCGACAAGTGCGGGAATCTTTTGCGGCAGAAGGGGGGTATGAAGCACCACCCTAGCGCCAGCCAGCAGCCCGGTGGTCACCTGACTTAACCCGGCGTCGAAACTGATCGGAAGCAGCGCCAGGATCACGTCGTTTTCGCAGGTGCCAAGATACTCGTTCACCGAGTGGCAGCCGACGACCAAGTTGCGATGCGAAACCACTACTCCCTTCGGCCGTCCAGAGCTCCCAGAGGTGTAAAGGATCATGGCGGGATCGGTGTCGCAGGGAGAGGCCACGAGAAATCGTGCGTCCTCCGAAAGCTCTTCGATCCAGCGTGTGCGTCCCAGCGCTGCGGGCTGGGGGGGGGCGCCAAGAAGGACGACCTGTGCGCGCAGGTGTGGAGTGTCTGTGAGCAGTTGATCAGCGCGGTGTGCAGTAGTGACTAGCAATTCGGCGTTGCAGTCGTCAAGGATGTGTGCCACCTGGTCAGGCTTCAGCCTGGGGTTAATTGGTACACAGATCCAGCCGCCACTCGCACAAGCCAAGATCGCGGTCACGCAGTCGACAGACTTTTCGAGCAAGAGGGCGATGCGCGCGTGAGGTTGCATCTTTAGACCCTGAAATCTTCGCGCAAGCTGTTCCGCTTCTTGCATCAATTCGCCGTAAGTGACTTTTCGAAGCTCGTCTTCGAGGGCGATACGATCGGCCGCTCGCGAGCTCGCGCTTCGGAGCAGATCGTGAAGGTTGCGAATATGGCTCATGTGGAAAAGCCAAAGTCGGCCGGGTCAATGTGTACGAACGAGTGCTCTGCCGTACGGATGACTTGCGCGCGAGACGCCACGGATGGCAGGATGTTGTGGCAAAAGAAGCGCGCCGAAGCGAGCTTTCCACGATAGAACTCTGCCTCCTTGTCCTCGAGCTGGGAAGTGCGCAACGCGCACGCTGCCACGCTCGCGGCCTCAAGCAGATTCCATGCGGTGACTACGTCGCCGAACATGCCAAGAAAGCGCGTGCAGAACTGGCTGATCACCAGTTGGCGACCGACGGAGGCATAGCGCTGGATCGTCTCGAGCGTGGAGATCAACTCAGCTAGCGCTGACTCCAAGACGGCATATTCGGGCGTCAGTTCTGGATACTCATTCCGTCGGCTAAGGCATGTCTGTACCTCACCCTCGAAGTCTTTCATCGCAAGCGACTGGCGACCAAATCCAAGTTTGTCACGAACCAGATCTTGAGACTGGATGTAATTCGTCCCTTCCCAAATCGTGAGAATCTTCAGATCACGCGCATACTGCTCCAAGGGACGATCACGGAAGTAGCCCACTGCGCCGTGGACTTGAATGGCCTGCGTGACCACATTCCAGCATTCGTCCGAGATGTACGCTTTCGCCATTGGCGCGTACAGAAGGGCTAACCGGCCATGCTTTTCGATCTGCTCTCGATCGATGTTCTCCCCCAACTTCTGCTTGCGATAAACCAGTTGTTGAATCATCGATGAGTGAAAGGAAATTCGACACAGCAACATACGTGTGCCTTCCACCTTTGCCTTCATCTCGAGGAGCATGCGCTGGACATCGCAGTGCTGGATGATAGGAATGCGAGGCGCGCGTAGGTCAGAAGCGCGATCAAACGCCGCGCCTTGCACACGTTTGCGTGCATAGGCCAACGAGTGTAGGTAGGCAGATGAAGAGACGGCCACGCCGATTGCGCCCGTACCTATCCTCGCCTTCTTCATCATCATGGCGAGCTGCAGCAGAGCGGCATTTGGCTTGTTCCCGAGAAGGTACCCACGGGTTACGCCCGTTCGCCCGAACACCAAGCGCGTATTCGCACAGCCGTTCAGTCCCATCTTGTCTTCGACCTGTGTGCACTCCACAGCGTTGTCAATGAGACGGCCACTGTCGTCCGGCCAGAAGCGCGGAACGATGAAACAAGACATGGCAAGCGGTGAGGTGTTGCCTCCCACTATTCGGCCAAGAACAAGATAGACGGTGTTGCCCGTCAGCGGATGCATTCCAGCGGTGATGTAGCACTTCTCGCCCGTCACTGCGTAAAGTTCACCGGAGAGCTGGCTTGCTGTGGTCGAGATGGCCATCAGGTCCGATCCTGCTTCGGGCTCGGTAGCGCAAAAGCAGGCGTCCCACTCAGCCGTATCAAGAGAGGGTAGAAAGGTCTTCTTTTGCAGCTCCGTGCCGCGTGAACGGATCACGGTTGCAGCCGACGGCGTGAATCCCGCATAGCACATGAATGCAGCGTTTGCGCCTGCGAACAACTCGGTCACCAACTGAATGACGATCTGTGGAAAGCGGACCCTAGACTCGTCGTGAACTTCGATGGGATCGCCTTGTTGCCGCAACCAGAACCAATCTCGTTTGTGCTCCTCCCACAGAGGTAGAAACGCGGCAGGAATGTGCACATTGCCGTCCTCCTGCAAGCGAGCAGGATCGCGATCGCCTTTGTAGAACGCTGCTGCGAGCCGTGTCGCGTGCTCTTGCGCGCGAGAAAAGAGGTCGGCCACCGCAGAACGCGTGGTTTGCAAACACGGCGCGGTACCGAGCAGGTGCCGGTCAACATGGAACAGCTCCCACAGCAGGAATTCGATCTCCCGCCTGTCCCAAAGATACACGCTTGACGGTTCGTCGAGACTGCCAGCAAGCGCTTCGTGGTGCACGGCGTTCACGGTTGATCCTCCAGGGCGTTCACCGCCAAATGGCTGCCTCTTTTGCGGCCGGTGGATTTCCGGCAAAGTAACTTCACATGTATGCGGTTGCGACTTGGCGCAAGGGTCTTGCGACGCGTCATGAGTTTCATTGCGGGAGGTACGCTACGTAGGTCAGGGAAATGGCCTGCCGGATCGGCAGACTGCCGTACTGCGAAGCACCACGGCCTACATTGGTTTGCCAAGTGGCTCGTATCCTTTGCGACGCATCTAGTCGGTAGTCGAGCGACAACTGAAACAGGGTAGAGCGATCGTCCACATTGAAATTTCCTAGGGCGACGACCGACAGACCGCGGACCCAAATGTCTTCCCACTGCGCGCGTGTGAAAACACTTCGACGGGCGAGCGGCTCTTGGAACACCGAGGCGTAGTCCCGTGCATATCGAACCAGGCTGGCGGGAACGAGCTGCCCCGCTACACGTGAATCGAACATGTCCTTCCATTCGTTGCGGCTCAGACCGTTCTGGTTGAAATGGAATTCCAAATTGACGGAGAGATTGCTGGCATTTGCCCATGACCCGCCCAGCACCAACTCATGAGCCATGCGACGGTCCTCGCCCGACAGAAGTCGCAGGCTGGACTGGGGAAGGTCGCCCGTAGCAGCGCCAAATCGAACTGCGGCGTCGATAGGTCGCTCGCGTTTGCCAGCGGTCCATTCTGCGTACCAAGTGGCTTGTTGGCCCAGTGCACGGGTAATGCTGGCGCCAATCTTCGGATCCCGACCGCTTTCTTTGAAGAGCAGAAATTCGGGACTCAGGTCCACGCCGAAGTCGCGCACAAACCGAAGAAGAAACCGGTTGCTTGCGTTGGTACGACTGGCCGCCAGCCCAGCCGAAGGCTGGTCGTCAAGACCCTTTGTATTGGTGACGACCCGTGGTGCAACCACCGCCTGCACCGACCCCGATTCACCTATGCGCTGCAGGTCAAGCATGTAGGTGCCAAGACGGGACTCACGCAGCGACACCGGGTCGCGTGTCGTGTTGTCTACTACAGTGTTTGCACGAAAGAAGTCTGTGGGGTTGTAGCCGAGAGCAACGCCGTTGCGCAGGTTGACCCGCCCCACTTTCCAGACCAGGCCGTTTCCGTCGACCTGCGACACAAAGGCCTCCCGCAGGTCAAGCCGCTTGGTGGACATGCTCTCATCAAGGGGGCCGGCGGTAACGGACCCGCGCCCGCTAATGTAGAACGACATGCCACTGTCGGTTCGCTGCTGGGCGCGTATGTCGAATGCCGACCGCGCGTTGACGCGATCATTGCGCGAGTGGGAGGCGGGGGCGCGTGCTGGCGCGCGGGCCATCACAGTATCTATGCCGACTTCCACGTACGCTGTGATGTCCGTGGATCGCACGGTGACCGCCTCAGTTGCCTCATTTGATAGGCGCAATGCGTCCGCTGGGATGCGATCCGCATCTTCCTGCGCGGCGAGCGGAATCGAAGTGATGGTCGACATAACGACCAGGAGCGTGCGCTTGGCTTTCGACATCATTGGGCGGGCAACAGGGGCAGGTAGTCGCGTTGATACCAGCGTTCCGGTACGTCGAAAAACTCGTAGTTGCTGAACCGCATGCGGGTGACGACGTTTCGGTCTAGCTCGTCGAGAATGACCACCTCGGTCGGCCGCATCCCATCCAGTTGCCGACTGAAGGCGCGATAGAACGCAATCTTGAGCAGTCTTCCACTGTCAGCGAAGAAGCGCCCCTTAACCGGGTGGTAGGTCTTCTTCTCGATCCAGTACTCGATACGCAGATAGACCGCGGCGGAATTCGATGCCTCGAGTTGAAGCTTCCATGTCTCACGCTCAACGCCGTCTGCGTCCTTTATGGTTTCTTCGGTCGCTTGTTTTGCAGAGTAGTCGCGACTGAGATTTGTCGACATCACATCGCCATTCGATGCCTTACCGATGAGGCGTTGCTGCGGAGAAATTCGCACGCTGGCCTTCGAGGCCGGATCGTAGAACCACATGAAGCTGTCCTTCATGAGCAACGCCTTTCCCGCATCGCGCGTGGGTTCGACGTAGCGGGCCAGGTTGCGGTACTGTCCTGTAGATGGATCGAGCTTTGAGAAGGTAACCATCTTGGCTTGCTCGTGCGACTTGCCAGAACGGAACTCCGTGAGTTCGGTATGAACCTTGAAGGGCACGCCGGGATTACGCACCTTGTCACTTTGCGTAAGGACTTCGTCTGGCGTTTGACCACGGGACGACGAGAAGGGCGCTGTCAAGAGCAGGGCGTAGACCATGCACAAGATGGTGCGGCGTATGGGATCAGACATGCCGGAGTGCGTCCACGACAGGAAGTCTTGCAGCGCGGTATGCCGGCCAGACCGCCGCTACGGCGGCAATCCCCACAAGGGAGATCCATGCCCCAGCGACGAGGGGCGGGTTGTTGAAGAGGTACAGCTGCAGCGGGATAGCTCCCGCGGATACGGGAGGCGTCCACGTCACACCGGAATGATTGATGACAACGACGATCAAACCCGCCAAAAGCACGCCAAAGGTCGCTCCTGCTATGCCCAAGAGTGTTCCTTCGAGCACGAACTGCGCCTGTACGGTAGAGCGCTGAACGCCGAGGGCACGGCTTGTCCCGATTTCGCTGGTTCGTTCCATCACTGCCATGCTCATCGTGTTGAGGATCGTGAAAAGGACGATGACCCCGATCACGAGCGCGACAAATGTGAAGATGAAGGCGAAGAAGGCGACGGCCTGCTTGTAAAAGGGCGTGAGCTCCACGAAGTCGCGGACTTCAAGATCGAGTTTGTCTTGAGAGAACAGTGCTGAGAGCCGCGCACGTGCAGGTGCGATCTGATCGGTGTGGAGAAGCTGTAGAAGGATCCCTGTTACCTTGGGCTCCCCCCGGCCGTACAGCAGGCGTTGTGCGAGCGGCAGTTGCATGATCACATAAGCGTCATCCAAGTCTTTGACGCCTTGAAACTCCGCACGCTCGACCTGTAGGCTCACGACGTTGGGAGCACCCTGGGCAGTGGCGGCTAGCAGATCAACGCGTCGCTTTTGGCTCGGCTCGGCATTGCCCGCTTGTGATTCGCGACGAATGAGGTCATCGAACTCACTAGGCGTCTGAGGACTTGCAGCTGAAGAGTCAGGCCGGCGAGGGCAATCCGGTACATCCAGTTCCTCGCACATGCCGAGCATGCGCGCGAGTCCGAGACCGATAATTCCTCCATCGTCTGCCTGGAGAGGCGGCTTGGTGCCGGTGCTGACCTCAAGACCGTAGGCGTTCCACCGTCGCATGCGCAGGCGGTCGGCCGGGACGATCCCCTGGCCCATGAAGGTCTTGGAAGTATTGGTTTCGCTGTTGCCCGCGATGCCAAACACCGTCTGCATAGGCGTGGCGACCGCCACCATGGGAGCGAGCTCCGGGTCCCTTAGAACTTGGTTGATAACCGACGTGTAGCCGGAAATGCCGTAGGCGACTGGGTTGCCACTCCCGAACTGGAAATATCCCTGCTTGAAGATTGCCAGATGCCCGGTACGACGCACAGTGGACGTCTGGAAGTCCAGGATGATGTAGGTCATCAGGGCTCCTAGAAGTAGCACCGCAGCCGTGCCGAGGGCGATGGCTGCCGTTGTCATCGCGGATCTCCGCCGATTGCGAAGCACATTGCGTACTGAGATCTTCAAAGCCATCATGGAGTGCTTCCCTCCCTGGCCGTCGCTCCCAGCTCTACACGTCCGTCGCGGATAAATATCAACTGGTCCGCGTGACGCATCAATTCGGGATCATGAGTGGAAAAGATGAAGGTCGTTCGATACTGGGCCTGCATTTCGCGCATTAGACGGACCATGGACGCGCCCATTGCGGAATCAAGGTTTGCCGTGGGTTCATCTGCAAGCACAATTGACGGCCGCTTCACAAGAGCGCGCGCCACCGCAACGCGCTGGCGCTGCCCGCCGCTCATTTGGTTTGGCCGGTGATGAGCATGTTGCGTGAGACCAACTGCTTCAAGGGTCTCGGCGGTGCGAGCGCGCCGCTGAGCAGCCGACAGGTCCGTGCCGAGCAACGCGTACTCCACGTTCTCGTGTGCCGACAACATAGGTAGCAGGTTGAAGTTCTGAAAAATGAATCCGATGTGTTTCGCCCGAAAGGCTGTGAGTCTCCGATCGTCGAGAGACGTGATGTTGTGGCCAGCAATTGAGATGGCTCCACTACTTGGCGTGTCGATGGCGCCGATCAGGTTTAACAGCGTTGTCTTTCCGCTGCCTGAGGGTCCGACGAGCATCGAGAAACATTCGGCGCCCAAGCTCAGATTGACTTCGCGCAGGGCCTCGACGCAGACGCTGCCATCCAAGTAGATCTTGCTGACGTTCTGGACTTCGAGCATCACCCGGCCTGCGAAGGAATGTGCAGCGACTTGAGCTGCTGCCAGCTAAAAGCAGTAGCAGTGAGCGTCGCCTGCGCAACCATGTGGCCGCGAACGTCAACCCGACCGGTCAGTTTCCATACTTCACCCCAGGTCTGCAGGATTTCGACATGGATGTCCAGTCGATCTCCAGGGCCGGCTGGACGACGAAAGACGGCGTCCGACACCTTCATCAGACAGGGGATGCGATGTCGCATTTCCGTGCCTTGGGTCACGAGGGCAAGCAGACATGCGGCTTGCGCGATGGCTTCGATGGTGAATACACCTGGCAGGATTGGGTACTCGGGAAAGTGTCCTTCGAACAACGGATCTCCCTCGCACAGCTCCCGGTACGCTTCGATCTCGCGGCCGGGCACCACACGAGGCGCTGCGTCCACTAAAAGCAGCGGAGGCCGATGCGGCAGCATCGCGGTGATTGCGCCGCGGTCCAAGGACAGTGTCCTGATCGCGGTTTCGCTGTCACACGGCATATGCTGCCTTCAAAGTGAGCACTGCGTTGTGGCCGCCAAAAGCGAAGGAAGTGCTCATTCCGATCGAACCTGAGAGACCTTGCGCTTCGTTGGGCACGTAGTTCAGATCGCATTGCGGATCTGGTGACGTGTAGTTGATCGTTGGCGGGGCGGTTCTTTCGTTCAGTGCTATGAGAGTAACTAGTGCCTCGATCGCGCCTGCCGCTCCAAGCGTATGGCCGTGCATTGATTTGCTGGAAGACACCTTTAGCGAATCGGCGTGGGCACCGAAAGCTCCGCGTAGGGCCTTAGTCTCCGCCGCATCGTTCACAGCCGTACCGGTGCCATGTGCGTTCACGTAGCAAATGTCGCCTGGTGCTAACTGGCTCTCGTGGAGACATGTGCGAATCGCTTCTGTCTGACTCGGGATGGAAGGATTCACGATGTGGTGAGCATCGGAGTTCATGGAACAGCCAATGACTTCCCCATACACGGGGGCCCCACGCCGCTTTGCATGGTCGAATGCCTCGAGCACAAGGATGGCCGCACCTTCACCGAGTACTAGCCCAAGCCGATCGCGGCTGAACGGCCGGCAGGCGTCCGGCGCCAGCACACGCATCGCTTCCCAAATGCGCACGCCCCCCTCCGTCAGGCAAGCCTCCGAGCCACCGACAACCGCGACGTCGGCGGCACCGCTACGGACCATGTGGAAGCCCATGGCGATGGCGAAGGCGGAAGATGCACATGCCGACGCGACAACGAAGGCCGGCCCAGTGATGCCGTACTTCATGCTCAAGTGGCTTGCTGGGGCGTTGAGCATCATCTTCGGTACAGTCAACGGGTGTGGACGCCGGCGCTTTTCACTGAAGTAGGCTCTGTAGCCTTCCTCCATAGTCCCGATCGCGCCAGCGCCGGTTCCGAGCACTACCAATGACCGGGGAGCCAGTTGTTCGTCGAACACCAAGCCGCTTTCTGAAATCGCCTGCTGTGCTGCCACAAGAGCAAACTGAGTACAGCGGTCTAGCAACGGCAGATTGGACGCGTCGAGATGCTGAACGGGATCGAACCCACGCACTGCGGCGCCAACAGCCGAATCCGCGCCGTGCACGATGCCCGCGAGTGATCCGATCGCGCCTTGTCCCTGCAGGAGAGCCCGTGCGAACGCGTCTACGTTCGCGCCATTAGGAGACACAACGCCTCGTCCAGTAATCGCGACGCGCCTCATGCCGAAGAACTCGCTTGATCGGTGCTCTTCTCCACGATCAGGCGCACGACGAGATCGAAAACATCACCCACAGTGTTGAAGCTCGCACCTTGCCAGTCGTTGGCGTTGTAGGGAATTTTGATGTCGAACTTCTCCTCGATCACGAACACTGTTTCCACGAGTGACAGAGAACCGATGCCCGCATCGGCGAGAAGAGTGTCCCGCGTGAGTTCGCGTGCGTTGCCCGGAAGCACCGTACCAAGTAGCTCGAAGAGCTCGCTTTCGATTCGCTGGTCGTGAGTACTCATAGCAATCTTTCCGGCCGATTTCGCGAAAGCGGAACCGGCCTGTGGGGTGGACGGAGCGAATGTATGAGTGGCCGAGACAGAGGCACAAGCGACCTACCCAAATAGGTATGTTCGATGCGCAACGCAATACCCGTGCTGCACAATCGCGCCGCACCAAACGCGCAGCGGCGCGCTGCACGCATTCACCATTGCGAGGAGATTTCGTGGGCTTTCGCTTCTCCGGAACGGCTTGGAAGATGACTTCGAGAACCATGCGCCGCCACGCTGCATGGAGCGTTGTTCCGCTGGCGGCATTGATCCTTCTCACCTCTCATCGCATGCCAGGATCCTTAGTGTGGCCACTGGCGTTTGCCCTCGCTGCGGTCCTACTGCTCTATTTCGCGCATGTCGTCGCCGGTTTGGCCGCGCTGGTCTATGGCGCTCAATTGGAGGTGCGACGCAAGATCGTGCACGTGTGCGTGGGGGTCACAATCGTTGGCGTTGCTGTGATGACCGCTTCCGTCACTGCCCTCATAGCTGCCTGTTCAGGCATCGCCGCGTGGCAGATTTTTTCCCGGCGATTTAAAGGACCGTCAATGCTGCATTCACTGCTCATTGACCGTCCTGGTGTGGCCCACAGCTACGGTGATGTGCTGATGCCGCTCGGCATGGGACTATCCTTCCTGATTGCGGGATCTGCCACAGCGCCATGGCTTTTCGCCTCGACCGTTCTGATCGTGGCCGACGCTGCCGCGGCGATTGTCGGCACGAAGTGGGGGTGTCATCGCTACCGAGTCGTGGGAGGTGCATCGACAAAGTCGCTTGAAGGGAGCGCATCCTTTGTCGCCGCAGCGTGGATGCTCGGGCTCATTTTCCTGCTCCCAGTTCTCGACACTGCTACTTGGCTAGGCGTGGCTTGGACGCTGCTATTGGCGTGCATGCTCGCTGCGTGTGAAGCTGTATGTGTGCGGGGATCAGACAACCTCGTGCTTCCATTCGCCGCGGTGCTCGCCGCCACGCACGTTGGGGTCGTGGCTGCGACGGTGTGCTTGTTCATCGTGCTTCTGGCGCCCACCCTCGGCGTTGTATGGGCTAGCGGGGCGCGGCAGGTTCGCGACCGCTAGATGACTATGCACCTGATGCAAGCGCCCCATTCCGCCACTAGGCCGGTCGTAGTGCTTCTTGCCGCCGGTCGTGGTACGCGCTTCAACGCGGAGGGGACGAAGTTGCTCGCCTTGCTGAGGGGGCGACCTGTAGTGGCACACGCCATTGACTGCGCGCACCGGTCGAACCTCTTGTTGAAAGTGGTTCTGGCCGAGGATGCTCCTCGTGTGCTGGTCGAAGCCGTGCAGGCATTGGTGGGTGAACAAAACATTGTTTGGAACGCGTACGCTGCGCTGGGCGTCACGCAGTCCATCGCTCGCGGGCTTGCAGCATCACCGGACGCCGCAAGCTGGATCCTTTTGCCCGGGGACATGCCCAATGTGCAGCCCAATGACATGCATGCCGTGCTGCGCGTTTTGGATGAGCCGGACGTCCTAGCTGCGCGTCCAGTCCATGCGGGTAAGCCGGGCCACCCGGTTGGACTCTCGCGGCGGCTCGGCATCGACTGGTCCAAGTCCATCGCCTCTGCGGGTCCTGTACTGCTCAGGGCACTGGCGCATGCACATCACGTCGACAACTGCTCCCCCGGCGTGATCCAAGACGTAGATACGGTGGCCGATCTGGAGGGGCTATCCCCGTGAATCTGCCTTGGGGGCGTGAACTGCCTTTGTTCCTTGCCTGGAGCCGTTTTGGTCCTTGTCTGCGAAGCGATGTGCAGGCGGGCCTCGTTTCGGCAGTCATCATGATTCCGCAGGCGGTTGCCCTAGCAAGTCTCGCGGGCATGCCTGCAGAATGTGGTGTGTATGCGGCGGTGTTGCCTGTCGCGGTGGCAGCGCTACTTGGAACTTCGGGGAGAATCCTGTCCGGTCCGAACACGGCGGTTGCGGCAATGACCGCTGCTGCCCTTGCTCCGCTGGCCACAGCGTTCAGTTCAGAGTACGTCCAGCTTGCCCTTGTACTTGCTCTCGCGGTGGGCTTGGTGCAAGTTCTGTCGGGGCTCTTCGGCGTCGGAAAACTGCTATCGCAGTTGCCCACCTCTGTCGCGTGGGGCCTTGCCGCTGGCGCGGGCGCCACGCTGCTTGTGACCCATCTTTCGATGGCAATGGGCGTCCTCGATGTACGAGGTGAGTTGCCATGGATGTCCGTTTTCCAGGCTGCAGTTGCGGCTGAACGCGCCAATCCTATCAGCGTCTTCATTGTGCTCTTAACCCTTGTCACTGTGGCGGTCAGCGCACGTGTCTCCTCCATGAAGCCGTTCTCGCTGGCGATCGGTCTTGCGACAGCCACCATCGCCTGTGAAGTACTTGACTGGCTGTTTGGTGCGGCCGAGTTGGGCGTGGATCGGCTTGGTCACATAGAGGTTGGATGGCCACCGTTGGCTGTCCCCTCCTGGGATCTCGACGACTGGTACACATGGCATCAGTTGCTTAGCTGGGCCGTCGCTATTGCCGTGGTCGGGGGCCTCCAGACTGCCGTCATTCACCGTTCTCTGGGGGGCAGCGATCGGGGTTGGAGCAGCGCGCGCGACCTCCTCGCGCAGGGCGCAGGGAACATTGCGGCGGCCTTCAGCTATGGGTTCGCGGGTTCCGCTTCCTTCAACCGAACTTCGGCGCATGTGGACGCCGGCGCACGCACGGCGGCGGCGGCGGTTCTCTCCGCTGGCGCATTGCTCTTAATCGTATGGTCCTGCACAAGCGCACTTGCGCGTGTGCCATTGCCTGCCGTCGCGGCAATCGTGATGCTCACAGGCTGGCGCCTCCTAGCGTCGACATGGCGTGAGGCAGGCAACGCCGGGCGGACCCCGAGGCTGGAAGCAGCTGCTGTCGCGCTCGCTACGGTGCTTCTCGGGTTCCTTGTGGCGACTGTGCTCGGTGTACTTGCCGGTATCGCTCGATTGGCCTTAAGAAACGCGCGACCAGCGCAGGCCGTTACGTATCAGTTCCCAGTAGACCGCTCGTTTGCAGAGCGCCCCCAACCCTAAGAGGAGAGTTCCATGTCAATCCGATTCCTGTTCATTACCGCCTGCATGGCTGCCTTCGTTCCCGTGGCTCCCGCACTGGCAGCGGATGTGGCCACCAAGCGTGGCGCCACGGTTGCCGAAGAACGCGTCGTCTACCACGTCGTCGACGTCGGTTCTGCGCGTGAGGCGCTTGCCAACATGACCAATCACCTCAATGCGTCTCCGAAGGCGCGCATCACCCTGCTCGCGAACGGGAAAGGCGTCTACATGCTCGTCGCAGGCGAGAAGGATCAAGCGGGAGAGTACGGGGCCGCGATCACCGAACTGCAGCGCCGCGGCGTGCGCTTCGTCGCATGCCGAAACTCTATGGAACGGCGCAAGATCGAACTGTCGCAGCTTGTGGGCGGAACGGAAACGGTGCAGGCCGGTGTTGTGGAGATTGCACGCTTGCAACAGATCGAAGGCGCCGCCTACATCAAGCCCTGAACAACCCTGTCAGTGTCCTCCGAGACCGACGCCGAGGGTGGAAAGGAACAGAGGTAGAGCGATCACTGCTGCTACCAGCCACCCCGCGTGGGGTGGCGGCTGGGTAATGTGAACGTAGCCTCTTCGTCGCCATGCTATGAGAGGGAGTCCGATGGTGGCGAGGAAACCCTGCTGGAAGGCTTCGAGAAGTGCGGATGCCGTGGGGCCGGCGTAGAAGAGGGCGGCTAGGCAGGATACTGTGCCTATACCGAGATACGAGAGTCCGAGCGGTGCGTCGGGGGCGAACAGGATGCCTAGTCTGCGTACAGCTAGGTAGTACATCGACACGCCGATGGCGACGAGCGCCATTCGCCAGGCCGCGGTGAGCTCGAAACCCCAGTCCTGTACCGCCGAAGCAATGTCGCCTGCGCCAGTGATGCCGGAGAAAACCAAGTAACCCGTACCCCAAAGCAGGTTGGTGGCGGCAGCGAGTCCCACGAAGAGCGCGGTCGCGGGATGGTTTGCGCGTGGCAGACAGGCAAGGAGCGCACCGAGGGCTATGTTGGCAATGGGTCCAGCGGCCGCGACGAATCTGCCCGATTCCGAGCAGCGGAAGTACACCGACGTCAGTAGGATGATGTCGCCTCCGATGGCCTTGCAAGCCGCGCCGTGGGCCAGCGCCTCGTGCGCGACGCACGCGACGATGAAGGCCAACGCGGCCACGGCAGCGACCGTCGCGAATGATGCATACCTGCGACGATCAGGAGTCGCGGCTACGCTCGGATTTGTTTGGATTTTGCGAGGCATCAATGACCCAGGAGTGCAATCGCGTTAGTTGGGCAGGACGCCTGAAAGAATGCCGCGGCGTGGGTCAGGCTTGCGCCATTGAGAGGTGATCCAAGCCGCGAGGTCGAAGGCGTCTTGATCGCTGAGGTTCGCATTGTCAAGAGGCATATTGGCCTTAATAAAGCCGGCGAGGAGTTCAATGCGCTGGAAGCCGGCCCCCTTGTTGAAGCTGGACCATCCCCACAGCGGCGGCCCCAACCATCTGCCGTCGCGGTCTCGGATACCGGTACCGTCGCCCGCATGGCACACGGCGCATTTTTGCCGATACAACTCCTTGCCTCGTAGCCGGTTTGGATCCGAACCTGTACGCGCAAGCGTGGGGAACCCGCGGCCTGGCAGTTCAACGCCTACAGGTTTGCCCTTGGCGCGCCACTGGGAGTAGGCCGCCAGCGCGCGGATCTCCTCAGCGTCGAGCGGTGGCGGGAGCCCGTCAAGACTGAACCGAAAGCAGTTCTGGACCCGTTCCTCGAAGGTGCTGACTCGATCCGCCTTGACCAAATACGATGGATACATCGCCCATGCCGCCCACATAGGCGCGGCATGGGCACGCGTTCCTGCGCCGAGATGGCAGTTCGTGCAGGATAGAGCGTTTCCGCTGAAGCGCCGAGCGTAGACGGGTGTCGCAGTGAAAATTCGGTACCCAAGCTGAATAAGCTGCGAGTGCTTGTCAGGGCTGAGCTCCTGCAAGTCAGGTGGCAAGGGCGCATCCGAACCTGCGCTCGCAAAGAGGATGGCCGGCATTAGCCCTACTACGCATATAAGAGCGGATGCAAAGCGAATTTTGCCGCTTTGCATCGGAACTTGGCATGCGGTCATTCAGAGCCCAGACTCGGTGAGAGGCGCGAGCGCCCAACAAAGCGGGAAGATGGTGATTCCGACTGAAATCCGGACCAGTTCTCCTTCACGAGACTGCCGTACTGCGCGATCACCTCCCCGCGAGAATGGACCTGAAACTTCTTCATGATGCCGCCGACATGCAGTTTCACCGTGTCCGGCAAGAGGCCGACTTCCTTGGCGATGCGCTTATTGGAATAGCCCTTCAGAAGCCATTGCAGAACCTCCATTTGCCTTGGCGTTAAGCCTTCGAAGCGGTCACGAGGCGGCACCCTTGTGACGGTGTGCCTGTCGGAATGGTGCTTTGCGGCACCAAGCCCATGTTCGAGTAAGTGCGCCAACTCCTGTTCGAATTGGGAAAATGGCGTCGATTTCGAGATAAACGCGACCGCGCCCATCATTAGGCATTGCGAGGTGATCGCAGGCTGTTCCACCTCGGAGATCACGGCCACAGGAGTGCTTTGCTGGAAGGCTCTCAGATGGCTCAGGACACGTATCCCACTCTGATCTGGCAATCCCAGATCGAGCAAAACAAGGTCAAATACATTTTCAGCGCAGGCGGCCAGCGCACTTCTCACAGAGTCTGACTCATGAATAACACAGCGCGTGTCCCAATTTTGCACAATCTGCGCTAGGCCTTTGCGCATTACGGGATGGTCATCAACGATCAACACTGCACGTGAGCGCGCCGTCGGCGCACCGACACTCAGGACAGCTTCCATCCGTGTTCACCTGCCTGGCTATGACCAGTGCAGGGCCTCCCATTGTCAATTGTTGTCGGGCACCGTGCGAATCAAGCCTCAATCAATCGCTCGATGTCTACGAGGTGATGAAGTATTACCTTCTTCATATCGACATCCGCGTTTATGCCGTATGGTGCGTAGCGTGTCAAGATCTCTGCGACAAGTTTTGGGGAGGCTTCAAAATTGGACGCACTCGGCGTTTTGGATGACTTCCCTGGAGATTGTTCGTCTGCGCCCATTCGAATCATGTTGCCTCACAGCGTGGTATTCAAGTTTGCCTTTCTCGTCCGCAATGGATCTCAACCGGTAGCGTCTTCAACGTGAAGGACCGGTGATCGCCATGCTGGGCAGTACGCAGTGATGCCTTGCCGCTATTCATCAAATCAACCCACTGCAGGAAAATGGAAAAAAATTTAGCCCATCCCCAAGAAGTTACAACCTCTGCCGTTGCATCATTCTTCGAGAAGGTCCAAGAGCCCCAATGGGTCAGTCGGCTTGCTATGGCCGTCCTGTTTTCCGACATCGTTTTGATCTGGCGCACGGGGACTGGTATCCGACATTGGGCATTCGACGGTACCGCGATCTTGCTCCACGCGGGAGAGGTGCTCGTTGGACTACTGGCGCTTGGCATCCTTTCGGCATTCCTACTTCCAGTAGCGCATGTCTTGTCGCAGGTGCTCGTTTGCATGCTCTATGAATACTTGCCAAACGGGCTGAAAAGCGACCGTCGGAGCAGCGATCTTCCTTTGAATTGCGTTCATTCGTCCTCCTTTTATGAGCATGTGCTGCGAACAAGAGATCCGGTGCTGTGGGATGTCTGGAAAGATCATGTAGCGCAGCGACGTCGCCAGCAGAGTGCCCCACTTGCTTCGGCCTTGCCATTTTCATTGCTGGTACTCGCGACCGTAGATTTTCTTTTACCGAGTTTCGGAGCTCAGGGAAACACGTTGCTGTTTGACGGTGCGGCGATGATAGGGGCGCAAGGACCGTGGTTTTTGGGCAGCTTACTTTTGACCCTGCCTCGATTTCACGTACAGCAAGTCATGCAGCCAAGCGGCTGCTTTCCCACGCCACCGGGGCGAGGAAGCCATTGGCCGAGTGCAGGCGCTGGCGGTTGTACCAGCCCTCGATCCAGTCGACGATGTCCAGCCTGGCCTGAGCCCGCGTGTCATAGCGGACCTGGTAAATGCGCTCGACCTTCAGCGTCTTGAAGAAGCTCTCCAGCGGCGCGTTGTCCCAGGCGTTGGCCTTCCTGCTCATTGACATCGTGACGCCCAATTCGGCCGCCAACGCCCGGTAACGTCCACTCGCATATTGAGCCCCGCGATCGGTGTGCACCAGCAGACCCTTGAGCGGTTTGCGCTGCCACCATGCTGATTTCAAGGCAGTGCACACCAGTGTGGCGTCGATGGCCTCGGACATCGACCAGCCTACGATGCGCCGGCCAGCCAGATCCATCACCGCCGCCAGGTACAGCCAGCCCTCGCCGGTGGGCACGTACGTGATGTCCGCCACCCAGGCCTGGTTGGGATGCCAGCCGTCAAAGCGCCGATCCAGCACATTCTCTGCCACCGGCAAGCGATGGGCCGAATCGGTGGTCACCACAAAGGGGCGCCGATACACGGGCCGCAGCCCCTGGCGTTGCAGGCTCTTGCGAACCCGTTCGGCGCTGACGACTTCGCCCTGCTGGCGCAGCTTTTGCACGATCCGAGGACGCCCATAGCTTCGGCCACTGGCATCGTGGATGGCAGCCACCTTGGCGTCCAGCGCCTGGTTGGCCTGTGTGCGAGCGCTGGGCGGACGTACACGCCATTGGCTGTAGCCGCTGCGAGACACCTGCAGTACGCGGCACAGCCGGCTGACGGTGTACTGGTCGCGATATTCGTCGATCCAGGCGTACTTCATCGCGACCCCCTGGCGAAGTACGCCGTCGCTTTTCGTAGGATTTCCACGTCCAGCTTCGCGTCGGCCAGTTCCCTGCGCAGGCGGCTGTGCTCGGCCTCCAGCTCGCTGACAGGGCGGCGTGCAGGTGCTTCGCCCGGCACCGGTGCACCGCTTGTGGCGGCGGGCGTGCCAACGCCCCGCCTGGACCAGTTCCCCACCGTCGCCACCGGCACGCCCAGGCGCCTGGCAGCCTCGTGGCCGCCCACCGATGCCGCCAGCCTCACGGCTTCAACCTTGAATTCCCCTGTGTACTGCCTCTTGGGCAGCCTGCCTTCTTTCATCTCGTTTCTCCGTACCTTTGAAGTTTCCAACTTCTTGCTGTACGTGAAATCGAGGCAGGGTCAGATCCTCTCGCACGACCACTACGATCACCTGGACCTGGCCGCGATCGACGCGCTGCGGGAGCGCGTGCAGCGCTACTTCGTGCCGCTGGGCGTCGGTGCACGGCTGCGCGACGCCCGGGTCGCGCCCGAGCGCATCCAGGAATTCGACTGGTGGCAGCAGGGCCGCCATGGCGAGGTGCAGGTTACCGCCACTCCGTCGCAGCATTTCTCGGGCCGCACGCTGTGGGACCGCGACAGCACGCTGTGGGCGTCATGGGCGATCGAGAGCGGCGGCGAGCGCATCTTCTACAGCGGCGACTCGGGCTACTTCCCCGGCTTCAGCGAGATCGGCGAGCGCTTCGGCGGCTTCGACCTGGCACTGATGGAGAGCGGCGCGTACGACGACTACTGGCCCTCGGTGCACATGCGCCCCGAGGAAACGGTGAAGGCCTTCCAGGACCTGCGCGGCAAGCTGCTCTACCTGGTGCACAACAGCACCTTACCTCGCCTTCCACACCTGGCAGGACCCGCTGGACCGGGTGGCTGCCATCGCCGAACGCGAGAAGATCCCGCTGGCTACGCCCGAGATCGGCGAGGTGCTGACGATCGGGGCGGCGCGCACGAACGTGCTGTGGTGGAAGGGGCTTCGCTAGCGACCGCGTAGAGCCAGACGAACACGCCCCCAGGATCAGCAGGTCCGCGCCATAGGGCAGCGCGGCGTAGCCGCCGCCGGCGCGCACGCGACGTGTCTCAGTCGCGCCCGCGCACCAGCAACAGCAGCACCAGGCCGCTGCCCAGCACCGCCACGCCGATCCAGGCCGCGTTGAAGCCGCCCAGCTGCTGCGAGTAGACGTAGCCCAGGCTGGACCACAGCATGTAGGCGCTGCTGGCGCAGAACACCAGGGGCAGCACCGGGTACAGCGGCACGCGGAACGGGCGATTGCGGTCGCCGTCGATGGCGCGCATCCGGAACAGCGCGATGCCGATCAGCAGGAAGAACAGCCAGAACACCGGCGCCGTGTACTCGACCATGGACTGGAAGCCGCCCTTGAACACCACGCCCAGCACGATCAGCACCAGGGCCAGCACGCACTGGATCGGCAGGGCGTTGCGCGGCACGCGCCGCTGCTCGTCCCAGGCCGCCAGCGGCTTGAACACCGGCCAGTCCTGGCCCAGTGCGGCGGCCGTGCGCGCGCCCACGATCAGCGTGGCGTTGATCGAGGTCAGCGCCGCCGCCGCGACCATGACCGCGATCAGCTTGCCGGCACCGGGGCCGAACACCGCGGCCAGCGTGTCGGTGGCCACGGCCTGCGAGCCGGCCATGCCGGCCTGGCCCAGCACGTACCAGTAGGCCCAGTTGACCAGCAGGTACAGCAGGGTGAGGAAGCTGACCGATATCAGCAGTGCCCAGACGATGCTGCGCCGGTCCTGCAGGTCGGCGCTGATGTAGGCCGCATCGTTCCAGCCGCCGAAGGTCAGCAGCACGAACACCATGCCGAAACCCACGCCGGCCAGCGTGGCCGGTCCGGGTGCGGCCGCGGGCGCCGGCGCGGTGCTGCCGGTGCCGCCCAGCAGCCACAGTGCCGCCCCCACGATCAGCACCAGGCCGCCGACTTCGACCACCGTCAGCCAGGTCTGCGTTTCGGCGCCGCTGCGGATGCCGCGCATGTTGACGGCGGTCAGCAGCACCGTCGCCAGCGCCGCATAGATCGCGCTGCTGTAGGGGCCGAGCGGCAGCAACTCGGTCATGTAGTCGCCGAACACGAAGCCCAGCAGGGCGATGGACCCGGTGGTGATGACCGTGAAGCGGGCCCAGGCGTACAGCAAAGCCGTGCCGCGGCCGAAGGCGCGCGACAGGAAGTGGTACTCGCCGCCAGCGCTGGGGTAGGTGGACGACAGCTCGGCATAGCAGAGCGCGCCGATCAGCGCCAGCAGGCCCCCCGCCGCCCACAGCGCGAACATCCAGGTGGCGGTGGGCACCGCCCCCGCCACGATGGACGGCGCCTTGAAGATGCCGGCGCCGACCACCACGCCCACCGTGATGGCGATGGCGTGGCGCGTGTTCAGCGGCGCGGACGCACGGGCGCCGGCCGCCGGGACCGGGGCCGTCATCGGATGACGCGCGCAGTCTCTGCGCCGGCGTGCCTTTCGGCCGCGCCGATCCGGCCCGCGATGGGCGACGGCGCGCCGTTGCGGGTGGCCTCGAACGGTGCACTGCCGGATCGCCCGGGCCGCGTGACGTTGCCGGTGATGCGGTTGTCGGCGACGCGGCCGTCCAACTGCAGCACTTCGCCCTGGGGCGTGCGCAGCGCGAAGCTGATCCGGTCGCCCGAGATGCGCGGGTGCACCACGCTGGCTTCCAGGTCCTCGAAGATCGCGTTGCCGCTGAGCACCTGGTAGCGCTGCGACAGGCTCAGCGTGGCGTTGGCCAGGCCACTGCCGCTGAGCTTCCATTCGCCGGAGGCATTGGCCGGAATGCGCCACAGGTAGGCACTGCTGCCGCCGATGCGGGCGGTCTCGTCGGGCTGCCAGTCTCCCATGGTGAAGGCGTGCGATACCACGCGCGTGCCGGGCGCCATGGTGAGCAGGATCGGCCTGAGCTTGAGGTTCAGATCCGGAAGCAGGTACAGCGTGATGACATTGGCGCTGGAGAAGTCGCTCTGGAAGATGTCGGCCTGGCGGAACTCCACCTTGTCGGCAACGCCGGCTTCCTTGGCATGGCGCTGCGAGAGAGCGACCATGTCGGGGTTGTATTCGAGGCCGGTGGCGCGCGCGCCGAAGTCACGGGCGGCGGCGATGGCGATCTTGCCGTCGCCCGAGCCCAGGTCGAACACCCGGTCGGTGGGCTTGACCTCGGCCATCTGCAACATGCGCTGGACCAAGGTATCGGGCGTGGGAATCCAGACCACATCCTTGCCGGACTGCCCATGCTGGGGCGTGAAGTCGGCGGAGGTCTGGGCCACGGCGACGCTGGCCAGACCGGCGAGCGACAGCAGGGCGATACGGCGGGTCAGGAATCCCGGAGCAAGCTTCATCACGGTTGGTTCTCTTCTTGTGGCAACAGGAAGCGCCGCGCGACTCCATGCAACGCGGCCCGGCGGCAGCCATTGTGGAGGGACCGACCGGGACACCGCATGACGACCCCAGGCGCCGTGTGGGCTTCGGTCGGGCACAACGGCAGCCCGGCGCGGGGCCTTGCCTGGCCCCGTTCAGGCCGCGGCCTTCAGTTCGCTGGCGGACACAGGGCGCAGCCCGGTGCTGAAATCCTTCAGGTTCAACACAGTGCCGGGCTCGGCGATCACCACCAGCACGCCGGGGCATCGACGGCGGATGGCGTTGGCGAAGTCGGTCCAGGGGGCCGATTCGACTTCCATCATCTTGTGGAAGTATTCGTGCGGCGGATACAGGAACACGACCTTGGGCTGAAGCGCGTCGACGCCGCGCACCACGTCGTCGATGAAGAACAGCTGCATGCCTGCCAGGAGGACGTCCGTCCTGGGGAACTGCCGCTTCAACTCGACCAAATCCTGGTCGGTCATCTTGGTGTTGAAGCCTTCGTTGTAGTTGAGCACGGTGGTGCCGTCCGGCAGTTCGACGTGGAAGCCCGTGTAGCCGGAGTAGAAAGGCGCGTTCGTTGCGCTGCTCCAGGCCCATGCCAATTGCGTGGTGTTGCCGCGGAACACGGCCTTGGTCATTGCCTTGAACAGGTTGAGGTCGCGGTGCTTCCAGGGGAAGAGGCCGAGGGTGAATCCGTCGGCCTGCACCGATTCGCCCCAGCCGGCGGGCAGCAGCCGCGCCGGCGCGATGCCGTTGCGCCGCTCCAGGAAGCGGCAGACCGCGGGCGTGGCCACCACGCGGGCCTGGCTGGTCCTGAGAACGTCGGGCACGTCCAGGAAATGCTCCTCATGCCCGTGCGTCACACAGACCAGATCGGCGTGGGCAAAATCCCTCAGGTTGAACCAGTGCGCGCCGCAGTACGGGCGAAAGAAGGGGTCGAAGAAGATCGACTTGCCGGTCGCGTGCAGTTCGATCGCAGACCAACCGTAGTACTTGATGAATGGGCTGTCGTCCATGTGAAAGCTCCTTGGGGCTGTAGAATTTTGTCCACTATTTAGGAATTCAATGATAAGCAAGAAGAAGACCAGCGTGGCTGCTCGGCGAGGAAGTGGAGTGGAATCCCAGGAGCGAGTCGCCGAAGCGGTCACGGACAAGAAAGAACGCACACAGCACATGGCCCACCTGTCGCAGGCCCTGCGCACCCGCCGCAAGGCGAAGGGGCTGGCGATCGAGCAGTTGGCCGAGCTGTCCGGCGTCAGCCGATCCATGATTTCCAAGGTGGAGCGGGGGGAGGCCGTCCCGTCGGCCTCGGTGCTGTCGCGGCTGGCGGAGGCGCTGGGCGTCACCTTCTCGCAGCTGCTGGTGGACCAGGAGGAGCAGGAGGTCGTGGTGCTGCCGCAGCGCGTGCAACCCGTGCTGCGCGACCAGAGTTCGGGCTACACGCGGCGCTGCATATCGCCCATCCTGCCGGGGCGCGGCGTCGACTGGGTTCTCAACACGCTGCCGGTGGGTACGACCACGGGGGAATTCACCGCGCACCGGCGCGGCACGGACGAGTACATCTACGTGCTCCAGGGCACGCTGGAGGCGCGCCTGGGCGGCGAGCAGGTGCATCGCCTCGAGGCGGGCGACGCGCTCTATTTCCAGGCGATGCAGTCGCACGAGTTCCGCAACGTGGGGCGGGGCGACTGCCAGTACTTCCTGGTCATCGACAGCACGCCGTTCCGGCGCTGACTGGCGCTTGCGCACGCTTCGTGGCTTCGCCACGAATGCACCCGATAGGGGAATTTAATCCTCTATTTGGTTGATTTTGGCATGGGCGGCACTCCCATGGTGCCGGTCGGTGCGTCATATTGATTCCACTTTGGTGGAAACCTGTCCAAGATCGCTGGCACGCAGCTTGCGTTTCCGGTGGCACTCCCCCGTTCTTCAACCCTTGGAGTCCGCCCCATGAAGTTCCTCCGCAAGCATGCCGAGCCCGCGACAGCGGCGGCCTCCGGCGCCCGTCGCCAGGCCCTGAAGCTCGGCGCCCTGGGTGGCGTCGCCTTGGCCACGCCTGCCGTGTCGATGGCCCAGACGACCACGCTGCGTTTCCAGAGCGCGTGGCCGGCCAAGACGATCTTTCACGAGTTTGCGATGGACGCGAGCAAGGACATCGAGCAAGTGACGGGCGGGCGCGTGAAGATCCAGATGCTGCCTGCCGGCGCCGTGGTGCCGCCTGCGCAGATCCTTGAGGCCGTCTCCAGCGGCACGCTCGATGGCGGGCACACCATCCCGGCCTTCTGGTTCGGCCGCAACACGGCATTCGGCCTGTACGGGGCCGGCCCCAATTTCGGCATGGACGCGAACCAACTGCTGGGCTGGATCGAGCACGGCGGCGGCAGGCAGCTCTATGCCGAGACGCTGGCCGCGGCGAAGCTGAACGTCACGGCGCTGCTGTACGGCCCCATTCCCTGCGAGCCCTTCGGCTGGTTCCGCAAGGAGCTCAAGACGGTCGACGACATCCGGGGCCTGAAGTACCGCACCTCGGGCCTGTCGGTGGACATGATGCAGGCGCTGGGCGCCGTGCCCGTGCAACTGGCCCCGGGCGACATCGTGCCATCGCTCGAACGCGGGGTGATCGATGCGGCCGAGTTCGCCAACATCACCGATGACCGCCTGCTCGGCTTCCCCGATGTGACCAAGCTGTACTACCTGCAGAGCTATCACCAGGCGAACAACGTGTTCGACCTGAGCTTCCACAAGCCGAAGTACGACGCCTTGCCGCAGGAGACCAAGGGCCTCGTTCAGGCCGCCCTCGATGCGGCCAGCTCGCGGATGGCCTGGAAGGCCATGAACCGCATGGCCGACGATCTCATCGCGATGCAGTCCAGGGACGGCGTGAAGGTCATGCGCACCCCGCAGGCCATCCTCAACGCACAGCTCGATGCGTGGACCAAGGTGATCGGCACCCGCAGCGCCGAGAACCCGCTGTTCGCCAAGACCGTGGAATCGCAGAAGGCCTGGGCCAAGAAGGTGGTCTACCTGTCCGAGCTCACGACGGTGGCTGCCGGACCGGCCTACCGCAAGTTCTTCGGCTGAACCGCCCGAGGCTTCGGCCGGGCTGGCCATGCATGGCCCCAGGAGTCCCCGTCATGAATACCCTGCTGCGTGCCGCCGATCGACTGTCCACCTGGGTCGGGCAAGTGTCCGGATGGCTCATCGTGGTGCTGGTCGCCATCACCGTCTTCGAGGTGGTCGCGCGCTACGCCTTCAATGCGCCGAACGGCTGGGTGCTGGATGCGACCATCATGTCCTACGGTGCCATGATCATCCTCGGCGGAGCCTATGCGCTGGCACAGCAGAACCATGTGCGTGGCGACATCCTCTACGGCATGCTCAAGCCGCGTGCCCAGGCCATCGTCGACCTCGGCTTGTATGTGGTGTTCTTCTGCCCGGGCGTGATCGCCCTGATCTGGGCCGGCGCGGCCTATGCCGGTGAATCGTGGGCTGTGGCCGAGCGCTCCGCGCTGACGGCCAACGGACTGCCCGTCTACCCGCTCAAGACCTTGATCCCCATTGCCGGCGCACTGCTGATGATGCAGGGCCTGGCCGAGATGCTGAGATGCGTGGTCTGCATCCGCGACGGCGTCTGGGCGCCGCGCAGCGAAGACGTCCGGGAGGTGGACGTGGAGCGCCTTCGCCAGCAGGCCCTGAACACCGACCCGGTGCCGGCCGCCGCGAAGGGGGATGCATGAGAAAGGAACTGCGCTTCGGCCTGGCACTGATCGCGCTGGTGCTGGCCGGGGTGGCCTTCCTGACGCCGTGGGGCGAGCTGCGCAGCGGCCACGTGGGTCTGCTGATGCTGGCCACGGTGGTGGTGGGCATCATGCTGGGTTTTCCCACGGCCTTCACGCTGATGGGGATGGGCGTGATCTTCACCTTCATCGCCTATGCGCGCTCGGGTTCCGGCCAGGCCTGGCAGCACACCCTCGACCTGATGGTGCAGCGCGCCTACTCGGTGATGACCAACGACACGCTCATCGCGATTCCTGTGTTCGTGTTCATGGGCTACATCGTCGAGCGGTCCAACCTGATCGCGCGGCTGTTCCAGAGCCTGCACCTGTCGATGGCGCGGGTGCCCGGCGCGCTGGCCGTGGCCACGCTGGTGACCTGTGCCGTGTTCGCGACCGCCACGGGCATCGTCGGCGCAGTCATCACGCTCATGGGGCTGCTGGCCATGCCGACGATGCTCAAGGCGGGCTATGACATCCGCGTCATCGCCGGCGCCATCACGGCCGGCGGCTGCCTGGGCGCGCTCATCCCGCCGTCAGTGCTGCTCATCCTGTACGGGGCGACGGCAGGTGTTTCCGTCGTGCGGCTCTACGCGGGCGCGCTGCTGCCGGGCCTGCTGCTCACGGCGCTGTATGTCGGCTACATCGTGGTGCTGGCGAAGCTCAAGCCGTCGCTCATGCCGCCGCTGTCGCAGAGCGAGCGGCAGGTGCCGCTGTCGGCGTCTTCGCTGGCGCTGTCCGGCGGCGCGCGCCGTGCGCCGGTGCTGCGTCCCATCCTGGCGGCGCTGCTGCAGGCGCGCCCGCCCGTGCCGCGCCTGCGCCTGGCGGGCTACGCCGTCATGGCCCTGGCGCCCGGCATGGTGCTGGCCGCACTGCTGGCACTGAGCATGCTGGGTTCTTCGGGCGGCGCTTCGCTCGGGGAATCCGCCGCCGCATCGGGATCGGTGATCGCTGCCGCCCAGGCCGCCCCCGCCGGGAATGCCGATGACGCGGACGAGGGAGAGGATGCATCGCTGGACATGTTCAGCCTCGGCGGCGGTCAGTTCGCCGGCGACGATGCCGGAGCCGGCGTGCGTTCGCCGGGGCTGCCGCACTGGCTGCCCTGGGCCGCCCTGGCACTGCTGGCGGCCGCAACGGCATGGTTCTACCGGGGCCTGACGGCAGAGCGCTTCGAGATCATGCGCATGCTCGCCGCCTCATTCGTGCCGCTGTCGGTGCTGATCGCAGCGGTGCTGGGCAGCATCGTGCTGGGCCTGGCGACGCCCACTGAAGCCGCCGCGATGGGCGCCTTCGGCGGCATGTTGCTCGCGCTGGCCTACCGTCGGCTGAGCCTGGGGGTGGTTCGCGAGTCGGTCTTCCTGACTGCGAAGACCAGCGCGATGGTGTGCTGGCTCTTCATCGGCTCGGCGATCTTCTCGGCCGCGTTCGCCCTGCTGGGTGGGCAGGAAGTCATCGAGAACTGGGTCATGTCGCTGGGGTTGTCCACCATCCAGTTCCTGCTGCTGTCGCAGCTCATCATCTTCCTGCTGGGGTGGCCCCTGGAATGGACGGAGATCATCGTCATCTTCGTGCCCATCTTCGTGCCGCTGCTGGACAACTTCGGCGTCGATCCGCTGTTCTTCGGTCTGCTGGTGGCGCTGAATCTCCAGACGGCCTACCTCAGCCCGCCGGTGGCCATGTCGGCCTTCTACCTCAAGGGTGTGGCGCCGCCGCATGTGACGCTGAACCAGATCTTTGCAGGCATGATGCCCTTCATGGGCCTGCAGATCCTGGCCATGTTCATCCTGTACGCCTTCCCCGCCATCGGGCTGTGGTTGCCTACGGCTCTCTATCGCTAGGAAAGCACTCGAAGGCGTGTCAGACCTTGGCGGGTTACCGGCCTTCATGCGAAGTCTGCGGCTTCACAATGGGGGTCGATGCCCTTCGACTTCGACGCCGCCGTCCAAGCCCCGCTCCGCATGCAGCCGGGGATGCGTCGCCTGGCGCGGTCCAGTTGACGCCGCTGCTCTTGGAGATGCCGGTCTCGGCGGCCACCGAGCGTACGCTCCAGTGCGTCGCGCCGTCGGCCGGATTGGTGTGCAGCGTCGTCTTGATCAGGCCGGCCACGCGCTCGTCATCGATGCTGGGCGGCGGGCCGGGGCGCATGTCGCCGTACAGTCGCCAATGCGCCGCTCGATGAAACGAGCGTGTCACTCGTCTACTGTTGCCTTGGTCCGTTGCACACGCTCGGCGATCGAGCTATTTGCAGAAGCTTCTCTCGAGCACCGCGCAGTCCGCAGCCATCCGATGTGAAGCCCCTCGGTGCTTCGCATCGGCACATCCACGTCGCCGGCAATCAGATGACCAGCTCGATGAGCCTCGGCCCGTCCGCTTCGATGGACCGCTGGAAGACCGCGTTGAAGTCTTCCATCGAGCAGGCGCGCGTGGCTTCGACACCGAATCCCGAAGCGAGCTCGACCCAGTCGAGATCCGGTCTGTCCAGCGTCAGGAGGCTCTCCGCGGCCGTGGATGTCTTCGCGCCCACGCGCTTCATCTCGTCGAAGAGGATGGCGTAGCGGCGGTTGGAGAGGATGACGGTCGTCACGTTCAGCCGCTCCCGCGCCTGCGTCCACAAGGCCTGCAAGGTGTAGAGCGCTGAGCCGTCGGCTTCGAGGTTGATCACGCGCCGCCCGGGACAGGCCACCGCGGCACCCGTGGCAAGAGGCATGCCCATGCCGATGGCGCCCCCCGTGAGCTGCAGCCAGTCGTGCGCGGCCGCGTGCTGCGTCTGCGGGAAGAGGCTTCTCCCGAAGCTCACGCTTTCGTCGACCACGATGCTGTCCGGCGGCAGCAGGGCAGCCAATGATCGGGCGAGGGAGTCGGGATCGATGGCGCCCGACGCAGGCTGCGCCCTGCCTCCCTGGACCTCGTCTGCCGTCCAGCGATCGCAATCGAGCGAGCTGGCCAATCGCTCGAGCGCATCGACCACGTCCTCATCGCCATGCGCCAGCGTCGATACGTCGACGCCGTCCGCTTCGGGACGGGACCGCCCATCGGGTCCGGCGAAAGAGAACACCGGACGCTTCGCGCCTGCGAGCACCAGGCGCTTCATGCCTGCCATGAAGGAGACGGCCGCCGATGGGGCGTAGGGAATGCGCTGGACCGCGGGTCGCCCTCGTCCACGCTCGATCCGCGCGATCGAGCTTTCCGTCAGAAGCCGGGCTCCCGTGCGCCGGGCGATGGCGCCGGCCAGGAGGAGGGCGTCGCCAGTCAGGGCATCGCCGCCCAGAAGCAGCGCGGAAGCTGGGCCGCTCAACGCGCCCCACGCTCTTTCGACGGCGGCGGCATCGACCGGCGTTCGGGCTGCCACCTCCCTGGGCGCGGCGACCTGGGCGCCTTCGGACCAGCACACATCGGAAGGAAGCACCAGGCTCGCGATCCCCCTGCCAGCCGCCAAGGCCGCCGCCGCGGCGGCAACTCCGTCGTGGGCGACAGCCTGCACGTCGAGCACGGTTTTCGTCCAGCCGGACACGGTGCGCGCCAGCGCCTCGGTGTCCATGACAAGCGGGGGATCCGCGGGCCGATGGCTGTGCGAGAGATCGCCGATGAGGTTGACGATCGGCGAGCGTGCCCTGCGCGCGTTGTGCAGGTTGGCAAGGCCATTGGCGAGGCCAGGCCCGCAATGCAGCAGCGTCGCCGCCGGACGACGGGTCATGCGGCCGTAGCCGTCCGCGGCGCCCGTCGCGACGCCCTCGGCCAGCGCGGGCACCACCCGCATGCCGGCCACGCGATCCAGCGCCGCCACGAAGTGCATCTCGCTGGTGCCCGGATTGGAGAAGCAGGTGTCCACTCCCGCGTCGACGAGACTTCGCAGAAGCGCTTCGGCGCCGTTCATTTGCGAGCAGGCTCCAGCGGGCTCGAAGGGGTCATTCCAGCTGCAGGCCCAGTTTGCGGACCAGCGATCTGAATTCGGCCGTCTCGTTGCGAAGGATGTTCCCGAACTCCGTGGGCGTCGTGCTCCAGGCGGGCATGCCTCGTTCTTCGAGCTGGCGGGCGAACTCCGGATTGGAGAGCGCAGCGGCGACTTCGTCGCTCAACTGCTTGACCACCCGCGCGGGCGCCCGCGCGGGTGCGAAAAGGCCCATCCACGGCTTCACTCCGATGTTGGGATAGCCGGACTCCGTCATCGTCGGCGTGCTGGGCGTCAGGGAGATTCGTTCGGATCCCAGTACCGCCAGCGCCTTGAGCTTGCCGGACCGCACGAGCGGCATGACCACCGCGGCGTTGTCGAACATGAACTGAACCTGCCCGGCCATCATGTCGTTCCAGGCGGGCGCGCCGCCCTTGTACGGCACATGCGTGGCCTGGATGTCGGCGACGGAGCAGAACTGCGCACCGTAGATGTGGTTGGTCGTGTTGTTGCCGTACGAGGCGTAGTTCAGCTTGCCCGGATTCGCTTTCGCGTAGCCCACGAGTTCGGGCACGCTGCTTGGCGCAAAGCGCGCATCGGCCACCAGCATCATGGCGCCGGACACCACTGTGGTGACGGGCTGCAGATCGCGGGCGAAGTCGTAGGGCAGAACCTGGACGGTGGCCGCGGCGATCGTGATTTCGGAGGGCGCCGCGAACAGGAGGGTGTAGCCATCCGGCTCCGAATGGATGACGTGCTGCACGCCCAGGCGCCCGCTTGCCCCAGCGCGGTTCTCGACGACGATCGGTTGCCCGATGCGGCGGGCGAGTTGCTCCGCGAGGAGTCGGGCGGCAGTGTCGGCGCTTCCGCCGGGCGGCCAGCCGACGATGAAGCGCACGGGTCGATCAGGCCAGCCACTCTTTTGCTGAGTCCAGCACGTCATGGGCGTGAGGGCGAAGGCTGCAAGCAACTGCCTGCGACGGGAGAAGGCGGTCTGTGGCTTCAACGTGCTCTCCATGCGACTGTGATGGACAGAATCTAGACTTCCGGTCGCACATCGACAATCATCGAATACATCCATTTGCGTGCTCGAATCGAGAACGCTACGGCAAACCCCACGGACGTCTCACCCCATGTCGCGAGATTCGGTTTTTCCTCTGAAGCATCCGCTATCGCTGAGGTATTTCTTCGAGGTGGCGAAGGCCGGCTCGTTTCGAAAGGCGTCGGACCAGGTCCACATTGCCGCCTCGGCCATCAATCGCCATGTCAAATACCTGGAAGAGGAAATGGGGGCGCCGCTCTTCGAACGTGGACGCGGGCGGGAAGGCCTCAAGCTGACGGCCGCCGGGGAAATCCTGCTCTACCGGCTCAAGCGTGCGATGTCGGAACTGGGGGCCGCGGGAACGGAGATCGACTCGCTGCTCGGGCTGCATCGCGGCACCGTGAACTTCGGCGTCAACGAGGGGCTCTGGCGAGAGGTTCTCCCCGGGCTGTTGACCCACTTCCGCAGCAGCCATCCCAACATCCAGTATCACGTGGTCGCGGCGAACTCCCCCCGCCTCGTGGAAATGGTTCTTGCCGACGAGATCGACTTCGCGCTGGCCTTCAATCCCTTTCCCCACGATGGCGTGACGTTCGCAGCGAAGCTGGCCATCGGCGCCTGCGTGATGATGAGGCGGACGCACCCGCTGGCATCCCGCAGCAGCCTGCGGCTGCGGGACTGCGCGCTTCACCAGCTCGTCATGCCCGACGAGTCGCTGGCACTGCGTGCGACGCTCGACCGCATGTTCCTGCAAGCCGGGGTGACGCCGAAGGTCACGATGACGACCAATTCCTACGAGGTCATGCGGACCGCGACCGAAGCGGGTATAGGCATCTCGATACTGACCCAGCAGGTCATCGCGCCGGCCTCGAAGTCCTCGCCGGTCGTCTACGTGCCCTTGCGGGACACGGGGATTCCGGCGCAGCAACTCGCCTGCTGCACGCGCCGTGGAAGAACACTTTCCGCGGCAAGCGCCGCGATGGTCGGACGCATCGCCGAAGTCCTCGAGTCTCGCACCACCGCGCCATAGCGCGCAGGCTTTGCGTTCTCGCCAAGAGAACGCATCGGCGACGAATCGATGCTTGCGGATGCGAGGGGCCGCACCTAGATTTCTTCCTGTCGCGGACGATCCGCACAGGACCGAGGAGATCTATCGTGGCCAAGGCCATCCTGCTGAGCAAGCAAGACGATGCGGTGCGCGCCGAGGTGCGCGAGTTGTCCGCGCAGGACTTCCCGCCCGCCGAAGTGCGGCTGCGCATCGAGTATTCGTCACTGAACTACAAGGACGCGCTGGCGATCGTCAAGGGCGAGCCCGTGGTCCGCCAGTGGCCGATGGTGCCCGGCATCGACGGCGTCGGCGTGGTCGAGGAGAGCAGGCATCCCGATCTGAAGGCCGGCCAGCGGGTCGTCCTGAACGGTTGGGGCGTGGGCGAACGCCATTGGGGATGCCTTGCCCAGTACGCTGGCGCGAAGGCCGACTGGCTGGTCCCCCTCCCGGCGAGCCTCGATGCCCGCGATGCGATGGCGCTGGGCACTGCGGGCTATACGGCCATGCTGTGCGTTCTCAAGCTCGAGAGGCACGGTGTGAAACCATCGGATGGGGAAGTCCTCGTCACGGGCGCCGCCGGCGGTGTCGGCAGCGTGGCGACGGCACTTCTGGCCGGGCGCGGCTACAGGGTGGCGGCCAGCACGGGGCGCACCGAAGAGGCGCCCTATCTCGAGAAGCTCGGCGCAGCGGACGTCATCGACAGGCGCGAGCTGTCGGAGCGCGGCAAGCCGCTCGAAAAGGAACGATGGGCCGCTGTCGTCGACTCCGTCGGCAGCCACACGCTGGCGAACGCGTGTGCCTCGACGCGCTATGGCGGCGTCGTCGCTGCATGCGGACTGGCCCAGGGGATGGACCTGACGATGACTGTGGCGCCGTTCATCCTGCGCGGCATCACCTTGGCGGGCGTCGATTCCGTGATGGCCTCGCTTGCCGTGCGGCGCAACGCCTGGCAATGCCTGGCCGATGAGATCGATCGCGAACTG
>Ga0160444_100267_pt1 | contig 39720 bp, 31 predicted proteins | sample HID1972K_E1MG_FD_108232 | JGI IMG/M metagenome (GOLD analysis project Ga0160444, IMG submission 108232) | Enriched pill bug-associated microbial communities from UW Madison campus, WI, USA - HID1972K_E1 MG | ecosystem: Host-associated > Arthropoda: Insects > Digestive system > Unclassified ... | reverse complement strand
GCGTAGATGCCGATCTGCCGGAACAGGCCTTCCATGCCGAAGGTGCGCGCTTCGTCGGCCACGATCGGCACGATGTGCGGGCCCAGCTCCTTGTCGCGCAGGGTGATGTTCAGGCTCTGCACGAACGCCATGGTGGTGGAATACGAACGCTCGCCGCTGCTCTTGAGCAGGCGCTCGTAGGTTTCCAGCTTCGGCGCGGTGAAGCTCTTGCTGGCCTTGCGGCGACGCTGCGGCAGGTAGCCGCCCAGCGCGGCGCGACGCTCCTGCAGGTACTGCACTTCCGGCGAATCCGGGCCAGGGTGGTAGAACGGCACCTGGCCATCGGCCAGCTGCGCGTCGGTCACCGGGATGTTGAAGCGGTCGCGGAAGTGGCGCACCGCATCGTCGTCCAGCTTCTTGGTCTGGTGGGTCGGGTTCAGCGCTTCACCCGCGCTGCCCATGCCGTAGCCCTTGACCGTCTTGGCCAGGATCACGGTCGGCATGCCCTTGGTGTTCACGGCCTGGTGGTAGGCAGCGTAGACCTTGTGCGGATCGTGGCCGCCACGGTTCAGGCGCCAGATGTCGTCGTCGGAAAGGCCCGAAACGATCGCGGCGGTTTCCGGGTACTTGCCGAAGAAATGCTCGCGGGTATACGCGCCGCCGAAGGCCTTGCAGTTCTGGTATTCGCCGTCGACGGTTTCCATCATCAGCTTCTTCAGGACGCCATTGGTGTCCTTGGCCAGCAGGGCATCCCAGTAACCGCCCCACAGCAGCTTGATGACGTTCCAGCCGCCGCCACGGAACACGCCTTCCAGTTCCTGGATGATCTTGCCGTTGCCGCGCACCGGGCCGTCCAGGCGCTGCAGGTTGCAGTTCACCACGAAGATCAGGTTGTCCAGGCCTTCGCGGCCGGCCAGCGCGATCGCGCCGAGGGTTTCCGGCTCGTCGCTCTCGCCGTCGCCGATGAAGCACCACACCTTGCGGTCGGACTTCTCGATCAGGCCGCGGTTTTCGAGGTAACGCAGGAACTGCGCCTGGTAGATCGCCGCCAGCGGACCCAGGCCCATGGAGACGGTCGGGGTCTGCCAGTAATCCGGCATCAGCCACGGGTGCGGGTAGCTGGACAGGCCGCCACCATCGACTTCCATGCGGAACTTGTCCAGCTGCTGTTCGTCGATGCGGCCTTCCAGGAACGAACGCGCATAGATGCCCGGGGCACTGTGGCCCTGGATGAACAGCAGGTCGCCCGGATGGTTGTCGCTCGGGGCGCGCCAGAAGTGGTTGAAGCCGACGTCATACAGCGTGGCGCTGGAGGCGAACGATGCGATATGCCCGCCCAGGTCGCCCGGCTTGCGGTTGGCGCGCACCACGGTGGCCATCGCGTTCCAGCGGATGATCGAGCGGATGCGCCATTCCAGGTCGGCGTTGCCCGGGCTCTTGGCCTCCAGGTTCGGCGCGATGGTATTGACGTACTCGGTGGTGGGAGAGAACGGCAGGTAAGCGCCCGAACGGCGCGTCAGTTCCACCATGCCTTCCAACAGTTGATGCGCGCGCTCGGGGCCCTCGACATCAATCACGGCCTTCAACGACTCGATCCACTCCTGGCTTTCCACCGGGTTGGGGTCGTTGTTCAGCAGCTCGTTCAACCAGTTCATTAGCGCTCCCATTACCGCACGCACGCGCGCGACTGTTATTGATTTCTAGCCGCAAAGTGTAGCGCACCCATGGCTTTCGTCACTTGGCTACGCTGGCGTATGGTCGTTTCTGGCCCATGTCCTGCGGCGCTGTCCCCACCTGTCCGGGCCAATGATTCCAAGGCCTTACGCGCGTGGGTGGTGGCCCGCGCTTGCCCGCCGGTGTCGGCCATGCCATTGATCCGGGAAGGAATTCACGGAAACCGTTGAATGGCCACCGACTCCCCGCCGCCGCTGGCGCGGCATCCCGGGCGCAGCCTGCGCACCCGGCTGATGCTGTGGTCGTGCCTGGTGCAGGCCGCATTGTTGCTGCTGCTGGTGGCACTGTTCTATCTGGGTGCGCGTTCGCTGGTGCAACGGCAGGCCACCAGCCAGCTCAACCACCTGGCCGAGCAGACCGCGCGCAGCCTCGGCAATTCGCTGCGTTCGGCGCAGATCACCGGCGAAATGCTGCGCGCGCCGCTGGGCCGTCAGCCCTTCGACGCCGCCCAGCTGCGCAGCCTGATGGGCGCGGCGGTCGTCGCCGATCCCAACGTGGACGGGGCGATGCTGATCATCGAGCCGGACCGCGTACCCGGCCTGCCAGGCGGCTATGCCTGCCACGACATGCTGCAGGATGGTGCGCTGGAACACGCCTGCGGCGAGCAGCTCGGCTTCGACCACCACCAGCGCGACTGGTACCGGAAGTCGCTGCGGGCCAGTGGGCCGTGGTGGTCGGCGCCGTATGCCAACCCGCGCGCCGAGGGCCGGCTGTTCATTACCTACAACATTCCGCTGCGCCTGCCCGGCGAGGTGCTGCCGGCCGGACTGGTCAGCGTGGACGTGCCGCTGGCGCAGCTGCATCACGACCTGGGCCAGTTGCCGCACACCGCGAAGCTGCGCGCCACCCTGCTCGGCCCGGACCACACCGTGGTGCTCAGTTCCGCGCCCGGCGTGGAGACCGGCATGGCGCTGGCCCGCTACCTGCGGCTGCGCCCGGACCTGGTGCCGCTGTTCGATCCGCTCGATCCGCGCCCGGCGCCCGGGCAGGGCCTGGATCACCGCGCCGACGATGGCACCCGCTTCCTCAGCCGCATCGCCGCGCTGGAGCAGCCGGGCTGGCAACTGGTGCTCTCGGCCGATCGCAGGCTGCTGATGGCCGATCTGCGCCGTGTCGCGCAGTGGGCGGTGGCACTGGGGCTGCTGGGCGTGCTGGCATGGCTGCTGCTGGTGCGTCGCCACGCACAGCGCCTGCTGCAGCCGATGGAGGCGCTGACCGCGGCGGCGCGTCGCTTCAGCGCCGGCCATTTCCGCCAGCCGTTGCCCGTGCCACGGCATGCCGATGAGGTGGGCGAGATGACCGATGCGTTCGAGAGCGCACGCCGTTCCATCGTGCAGCAGATGGAAACCATCGCCCAGCTGGCCAGCGCCCGCGAACGCAGTGAAAGCGAGCTGCGCATCGCCCGCGGCATTCAGCAGGGCCTGTTGGCGCCGCCGCTGCAGCTGTACCGCGATGGCTATCGGCTGCGCAGCTCGGCGCTGCTGGTGCCGGCGCGCGAGGTCGGCGGCGATTTCCACCACATCGCGCGGTTGGACGATGCCACCTTGTGCTTCGTGATCGGCGATGTATCCGGCAATGGCGTGCCGGCGGCGCTTTACATGATGCGCGTGCTGACGGTGCTGGATGCCGCGATGCGCCGCCACCGCCATCCGGACCGCATCCTCACCGAGACGGCGCAGCTGCTGGCCGAGCGCAACGAGGCGTGCATGTTCGCCACTGTGCTGTGCGGCGTGGTGGATGCCGGCACCGGCATGTTCGAGCTGGCCAGTGCCGGCCACGAGGCACCGCTGCGTCGCCAGGCCGATGGCCGCGTGCTGGTGCTGCCGGTACGCAGCGGGCCGGCGCTGGGCATCAGCGGCGTGGACAGCTATCCGCGCTCGCAGGGGCTGCTGGCCGATGGCGAATACCTGCTGGCCTATACCGATGGCATCACCGAGGCGCAGTGCCCGAAACAGCGCTGGTTCGGCGTGGACCGGTTGCGCGCCGCGGTGGCGCCAGAGCCCGATGACCGCCTCGTGTGCATGCGTGTGGCCGACGCGCTGCAGACGTTCACCCGCGATTGCGGCAATCCGGACGATTTCGCCCTGCTCAGCGTGGGCCGCCACATGGTGTGGCCACCGCTGCAGCTGCATGCGCGTGCGTGCCCGCGTCAGGTGCAGGCACTGCTGGATCAGCTGGACGAAGGCCTGCGCCGGATGGGCATCGATGAGCCGCGTGTGCAGCGCGCGCGGCTGGTGGTGGACGAGCTGTGCGGGAACGTGATCACCCACCAGCGCGCGCTGTCGCATGTGACTCTCGACGTCACTGCAACGCTGGATGACGATGGCCTTGCACTGGATGTGCGCGATACCGGCGAGGCATTCGATCCTGCCAGCGTGCCTGCGCCGGACCTGGATGCGGCACTTGCCGATCGCGCCATCGGCGGGTGGGGGCTGCACCTGGTCCGCTCGCTGTGCGACCGCTTCGCCTATTGCCGCCGCGACGGCAGCAACCACGTCCATCTGCTGTTGTTGCCCGCAGCACCGCGCACGGAGTAGCCCATGTCCCGCCTCAGCCTGCGTATCGAGCCCGCCGAAGGGCCCTATCAGCGTGTGTTCCTGGCCGGGCGGCTGGATGGCAGCACGCATGCCGAGCTGGACGTGGCCCTGGCGCCGCTGCTGCATGACGGCACCCATATCCTGGAGTTCAACCTGGCCGGGCTGGAATACATCTCCAGCGCCGGGCTGCGCTCGATCTTCCGCGCCCGCAAGGCGCTGGATGCGCACGCCGGACGGGTGCTGGTGATGCAGCCACAGCCACCGGTGCGCAAGGTCTTCGAACTGGTGAAGGCGGTGCCGGTGGAGGACGTTTTCGCCTCGCAGGAAGAACTGGACGCCTACCTCGAAGCGATCCAGGCCAAGGTCGCCAACGGCGACCTGTAACCCCGGCGGGTGGCGACCTGGCCCTTTGGTGGGTGATGACCCGGCCCTGGTGGGTGACGACCGTTGGTCGTCACCGCTCCACCCCGCGCCCCTGCCCCCTGAATGCCCAACACCCCGCCATTGCATCCCCCGCAGTTTCGATATATCGTTTCGCAACCTCGTACCGATATATCGAAATGTCTCCGTCGCGCGCCCCCGGCCCCTCCACCCGCATGCTCACCCGTGGCGACCTGCGCCTGCTGGTGCTCGCCCTGCTGGCGGAGCAGCCGCGCCATGGCTACGAGCTGATCCAGCACATCAGCGAGCGCTTCGCCCGCGCCTACACGCCCAGCGCCGGCACCATGTATCCGCTGCTGGCCCGCTTCGAGCAGGCCGGCTGGATCCACGCGGAGGACGAGGCCGGGCGCCGCTGCTTCCACATCACCGATGCCGGCCGCGACGAACTGCATGCGCGCCGGGACGAGGTGAAGGCCGCCCAGCACCGCGCCCATCATCGCGCCCGCGAGATCGCCAAGGCCGCCTTGCCGGCCCCGATACGCGACGCGCTTCGCCAGTTCAAGGGGGCGCTGCTCCGCCATCACGGGCAGTGGCGCGAAGACGAGGCCGAACAGGTGGCCGACCACCTCATGCGCGCCGCGGCACTGCTCAACGGCCGTCCCACCGATCCGCCCGACACATCGACCCCGCCCGCCTGAGCCAGCCCGGTCGCCCGGTGCCCACGGGGCACCCCATTCTTCCTTGCAGGAACCCCCATGACCGAACACGAAAACAAACGCCTGCGCCTTGACGTGCGCTTCCGCCACCTGCAGGTGCTGCGCACCGAACAGGTCACCCCGCACATGCGCCGCATCGTCCTCGGCGGCGCCGACCTCGCCGGTTTCGACTCGCCCGGCGCCGACGACCACATCAAGCTGTTCTTCCCCAACGCCAGCGGCGAAATGGTGCTGCCGACCATGACCGCCGAGGGCCCGCGTTACCCTGAGGGCAAGCCGCCTTCGCCCGCACGCGATTACACCCCGCGCTGGTGGGATCACGAGACCGGCGAGCTGGCCATCGATTTCGTGCTGCACGGCGACCACGGCATTGCCGGCCCGTGGGCCGCGCGCGCGCAGCCGGGCGACGCGCTGGCGGTGGGCGGCCCGCGCGGCTCGTTCGTGGTGGCCGATGATTACGACGGTTATGTGCTGATCGGCGATGAAACCGCGCTGCCGGCGATTTCGCGCTGGCTGGAGCTCCTGCCGGAGCAGGCGGAGGTGCAGGTCTTCATCGAAGTCGCCGACGAAGGGGAGCGCCAGGAGCTGCCGCAGGGCGGGAACGTGCGCGTCCACTGGCTGGAACGCAATGGTTTCCCGGCAGCGACCAGCACCCTGCTGGAGGACGCGCTGGTGGATTTCGAAGCGCCGGAAGGCGATGTCTTCTACTGGATCGCAACCGAATCGCGCCGCGCACGGATGATGCGCAAGTTCTTCGAAGGCCACCTGGCCGTACCGCGCGACTGGATCCGTTCCACCGGCTACTGGAAGGCGCACCCGGACGAAACCGACGGCGACTGATCCGCGGCGGGTGGGTGACACCCACCCCGGTGGGTAGCGACCACCCCGGTAGGGTGATGTCCACCCCGGTGGGTGACGACCGTTGGTCGTCACCATCCTGCAGACCCGGCAAAAACCCGCCACCGCGCGCCGCCGCCACGACCAACGGCCGGGCGCCACCCGGCCCATCTCCCGCGAACACGCTCCCCGTCAATGCGATAATCGCGCATGACTGGAATCTCCTCTTCGACCGTCGCCGCAGCCCTTGAACGCCTGCAGGCCGATCCCGCGGCCTTCGATGCCGCCCTGGCCGCCCATGGCGACCCCCAGGCCCTGCGCCCCCACCTGCTTTCGCTGCTGGAAGCACAGCACCTGCTGCTGAAGACGGAGGCCGATGTGGGCCTGGTCGCGGACATGCTCCGCCGCGACCAGAAGTTCGCACCGCCGGGCCGCCCTTCGGTGCACCTGGTGCAACTGCGTACGCAGCAGGCGAGGGCGAAACAGGCTGCGCTGGTGGCGAAGCAGGCCCACGCACGGGCCACGCAGGATTTCGCGCGTGCGTTGAACCTGCAGGTCACCGAGCGACGCACGCCCGGCATCGCCAGCGCCAAGTGGTTGCAGCAGACGCTCCGGTAATGCCCACCCATGGTCGGCACTACGACCTCCGCCCAAAAACAAAAACCCGCCGGCTGGCGGGTTTCTGTTGGAACATCCGGGCCACCGGCCCGTGCTGCGGATCAGGCAGCCGGCTTTTCGCCGGTGGCTTCGGTGGTGATGCGGATCTTCACCTCGTCGCTGACGTTCGGGGCGTAGGCGCCGACGCCGAAATCGCTGCGCTTGATGGTGGTGGTGGCATCGAAGCCCGCCGCCGGCACCTTGGCCATCGGGTGTTCGCCGCCGCCGTTGATGGTGACATCCAGGGTGACCGGCTTGGTGATGTCCTTGATGGTCAGGTCACCGGTGACGGTCAGCTTGTTGGTGCCCGAGGATTCCACCTTCGTACTCTTGAAGGTGGCGGCCGGGAACTTGGCGGCGTCGAAGAAATCGCCGCTCTTCAGGTGCTCATCGAACTTGGCGGTGAAGCTGTTCAGGCCGCTCAGCGGCAGCTTCACTTCCACGCTGGACCTGCTCACGTCCTCGGCGTCGTACACCAGCGTGCCTTCGGCATTGCCGAAATGCGCGGTCGGGTTGGAGTAGCCGAAGTGGCTCCACTGCGCCAGCACGTCGGTATGCGACGGGTCGAGCTTGTAGGTACCCGAGGCGATCTGCACGGCTTCGGCCGGCGCGGCCGCGGCGGCGTCGGTGGCCGGGGTGGTGGTCTGCTCGGCAGCGGCCGGCGTGGCGGCATCGGCTGCCGGGGCAGCGGTTTCATCGGCCGGCCTGGAGCAGGCGGCGATCGCCAGGGTCAGGGCGAGCGGGAGCAGGAGCTTGCGGGTAGCGGTCATCAGGTCTCTCCGGATAAAGGGGGAACGTAACGGCAACATCGACCCGTCCACGCGGGACCGGCCAATTGCAGCACAACAGGTGTTAATCGATGCGCGCGGCTTCGTCGAACGACAGGCGCGGCAGGCGCGGGAACAGCCCGGACGGATCGCCGTAGCCGAGGTTCACCAGGAAATTCGACCTGATCGAGGTGCCCTTGAAGAAGGCCTCGTCCACCTTGGCGTTGTCGAAACCCGACATCGGGCCGGCATCCAGGCCCAGCGCGCGCGCGGCCAGGATCAGGTAGGCGCCCTGCAGGCTGCCGTTGCGGAATGCGCCTTCATGGCGGCCTTCCTGCGGACCATCGAACCAGCTCTTGGCATCGGTATGCGGGAACAGGAACGGCAGCTTTTCGTGGAAATCGAGATCGAAACCGACGATCACCGTGACCGGGGCGGCCAGCGTCTTGTCATGGTTGCCTTCGGACAGCGCCGGTGCGAGCCGGGCCTTGGCCTCGGGGGACTTCACGAACACGAAGCGTGCCGGACTGCCATTGGCGGCGGTCGGGCCCCACTTGAGCAGCTCGTACAGCGCCTTCAGCTGGCTGTCCTCGACGGGCGTGTCGAGGAACGCGTTCTGGGTACGGGCGGTGCGGAACAACTGATCCAGCGCCGCGGCATCAAGCTCGTGGGACATGCTTCCTCCAGATGGGTAGGCGCCGTTGTGCCGACGCCGGTTGATGCGGGCCAGTGTAGAGTGTCGCGTCTGTTGCAACACCCAGCAGGGCTGAAACAAATTAATGCCAATGGTGAAACGATCGCACGCGCCCTGGACGATTACCGATGGCCGTGCCGGCAACGTCAGGCAGGCGGTCGCGCTGGCCGGTGCGCTGCGCCTGGGCACCCATCGACCGTTGACGCTTGAACCCCGTGCACCGTGGCGCTGGGCGGCGCCGCGGCGGCTGCCGGGCGACCGGCGTGGATATGGCGACGCCCTGGAGGCATTGGCCACGACCCCGCCCCCGCTGGCGATCGGCTGCGGTCGCCAGGCCGCCGGCGCGCTGCGGGTACTGCGTGCGCGTGGCAGCCAGGTGGTACAGATCCTCGATCCGCGCATCGGTTCGCATCACTGGGACCTGGTGGTGGTGCCCGAGCACGACGCGCTGCGCGGCGACAATGTGCTGACCCTGCTGGGCAGCCTGAACCCGGTCGATGACGCCTGGCTGGCCTGCGGACGCGCGGCCTTCGCCGACTTCGGTGTCCTGCCCGGGCCGCGTACGGCCTTGCTGGTGGGCGGGCCGACCGCGCATGCGCCCTGGGAGGCCGAGCACATGCTGCAGGTGTTCGAACAGGTGGCCGCGCAGGTCCGCAGCGAGGGGGGCAGCCTGCTGGCGACGACGTCGCGTCGCACGCCCCCGTTGTTGTCCGATGCGTTGCGCCGGGCCTTCGCTGATGTGCCCAACGTGATCTGGGGCGATGGCGGCGATGGGGTCAATCCATATGCAGGACTGCTGGGCTGGGCGGACCGGGTGGTGGTGTCGCCGGATTCGGTGAACCTGCTCTCCGAGGCCTGCGCCACGCGCCTGCCGGTGATGGTGGCGCTGGCCGGCACGACCCAGGGCCGGATGGCCCGTTTCCAGCGCGCGCTGCACGCACGCGGGCGGCTGCAGGAACGCTGGCTGGACTGGGACGCCGGGCGGATCGAGCCGCTACGGGAAACCGCGCGGATCGCCACCGCGGTCAGGGAGCGGCTGGCCCTTCGGTAGGTGCCGGCTTCTTGTGGGTGATGACCTCCTTGTGGGTGACAACTACCTTTGTGGGTGACGACCACCTTTGTGGGTGACGACCGTTGGTCGTCACGATCCCCCGACCCACACACCCCGGCGCTGCGCGCCGCCGCCACGACCAAGGTCGGGCGCCACCAGACATCCCTGCTCCTGCCGTGTAAACCGCCCCCGACGCTGGCCCCGCGCGCGCGGCAGGCGGATAATGCGCGCCATCCTCTACCTCCTTCCGGCTCGCCATGTCCGTGCGTCCTGCTCCTGCTTTTGCTCCGATGACCGCCCGCGCCCTGTTGCTGGCGGTGCTGGCCATGGGCGCGGTGGTGCTGGGCTCGAACGTGCTGGTGCAGTACCCGATCAACGACTGGCTCACCTGGGGTGCCTTCAGCTATCCGGTGGCATTCCTGGTCAGCAACCTGATCAACCGGCGCTTCGGTCCGGGTCCGGCACGGCGCGTGGCCTGGGCCGGGTTCGCACTGGCGGTGGTGCTGTCGTTCTGGGTGGCGACGCCACGCATTGCGATGGCCTCGTGCTCGGCGTTCATCGTGGCCCAGTTGCTGGACATCACCGTGTTCGACCGGCTTCGCCAGGGCAGCTGGTGGCGCGCGCCGATGGTCGCGACCACCTGCAGCGCAACCGTGGACACCGCGATCTTCTGGAGCATCGCGTTCGCCGGCTCGGCGTTGCCGTGGATGAGCTGGGCGTTGGGCGATCTGGCAGTGAAGCTGCTGATCGGCGTGTGCCTGCTGGCACCGTTCCGCGCCTTGCTGTGGAAGATGGCGCCGGTGACCGCGCCGCGGTAGAGCCGACCCACGGTCGGCTGCCTTCCGTTCCGGCGTCATGAAATCCCAACGCCCAGCCGACCCGGGGTCGGCTCCATAGAAGCGCGCGGCAAGGCCCTCTGGCCATGGCCCCCCGGCGCGCAGTGATCAGTGGCCCTACGTGGTGGGTTCCACGCTTGCGAGGCCGGCTTCGTCGCAGGCGGTGCGGATCGCGGCGCGTGCTTCGTCCAGCGTCGGCGTCGGTGCGGCCATGCGTGGGCGACGGTCCAGCGTGCATGCCAGGCCAAGGTCGAGCAGGATGCCGTGCGCATCATGCAGCGCCTGCGCGCGCGCTTGCGGCAGCCACCCGGCCGCGGCCAGTGCATCGATCAGGCTCGGCGTGTCGCGCGGCTGCAGCAATGCAGGGTCTCCGCCGGCGTGCAGCAGCACACCGGCCTGCAACAGGAATTCCAGGTCGACGATGCCGCCCTCGCCCTGCTTGAGGTCAAGCCGCGCCGCATCGCTGCGGTCCAGTTCAGCGCGCATGCGCTGGCGCATCTTCACCACATCGGCAAGCAGTGCATCGCGATCACGCTCGCGACCCAAGGTCTGCGCACGCACCTGCTCGAACGCCTCCAGCAATCCGGCGTCGCCGGCCACGCCGCGCGCGCGTACCAGCGCCTGGTGCTCCCAAGTCCATGCGCGCTCGCGCTGGTACTCGCGATAACTGGCCAGCGAAGACACCAGCGCGCCCTTGCCGCCATCCGGGCGCAGGCGTACGTCGATGTCATACAGGCGGCCAGCGGCGGTGACCGCGCCGAGCAACGCCATCACCTTCTGCGCCAGGCGCGCGTACCAGCGACTGGTCTCCAGTGGCCGCGCCCCATCGCTGGCTCCGGCATCGGCCGGATGGTCATGCAGGAACACCAGGTCCAGATCCGAACCGAAACCCAGTTCCAGCCCGCCCAGGCTGCCGTAGCCGATGATCGCGAAGCGGCCGCCGGGCACCGCGCCGTGCGCCGCGCGCAGATCGGCCTCGGCCATCTCCAGCACGGTGGCCACCACCGCCTGCGCCAGCTCGGCCAGCTGGCGGGTACTTTCCAGCGCGCGCTGGCGTCCGTCCAGGGTGGCCATCGCCATGCGGAAACTCAGCGCCAGGCGGATTTCGTTGAGCCAGCGCAGGGCCGCCTCCGGATCCTCCATCGCCAGCACCTGCCTGCATTCGGCGTGCATCTCCGCGGCCGAGGGAATCGGCCCGGATACGCGTACGTCCAGCAGTTCATCCAGCAGCAACGGATAAGCGACCAGGCGTTCGGCCAGCAGCGCGCTGCGCGCCAGCACGTCGACCAGCCGCGCCAGCGCGCTGGGCTGTTCGTCCAGCAGCGCGAGGTAGCTGGTGCGGCGCAGGATCGCCTGCAGCAGGCCGAGCGCGCGCTTGAGCGCGGCATCCGGCTGCGGTGAACGCGTGGCCGCGTGCAGCAGCGCCGGCAGTACACGGTCCAGGCGTGCACGCGCGGCATCGGACAACGACTTCACGCCCAGCGACTGCACGAACTCACGCAGCATCTGGTCGGCGCCGCTGGCATCGACGAAACCGGCATCGGCCAGCAGCTGCGCGTCGCTGCTGCCGGGCAGGCCGCGCCAGTAACCGGCCAGCGCATCCGGGGCGGCCTGGCCACGTCGCGGGGCCAGCAACGCCGCGAACTCGTTGCTCACGCGTTGCTGCTGCAGCGCCAGCGCACTGCGCAGTCCTTCCCAGTCCTCATGGCCCAGCCCGACCGCGATGCGCAGCCGGTCGGTCGGATCGGCGGGCAGCGTATGGGTCTGCGCATCGCGCAGCATCTGCAGGCGGTTCTCCAGCCGGCGCAGGAACAGGTAAGCCTCGCGCAGCGCAGCGCCGTCTTCGGCCGCCATCTGCCCGCTGTCCACCAGCGCGACCAGCGCATGCAGCAGCCGGCGCTCGCGCAGTGCGGGCTCGCGGCCACCGCGGATGAGCTGCAGCGCCTGGCACAGGAATTCGATCTCGCGGATGCCGCCGGCGCCGCGCTTGATGTCTTCGTGCATGTCGCGGCGCGCGACTTCGGCGGTGATCGCCGCCTTCATCTCACGCAACCCGTCCAGCGCGGTGTAATCGAGATAGCGGCGGTAGACGAACGGGCGCAGCGTCGCCAGCCACGCTTCGCCGGCCGCGATGTCGCCCGCCACCGCGCGTGCCTTCAACCATGCATAGCGCTCCCAGTCGCGGCCCTCGCGCTGGAAATACAGGTCCATGCCGGTGAACGACAATGCCACGCGCCCGGCGTTGCCGAACGGCCGCAGGCGCAGGTCCACGCGATGGCTGAAGCCGTCGACGGTGGTGTCGTCCAGCAGCCGCGCCAGACGCTGCCCGAGCCGCGCGAAATATTCCTCGGCGGCCAGCGGACGCGGTCCATCCGACTCACCGCCCTGTGGGTAGGCATAGACCAGGTCCACGTCGGAGCTGAAATTGAGTTCGCCGCCGCCCAGCTTGCCCAGCCCGAACACCACCAGCCGCTGCGCGTTGCCTTCGCCGTCGCGGACCACGCCATGGCGGCTGGCGACGTCCTGCTCCAGCGCCTCCAGGGCCAGCCGCAGGCACTGCTCGGCCAGCTCGGTCGCGCCGGCCAGGGTCTGCTCGACGCTGTCCAGCCCGGCCAGGTCGCGCCAGACCAGCCGGGTGGACATCGCCGTGCGCCAGCGGCGCAGCAGCATCGGCCATTCGCTGGGCTGCTGCGGGTCGAGCACCGGTACCGGCAGTCCAGGACATTCGGGCTGGGCTAGGTGCGGCAGCAGCGCCGGTTGCCGGCACAGGGTGTCGATGGCGAAGTCGCTGGTGATGGCGAGCCGGCGCAGGAACGGCTCAAGCGCGGCATCAAGGGGCGCGGCCTGCGCCTGCGCCAGGCGTGCCAGTGCGCGGTCGGCGATGGGGACGAGGGAGTCGATGGTCATCACCCGATTGTAGAGCCCGGCGCTACGGCCGGCCTCCGTATTCAGGCACGGTGCGCAGGCGTAAAAAAGCCCGCTTGCAGCGAACTGCCAGCGGGCTCTGCTCCCTCCCCCACGTCGGGATGCAGGGCCATCGTGCAGGCTGGAAAACCAAGTTGCACGCTGCAGTGCAAAACAACACCGGGGGGTACAGCAGCGTCCGCGCGGCAAAACGCCATCCCACCAAGGTAGGACCCCTCGTCCAGGGTCGATCACCGATAATCGGGGTTCTCCCCCATGAAACATCCTCGTCATGTCTGCAGATCGCATCGCCAACGCGCGTCTCCGTGACCGCGTGGTCTCCGCCGAGGCCGCAGCCGCGCTGATCCAGCCCGGTGAAACCGTGGCCATGAGCGGCTTCACCGGCTCGGGCTATCCCAAGGCCGTCCCGCTGGAGCTGGCCCGTCGCATCGAAGCGGTGCACGCGCAGGGCCTGCCGTTCCAGGTCAGCCTGATGACCGGTGCGTCCACCGCGCCCGAACTGGATGGCGCGCTGGCCAAGGCCGATGGCATCGCCATGCGCATGCCCTTCCAGAGCGATCCGGATGCGCGCAACCGCATCAACGAGGGCAGGCTGGATTACATCGACATCCATCTCAGCCATGTCGCCCAGCATGTCTGGTTCGGTTTCTACGGTGAGATCGACACCGCGGTGATCGAGGTGTCGGCGATCCGCGAAGACGGTTCGCTGGTGCCCTCCACCTCGGTGGGCAACAACAAGACCTGGCTGGACCTGGCGAAGAAAGTGATCGTCGAGGTCAACGAATGGCAGCCGGCCGGCGTCGATGGCATGCATGACATCTACTATGGCACCGCGCTGCCGCCGCACCGCAGGCCGATCCCGCTGGTGAACGCCAACGATCGCATCGGCGAAACCGCGCTGCGCTGCGACCCGGACAAGATCGTCGCGGTGGTGCGCACCAACGGCCCGGACCGCAATAGTCCGTTCAGCCCGATCGACGCCATCAGCGAACAGATCGCCGCGCACCTGATCGAATTCCTGAAGCACGAAGTGGCCAAGGGTCGCCTGCCGGCCAACCTCCTGCCGTTGCAGAGCGGCGTCGGCAACATTCCCAACGCGGTGCTGGCCGGCCTGGCAAAGAGCGGTTTCCGCGACCTGGCCGCGTTCACCGAGGTCATCCAGGACGGCATGCTCGACCTGCTGCGCGATGGCGTCCTGGGTTATGCCTCGTGCACCGGTTTCGCGCTGAGCCCGCAGGCGAACGAGACGTTCAAGGAAAACATCGATTTCTACCGCGAGCGCATCATCATGCGCACGCAGGAGATCTCCAACCATCCGGAGCTGGTGCGCCGGCTGGGCTGCATCGGCATGAACGGCATGATCGAGGTGGACCTGTACGGCAACGTCAACTCGACGCACGTGATGGGCTCGCGGATCATGAACGGCATCGGCGGTTCCGGCGACTTCGCACGCAATGGCTTCCTGTCCGCTTTCCTGAGCCCGTCCACGGCGAAGAACGGCAGTATCTCGGCGATCGTGCCGATGGTCAGCCATGTGGACCACACCGAACACGATGTGTCGGTGATCGTGACCGAACAGGGCCTGGCCGACCTGCGTGGCCTGACCCCGCGCAAGCGCGCGCAGGTGCTGATCGACAACTGCGCGCATCCGGATTTCCGCGCGCAGCTGCAGGATTATTTCGACCGTGCCAGCCGCGAAAGCTACGGCAAGCACACCCCGCACCTGCTGCCGGAGGCACTGTCCTGGCACCAGCGCTGGCTGGACACCGGCACCATGAAGAGCTGACACCCACCGGTAGAGCCGACCCATGGTCGGCTGTCCAAGACCGGTAGAGCCGACCCATGGTCGGCTGGTTGTCGGGCACAGCCGACCATGGGTCGGCTCTACCCCCCTGCCTGTGTACCCGCATCATCCTGATACCGATGCGGCTCCCGGCTCTGACATGCTTCCGGCATGGCCAGTCCTCGACTGCAGCAGGGTCGACGTTCCGCTGTCGGCAACGTCTACATCATCACCACCGTCGTCCAGGGCCGGCGACGGATATTCATCGATTCCGCATGCGCGGACATCGTGGTCGAAGCCATCCGCTCGGCCGAAACCAGGCGGCAGACATACACGATCGCCTGGGTCGTCATGCCGGATCACATGCACTGGATGCTGCAGCTCCGCGCGGGGACACTCGCCGAATGCATGCAGCGCTTCAAATCGCAAAGTGCGCGCGTCATCAATCGGCTCAGAGGAACATCAGGGTCGCTCTGGCAGGCCGGCTATTTCGATCATGCGCTACGTGATGAATCCGCCTTGCGGCGTCATGCGCGTTATATAGCGGCAAACCCGGTACGCGCAGGGTTGTGCGGCAGTGTAGATGGGTACGCCCATGCCTGGTGCCGGTGGCCAGAGGAAGGGTAGAGCCGACCCATGGTCGGCTGAATCAGGTGGCGCAGCCGACCATGGGCCGGCTCTACCCGGGCAAATCAGCGGCGCAGGGCGTTCAAGGAGTCCTTTTGCAGGCGTTCGTACAGCGCGAACTCGTCATGCACGCGCGCGCCAAGCGCGGCCTCGAAGGCATCGCGGTTGGCATGCGCGGCATACGCGCGCTGTTCGCTGCCGCCAAGGTTCGACTGGAAAATGCCCGCCGCGCTCACCGGCAGGAAGTCCTCGTAGACGATGGGATCGGCGGTCGCCAGTCCGGCGGCAATCAATGCTTCGGCCGGCAGCTCGCCTACCTGTTCCGGTGCCGCGCGGCCGGCCTCGGTGAGCTGGTAGCGGTAGTAACCCAACCCCTCACGGCGCAGCGTCCCGTGGTCATCCGGGAACGACACGAACGCGGCCGCCAACCGCGAGCTGTAATCGCCCGTGCTGCCCGCGCCATCGGCATCGCGTGCCTGCGCCAGCAGCTGGTCGTACAGCGCGCGGCCCTTCGGGGTCAGTGCCAGCCCGCGCTGCTCGATCTCGCCGAAACGCGCGGTATGCGTCCCCGCATGGCCGCCCTGCCCGTCCGGGAAATGCACCGCTTCCTCCAGTGCCTTGAAGCTGGTCTGCCGCAGCAGGATCGGGCAGGCGCGGCGCGGCGGGCCTTCGATCACCGCCTTGGCCGCAATGCCGGCCTCGATCATGCCGGCCTGCGCGGCATCGATATCCAGCGTGCGCGGCGTGAGGTGGTTGATGTGCGGACCGCGGAAACAGACCACGTCGGCGATCAGGCGGTGGGCCTCGTTGAGCGCGTGATAGGTCGGCAGCGCCACGGTGGCATCGCTGTGCCAGCGGAAGGTTTCCAGTGCTTCGGTGACGAAGCGCTCGGCATCGGCCTGCGACAGCCCGCCTGCGTGCTCGGCCTGCGCGATCAGCGCCAGCGCACCGTCGGTGAAGATGCGCCGGCGCGCGAGGATCTCCGCCGCCCGCGCACGCAGGTCCTGATCCTCGATCAGCTCCAGCCGCAACAGCGAGGTGAACACCCGGAACGGATTGGCCGCCAACGCCGTCGCATCGACCGGACGGAAGGCGGTGGAATGCACCGGCACCCCGGCCACACTCAGGTCGTAGTAGCCCACCGGCTGCATGCCCATCACCGCGAACAGGCGGCGCAGCGTCGCGAGTTCTTCGGCGGTACCCACGCGGATGGCGCCATGACGTTCTTCGTCCAGCCGCGCGCGCTCGCCGTTGCGGTCCAGCTGTGCGGCCAGCGCGGGCTGTCCGGCCAGCACCTGGGCGTTGATGCGCGCCACCAGGTCAACCAGATCGCCATACAGGGGCACTTCGGTGCGGTACATGCGCGACATCGCCTGCGCGAACAGGCGGCGGATGGCATCGGGCGAAACGAACACGGCAGGCGAAACGGAAGGATCAGCGCTCATCGGACACTCGCTTGCGGATACAGGGGACAGCTGGGGATGTCATTGTCGCCGCTGGCCGGGTGCGGGGCGAGATGCAGAGCAGCATCCGGTGCTGCGCCCGCCAGCGCCGACCCGGGGCCGGCCGCACCTGCCGGAAGCCGATCATGGATCGGCTCTACCGCGGCCGCGGGCCGGGGTCAGTCTTCATTGCCCAGCTGGCGGCGCAGGGTGGCATCCAACGTGATCGGCCGATCCCAGTGCCGGTAGCTGGCCACGATCGCGTGCCGCAGGGCACGCATGTGCAGGTTCCCCGGCGCTACCGGCAAGCGGGTCACCACGGCCTCCCAGCCACCTTCCGGATCCGCGCTGAAAGCGCGCACGCTCTCGCGGCAATCGCGCTCGATGGCCCTGGCCCAGAAACAGGCGAAGTAGACGTCCGCCGCCTGCCAGCCATGGGTGTTGACCAGCGCGGCCACGTAGCCACGAGGCACATCGGCGTAGCGCACGACCTCATCCAGGAACGCATCCGGATAACGCTCGGCGTAATGGTTGATGTCCTGCAGCCAGGTGTCCACCCAGCTGTTGCCGGTCCGGACCTGGTACGCAGCGGATTTCTCCGCCGTCTGCTGGGCCAGCGCGATCGCGGGCACCAGCAGCAGGGAAAGCGTCAGTGACATCAGCGGACGGCTCATGGCCCGATTGTGCCGTAGCGCCGGGTCGCTGTCAGGCGCCGGCCGCGGCGGCCTTGGCTTCGATGGCCTGCAGCGCCGCAGGCCAGTCCCACGCCGTGTCGGCGGTGACCATGCGCGGCTCATCATCGGCCACGCCGTGCTCGGCCTCGTGTGCCCAGGTCACCGCATACGGGGTATGGATGCCCCAGCCGCCGAGCGCCACCACCGGTTCGATGTCCGAGCGCAGCGAATTGCCGACCATGACGAAACGCGCGATCGGCAGGTCGAATTCGGCCAGCACGCGGGCATAGGTTTCCGGATCTTTCTCGGACACGATCTCGATGCGCGGGAACAGGTCGTGCAGCTGCGCCACCTTGATCTTCGCTTCCTGGTGGAACAGGTCGCCCTTGGTGATCAGCACCACCGGATGATGCTCGGCGATGGCGGCCACCGATTCGCGCACGCCGTCGATGAGATCGACAGGGTGGCGCAGCGTGGCGTGGCCCAGGTCGAGGATCTGCTGCACATGCGCGGCGCTGATGCGCTGGTCGGTGATGTCGATGGCGGCCTCGATCATCGACAGGGTCATCGCCTTCACCCCATAGCCGAACACCGCCAGGTTGCGTCGCTGCACGTCGAGCAGGTGGCGCGCGGTGCGGGTGTCGTGCACGTCGATGTAGTGCGAGAGCAGGTCGAGATAATCCTGCTCGGCCTTGCGGTAGTAATCCTCGCTCTTCCAAAGCGTGTCGTCACCGTCAAAACCGACCAGGCCGATGGCGCTCGAAGGCGCGGGCGTGGAGGTATTCATCGGCAAAGGATAGCAGCCGGGCCACGCACTCATCGAGGCGTGGCCCGGCGGGTCAAGCAGGGAAAGCAGGCCGCCCAGCGGACGGCATCTGCCGATGCAGGGGCTTAGTTGCCCTGCGCGGCACCGGCGGCACCCTGCTGGGCCTGCACGAATGCCTTGTACTCATCCGGGGTCAGCTCGCCGTCCTGGTTGCTGTCGGCCTGCTCGAACACCTGCGCCAGGCCGGCGTTGACCTGCGATTCGCTCTTGCTGATCGTGCCGTTGCCGTCGGTGTCGATGCTGGCCCAGGTCTGGCCGTCGCCGCCACTGGCCTGTGCCGCAGCCTGACCGGCAGCCTGGCTCGCCTGGTCTGCCGCATTGCCGGCCTGTGCCGCCGCCTGCTGTGCCTGCGCTGCCTGGGCCTGCGCGTCGGCAGCGCGATCCTGGGCGGCCGACTGCGCCATGGCCGGAAGGGCGAACACGCTGCCAGCGGCAACGAGAAGGGCGATCAGCGGCTTGCGGGTACGATGGGTCATGGGTGGTCTCCTTGTGGGAATGTCGCACGGGCTTGAGGTGTTCCGTACGGCAGACACGTTGCCGGTGCGCCGATGAACGCGGATTGCAACGCGATCGCCACCACCACATGCCGTTAACCACACACGTTGCGGCATCGGTTAAAGATTTGATTAGCGCTCGGTGAGCAGTTGGTAACGTGCCCGTTCGTTGCGCGCCTGTTTAACCCCCAGCAAACGAAAATCAGCGCGCGTCGCCTTGTTTTGAAGCTGACCGCGAACTGAATATCAGCCAGCCAAGCGCCACGCCGGACAGCGCACCAAGGATCTCCAGCACCACGCGGGTGCCCAGTTCGTTCGGATCATGGATGGTCGCCAGGAACAACCGAGCGTAGAACGGCGACTCCAGCCGCACGATGCCCATGTAGAACAGCTTCCACATGTCGATGCCGGCAGCGATCGCCACGGCGATCACGCATGCGCCACCGATCGCATGCCCGGCGGTGCCACGCATGAAGCGGCACAGGTGGTGCCACAGGAAATACACCAGCAGGCCGGCCAGCAGCGCGATGCCACCGGCTTCGAGCGAGCCCAGCAGGCCGTAATGCAGGGGAAGGTTCATCGGATGGGTGTTGGAAAAGAAGGAGGCCAGTGTACGACGGGCCCGTGGCGTTCATGGCGCATGGAGCGGCGCAGCCCGGCATCTTCTTCGGCCTGGGGCCGTCAAGGGCCGGGGCAATCGCCGGTGCGGGTGAAATGCAGGTCCTGGAAGTCGTAGCTGAAATCGATCTCCGGATCGATGGCGCGCAGTTCCAGTGCCGCGGACGTGCCCTCGATGGGCTGCAGCCACGCTTCGGCATCGCTGCCCAGCGTGTCCCAGCGCAGCATCCAGCGGCCATCGAGCTGCATCACCCGGGCCTGCAACCGTGGCGATCTGTCCACGCTGAAGCGAAGCCCATCCTTGCCCGGGCACAATGAGGCGTCGCCCAGCCACGGATCGCGGTAGCGCCCCTGCCAGCGCGGCAGCGCGACCGCACCGGCTTCGCGCGCCGCCGCGGTGGATGGCGCGACATGCCCTTTGGCATGTCGTGCGGCACGCTCGGCCGCCAGCTCATCCAGGTACGCCGCCGCATCGCGGCTGTCATCCGGCGCGGTGTAACGCTTCAGCGCCGCCTGCATCAGCGCGGTGCGCGCATCCTCGCCTTCGCCGTTGATCAGGATCACCACGCCGGTCCGCCGATCGGGCAGCAGGGCGAGCGAGGAATACATGCCCGACAGCGTGCCGGTGTGCGCGACCTTCCATTGCCCGTCGATGTCCGACACCCGCCAACCGTACCCGTAGCCCGAGAAGTGTGCGTTGTCCCAGCGGCGCTGGCGCTCGCCCAGCGGCATCGGCATGTGCAGCGTCCAGAGCTCGCGGCGTTGCTCGTCGCCCAGCCAGCCGGGCGCCCGCGCAGGATCGAGCAGCACCTGCATCCAGCGCAGCATGTCCTCCAGCGAACACCGGATGCCGCCGGCCGCCATCGACGGCGTATCCGGACTCAACGCGCCATCGGCCGCAACCACCGTATTGCCGCCGGCACGCCGTGCGTGCGGCTGGGCGATGTTGCCCACCTTCGTGGTGGACCACTGGCCGACCTGGCAGCGCTGCATGCCCAGCGGCTCGAACACCTGTTCGCGCATCAACTGGTCATACGGCTTGCCGCCGGCGGCCACGGCGACCTCGCCGGCGACCACGTACATCAGGTTGTCGTAAGCGTAGCCGCTGCGGAAGCTGGTGACCGGTTTCAGGTGTGCCAGCCCGGCGATGATGTCGGCACGGGTGTAGTGGTTCGGCTCCGGCCACAACATCAGGTCGCCGGCACCGAGGCCAAGGCCGCTGTTGTGGATCAGCAGGTCGCGCACCTGCATGTGTTCGCCGACCCACGGATCGAACAGGGTGAAGCCTGGCAGATGCTGGCGCACCGGATCGTCCCAGCGCAGGCGTCCCTGTTCCACCAGGCGCGCCAGCAGCGCGGCGGTCATCGCCTTGCTGTTGGAAGCGATCTTGAACAGCGTGTCCTGGTCGATGCGGCCACCATCGCCGCGCGCACCTTCGACGTGGCGGTAGACCACCTCGCCATCCTCCACCACGCCCATCGCGATACCAGGCAGGTGCTCGCGCTGGACGACAGTGGCGAGATCGGTATCGATGCGCGCCGAATCCACCGCCAGCGCGGGAGCGATGAACAGCGATGCGGCGATGATCAGCAGGCGATGCAAGGCGCAACCTCGTTGCGGGGCCGGTGATGCTGGAGGCAGCCGGGGGGAGTGTGACGACCAACGGTCGTCACCCACCCACCAACCGCCGCCGCCCATGCAGGCAACCCGGTGCACCGTCAGAAGTTCCAGGTCACCACCAGCTGCGCATAGCGCGGCGACTGCCACAGCGTACCAGTCTTGAACGTGTTCTCGCGGTAGACGCCGGGCTGGCTTTCATAGCGCTGGTGCACGTTGACCACGGTCTGGTTGTTGAACAGGTTGTAGACCGACAGGCGCGCGCTCAGGTCGATGCCGTCCACCGGCAGCCGCCACGTCACGTTGGCCCCCATCGTCCACGTCCACGGCAGGCGCCCGAATGCGCCGCGGCCGGTCGGCTCGAACACGCGCTCGTCGTATGCACCCGAGCAGTTGGCCACGCACAGCCAGCCGGTGCCGCCGCCGCTGCCTTCGCTCGATGTGCTGCCGCCCGCCACGGTGTCGTCGGGCCACATCACGCCGAACGCGGTGACCGGGCCACCGGACTGTACGCGCAGGGTGGTGCCGAACGACCACTGTTCGTTCAACGCATATGCAGCGCGGAACTTGAACTGGTGGCGGAAATCGTTGAACAGCACGCCGTAGCGTTCATTGTTCGAGGGGTGGTCCCAGTGCTGGACCATGCCGGTGTCGCCGTAGTTGGTGTCCGAGTTCACCGGGCCTTCGAAATTGCCCTCGCTCCTGGCCCACAGGTAGGACGCGTTGAACATCCACTTCTCGTCCCACGCGCGGTCGATCTGGAACTCCACCGCTTTGTAGGTGCGCCTGGGCTTGGAGTAGCCGACCACCTCGCCGCTGCCGCCCTTGACGTAGCCGTCCCTGGAGGTGTCGATGGTGATCCAGCCCTCCTCGGCGCAGCCGATGCTGGAATCGCCCCAGATGGTCAGGCTTTCGCCCGGGTTGGCGATCGGCCACAGCGTGGTGCCGGTGGGCCCGCACGGGGTGTGGTTGATGCGCATGTCATCCAGCGCGCGGGTCATGCGCCGGTAGGTCGCGTTGACGCCCCACGACCAGGCCTGGTCGATCATGGTCTGGAAGCCGAGGATGTACTCGTCCTGGTAGACCGCCTTCAGATCCTTGTCCACGCTCTGGCGCAGGTCGGCCGCGCCGGTGTTCATGCGCGTGTCGGTCGGGCCGATCTGCTGGCCGATGATCGGCGCCATGTACGGCGCGCCGGTCACCGGGTTGGCCTGCTGCTGCCAGCCATTGAGCACGTAGTAGCTGTATTCGTCGGTCAGGCCACCGGCGAAGTTGACGTTGATGTTGTTGGTCACCGGCAGGTAGTAGCGGCCGGCGTTGCCGAACAGCTTGGTGCTGCCATCACCCTTCATGTCCCACGAGAACCCGAACCGCGGCGCGATCAGGTCGTCCATCTTGATGAAGGCATCGCCATCGGCGGTACGGTTCTCGAAGCGGTCCCAGCGCACGCCGAGGTTCAGCATCAGGTTCGGGGTGACGTTCCAGATGTCTTCCAGGTAGAACGCGTTGGCTTCGGTCTCGAAGGTGCCGCCGGACACGCGGTTGCGCGCGCGCAGCATCTGGGTGACGCCGGCCGGCACGTAGGCGCCGGAGCCGTCCCACACTTCGTCGCCCGGATCAGCGGCGTAGGCGGTCCAGGTCATCTGGGTCGGGCCGGGGTAGCGGGTGGACTGCTCGGTGGTCATCAGCTCACGGTCCACGCCGAAGCGCAGCAGGTGGCTGCCCAGTGCCCACTCGAAGTCCAGTCGCGCGGCATCGCGGGTATCGTCGCGTTCGGCGATCGCGGTGCCGGTCGGGTGACAGCCGGCGCGCAGGCCGTTGAGCTGGCCCAGGTACGGCGCGTAGGTGGAATCGGTGAACACGGCATCGCAGTACAGATCCAGCGTCGAGTTGGAGAACGCACGCTGGTTGTTGCGGCCGACCATGGCCTTGGCGGTGAAGCTCTCGCCGAAGCGGCCGGTATAGGTGGCCGACCAGTTCTTGCCGCCGCCTTCGGTGATCGTGTCTCCGCCGAACTCACCCAGCGTGGCCGCGTCCCAGTTGTAACCGGACGACGCTGCGGTGGTTTCGGATTCGTCGGAGAACGCCAGCAGTTCCAGGGTGTGGTTGTCGGTGATGTTCCAGTCGAGCTTGGCGCCCCAGAAATCATCGTTGCCGTCGTTGTCGTACCACGTGCGGCCATCGGAGGAGGTGTTGCTGCCGTTGCTGTCGCGGTTTTCGTACATCGCGAACAGGAACAGGCGGTCCTGCACCAGCGCGCCGGAACCCCACACGTTGGTTTTCAGGAACGAGCTCGAATCCCGGCTGGCGTAGGAATGCTCGGAACCATCGCGGTGGAAATGGTCGCGCGCGCTGGATTGCCATGCGCTGGGCTCGAAGGTCACTTCCACGCCGCCTTCGAACTCGTTGCTGCCCGAGCGGGTGACCGCGTTGATCACACCGCCGGTGGAACGGCCGAACTCCACCGAATATCCGCCGGTCTTGACCTGGAATTCCTTGAAGAAACCGAACGGCGCGCTGGAGAAGCCGCGACGGGTATACATGTCGGTGACGTTCAGGCCGTTGATGTAGACCGCGTTCTCGGCCACCGAGGAACCGGCGAACGACAGGCCGCCGAACGACGAGTTGCCGCCGACCACGCCCGGCGCCAGCATCGCCACCGCCGACAGGTCCTGGGCCACCGGCAGGCGCGAGATCTCCTGGCGGTTGACGTTGAACGAGGTCTCGGTGGAATACACGTCCACGCGGTTGACCACGCGCGAACCCACCACCTGCAGGGTATCCAGGTTGACCACGCCGCCGCTGGCCGCCAGGTTCACCGTGGTGGTGCCACCGATGCCGACGCTGACGCTGACCGGCTCGCCCAGGGGCTGGCCATCGCGGCTGGCCTGCAGGGTGTAATCACCGACCGGCAGCTGGCCGAGGCGGTAACTGCCATCGGCGCCGGCGGTGGCCGAGCGGGTCAGGCCGGTGCCGCGGTTGACCACGGTGACCTGGTCGCCGGCGGTGGCGCGTCCGGCGACCGCGCCGGAGACGTTCTGTGCCGATGCCATGGTGGGCACCAACATGCCCAGACAGGTGCCCAACGCGACGCTCAACGCCGCGCGCTTGATGCTGATAGCCTTCATCCCCTGCTCTCTCCTGCAAGAATTGAATCGTGTGGTTCGGAATAGGTCGCGCTAGCGTTCCCCGGCGGGCAGTACCCGCCACTGGAATTGGTAGTCCCACTGATCGAAGTACAGGTTGCCGCCTGCCCACTCGGCCTCGCCCCGCTGCGAGTCCACCGTTTCCGAGCGGAAGTGCTGTTTGGCCGGCACCAGCGGCTGGCCGAAATCATCGTTGAAGGCGATGCGGTAGCCATCCAGGCCACCCAGGTAGAAATCGCGCAGCGCCGGCACGTCGCTGTCGAGCGCACCGGTGGTCACGTCCATCGGCAGCCATCCGTACGGAGCCAGGAAGAACATGCCCCAGTCGTGCAGGTTGCTGTAGCCGGTGGCGTTGTCCGAGAACACCATTCCAGACTGCCAGCGCGCCGGGATGCCGTTCATGCGCAGCAGCGAGATCAGCAGCAGCGTCTGCTGTCCGCAGTCGGCATGGCCGGTGCGCAGTGCGTGCTCGCTGATGTTGCTGATCGTCGAATATTCACGCGCGCCGGCCCAGGGAATCTGGTCGACCGCGGCGAACAACCGCCGCACCACCTCCCAGGGACGGGTTTCGCCCTGCAGCACACGCTCGGAGAACACCCGCAGCGCCGGAGTAAAGCGCACGTGCGGCGGCTGTTCGGCCAGGAACGGGGCCAGCGCAGGGTCCGCCGGCGTCGGCTGGACGTTCGCCGCGTCGACCGGCGTGTATCGCGCGTTGACGGTCAGCGCGTAGCGGATCTGGAAACGGGTCGGCTGCCCGGCCACTGCTTTCGCCTCAAGGTAGGCGGTGCGCTGCAGGGTATCGGCCGGCGCCACGCGTGCGCCCTCCGGCGTGCTGTCGATCCACTGCAGCTGTTCCTGCTGGCCGGGAATCTCGCGCGGATACGGGATCCAGGCACGCACGGTCTCACCGGCCGGCACCGCATCGGCGTCCACCACCAGCGACTGGGTGACTTCCACGCGCTGCGGCAATACGGCGGCGCGGCCCTCGCGCTGCACGGCGGCGACCACCTCGGCGTGGTACGGCGCAAGGTTCTCATAAGGCCCATCCTTGGGCATCGGCGCATCGGGACGGCGACGCGCGCGCGCTTCGGCGCTCAACCGGAACAGGTTGGACGGTGCGCGTTTGAACCAGAACCGCTGACCGTCGATGTCCATGTGTTCCAGCAGGCCCTGCTGGTCCCATCGCTGGAACTCCGCCTCGCCGAGGTCGGGGATCCAGCGCCGCAGCGCCGCCCTGGCAGCGTCGGCATCCAGGCTGAAATCCATGCGGATGCGCCGCATGCGCTCGCGCTGGAATGCCCAGTCATCGACGTCGGTGCCGGGCGTATCGGTGGCCAGCGCGGTGGCGATGGCGCGTTCGGCGGCAGCGAACTCACCGCGGTCGATGCGCGCGACCACCGCATCCAGTGGCACGGCGTTGGCCAGCGCCAGCAGCGGCGTGGCCCACAGCAGCGCCGCGGCGCACAGGCCGAGAGCGGCAGGCAGAGGCGGTTTGCGAACGACGGAATCCACAGCGACACTTCCCCAGCGCGGGTGGTAATGGCTGTGTAACACGCACGTGGCAGCCGGTCAATAATTTATTCTTGCGCTTTGGGAAAAAAGGAATAACTATTCCTGAGGCTTTCGAGGAGGGTATCCACCCCATGTTCCAGGCTTCCCGACAGACCCGCCGCTGGCGGTCCACGGCTTTGGCGCTGGCGCTGTGCGCGGCAAGCCTGCCATCGCTGGCACGCCCGGACGCAGCCGTGCCGGAACCCGAACGCGGCCAGGCGCTGCCCTACATCATCGGCCTGCATGAGGCCTACCTGACGCCCCAGTACTGGGCCGCGCGCCTGCCGAGCGCCGATACGCCGATCCTTGACCGCGCGCAGATCCAGGCACAGAACGCACGCATGCGCGCCGAAGACGCCCACATCCTGGACATCGCCGCGCTGCCGGCCACGCTGCAGGCCCGGCAGGTGCGCGAGGCCATCCTTGAACTGTCGCGGTGGCCGTCGCGGCCGCTGTACGACCCGACCGGGGCCGTGGTCCCGCCGGCGCTGCGTCGCGACATCGAAGCCAACCTCGCGCTGGATGCGATCGACGCCACCACCACGCCACGCTACGGGCTGGTGGTGCAGCGCGCGGCCCTGCGCACGTTCCCGACCACGCAGCGGGTGTTCAGCGGCACCGACAACACCGACATCGACCGCTTCCAGGAATCGGCGCTGTTTCCCGGCGACAAGGTCGCGGTCATCCATCGCAGCGCGGATGGCGCGTGGTTGTTCGTGCACAGCGAGCGCTACAGCGCCTGGATCGAGGCGCGCCACGTCGCCACCGGCGGCAGGGCCGAGGTGCTGGCCTACAACACGAGCGGGCCGTACCGGATCATCACCGGCCCGATGGCGCATACCGCGTTCACCCCGGAAGAACCGCGGGTATCGCGGCTGCAGCTGGACATGGGCGTGCGTGTACCGGTACTGGCCGACTGGCCGCCGGGCGAGGTGGTCAACGGCCAGCAGGCCCACGCCGCATGGGTGGTGCAGCTGCCGGTGCGCGAGGACGATGGCAGCCTGGGGCTGGTGCCGGCACTGCTGCCACGCTCGCAGGACAGCAGCGCCGATTACCTGTCGTTGACCCCGCGCCTGCTGCTGCAGCAGGCCTTCAAGTTCCTCGGCGAGCGCTATGGCTGGGGCCACGACTACGACACCCGCGACTGCAGCGGCTTCGTCTCCGAGATCTACCGCAGCTTCGGCGTGCTGCTGCCACGCAATACCAGCGCGCAGGGCGTGAGCCCGGCACTGGACCGCATCGCCTTCAGCGACAAGGACGACGCCGCCAAACGCGACCGCGCGGTGGCCGCGCTGCAGGTGGGTGATCTGGTGTACATCCCCGGCCACGTGATGATGGCGATCGGCCATGTCGACGGCCGCAGCTGGGTGATCCACGACACCGCCGGCGGCAGCTGGAACGGTGCCGATGGCACGCGCATCCACGCCCACCTCAACGGTGTCTCGGTCACGCCGCTGGAGCCGATGATGGCCAGCGACACGCTCCGCTACATCGACCGCATCACCAACATCCAGCGCATCCGCGTGCAGACCTCTGAATGAAGATCACCGACATCGAACTGGGCATGCTGCGCGTGCCGCTGAAGACACCGTTCAAGACCGCGCTGCGCACGGTCGACACCGTCGAGGACGTGGTGGTGCTGATCCGCACCGACAGCGGCCACACCGGCTACGGCGAGGCCGCCGCCACCGCGGTGATCACCGGCGATACGCACGGTTCGATCATCGAAGCGGTGCGCCAGTACATCCGCCCGCGCCTGATCGGCCAGGACGTGGCCAACCTCAACCGGCTGTGCGGGCTGGTGCAGACCTCCATGGAGCGCAACAGCAGCGCCAAGGCGGCGGTGGAGATCGCGCTGTACGACCTGTGGGCGCAGCTGCATGGGGCGCCGCTGTACCGCATGCTCGGCGGTGGCGACCCGGTGATCACCACCGACATCACCATCAGCGTGGATTACATCGACAAGATGGTCGCCGATTCGCTGTCGGCGATCGAACGCGGTTTCGAATCGCTGAAGATCAAGGTCGGCAAGGACATCGGCCTGGACATCGAACGGGTGAAGGCGATCCATGCCGCGGTGGAAGGCCGTGCGCTGCTGCGCCTGGATGCCAACCAGGGCTGGACGGCCAAGCAGGCGGTGCAGGCGATGCGTTCGCTGGAAGAGGCCGGGGTGGTGCTGGAGCTGCTGGAACAACCGGTCAAGGCAGCGGACATCAGCGGCCTGAAGTACGTCACCGACCGCGTCAACACGCCGGTGATGGCCGATGAAAGCGTGTTCAGTCCTTCGCAGGTGATCGACCTGATCCAGCAGCGCGCCGCGGACATCGTCAACATCAAGCTGATGAAGACCGGCGGGCTGTCCAACGCGATCCGCATCGCCGACATCGCCGCGATCCACGGTGTACCGTGCATGATCGGCTGCATGATCGAATCCAGCATCAGCGTCGCCGCCGCCGTACACCTGGCGGTGGCCAAGGCCGACGTCATCGTCAAGGTCGACCTGGACGGGCCGTCGCTGGGCCAGTTCGATCCGGTCAGCGGTGGCGTCACCTTCAACGAATCGGAGATCAGCATCAGCGAGGCCCCCGGCCTGGGCATCACCGAGGTACGCGGGCTGGAGATGCTGGCGTGAGCCAGCTGGCCGGGCAGACTACGGGGGGCCGGGCGGCTGGCACACGCGCAGGCCGTCAAGGGCCGGGCGGGGTGGGTTTGCGGGGGTGTGAGCCGCAGGACGCGGCGACCAAGCCCCCAGGGATGGATTCACGGCGTCCCCCGCAGGCGCACCCCGCCCGGCCCTCCCGTACGCTGATCGACCTGGCGCCGCGCCCATGCCGCCCCTGCTGAAGATCCGCGCCGAGCGCGCGCAGATGTCGGCCATCGAACGCCGCATCGCCGACTTCATCCTCGAGAATGCGCACCTGCTGCGTGACTATTCCTCGCAGCAGCTGGCCAGCGCGCTGGGCATCAGCCAGTCCAGCGTGGTCAAGTTCAGCCAGAAGCTCGGCTTCAAGGGCTACCCGGACCTGAAGTACTCGGTCGGCCAGGACGTCGCGCGTGCCGGCATGCCCGATCCCGTTCCGCCGACGGATACCGGCCACGTGGATGGCTATGCCCGCATCGCCAAGGCCCTGCAGGCCAGCAAGGCCGCGGCCGAGGACGAAACCCGCGCCGCAAATCCGCAGGCCGACGTGGAGCGCATCGTCGCGCTGGTCGATGCCGCACCGAAACTGTTCGTCTACGGGCTGGGCGATGACGGACTGTACGCACGCGAGTTCGCGATGCGGCTGTCGCTGCTGGGCATGCTGGTGGTCCATCACGCCGATTCCATCCTGATGCTGGCCAACGTCTCGGCCGCGCGCCCGGGCGACGTGATGCTGGTGTTCTCCGAATTCGGCAAGCTGCCGCAGCTGTCGATGCTGTCGCGCCAGTTCCAGGACATGGGGGGCAAGGTGGTTTCGATCACCCGCCACACCGCCAATCCGCTGCGTGCGCATGCCGACGCCGCGCTCGCAGTATGTGCCGAGGATCGCGCACCGCAGATGGCGCAAGTGCTGTACCGTTCTTCCCTGCAGTCCCTGCTGGATTTCGTGTTCGTGCTGCTGTGCGAAGCCAACCCGGACCGCAACCGCCAGCTGGCGGTGAACCTGGAACGCATCGCACACCTGCTGGATACCTGACGGAGTTCGCCATGAAGTCGCTGTTGCATTGCCTTGCCGCCGGCCTGCTGCTGCTCGCCGGGCCCGTCCTCGCGGCACCCCCGCTGCAGGACGTTGGCCAGCTGGTGGTCGTCACCGGCGACGACTGGGACAGCAGCGAAGGCCACCTGCAGGCGTTTTCGCGCAGCGGCGATGGCTGGAAGGCCGAAGGCGAGCCCTTCGTGGTGGCACTGGGCCGCAACGGCAGTGCGTGGGGCATCGGCCTGCATCCGGATCCGACCGACGGGCCGCGCAAGCAGGAAGGCGACGGCCGCAGCCCGGCGGGCATCTTCGCGCTGGGAACCGCCTTCGGTTACGCGGCGCATGCCGATACCGCACTGCCATGGCAACCGATGCAGGACACCAGCTACTGCATGGATGTCGCCGATTCGCCGTACTACAACCGCATCGTCGATGCCGCGACGGTCGGTGCCGAAGCGGTGTCCGGTTCCACCGAACCGATGCGCCTGGACCTGCACAACGCGGGCGACGTGCGCTACCAGCAGGGCTTCGTGATCGCGCATAACCCGCGCAACGTTCCCGGCCAGGGCAGCTGCATCTTCGCGCATCTGTGGCGCACGCCGGGCGAGGCCACCGCCGGCTGCACCGCGATGGATGCTGCACGCATGCAGGCACTGCTGGGGTGGTTGCAGCCTGGCGAACGGCCGCGCTTCGTCCTGTTGCCGCGCGCGGAGTACGAGCGCCTGCAGGCGCCGTGGAAGCTGCCGCCGTTACCGCCCGGTGGGGCCGACCCACGGTCGGCTGCCGGTCGCTTCGGTCCGGCGGTGCCGCGCAGGACAGCCGAGCATGGCTCGTCTCTACCTGGAGGGTCCCATCCGGCGCCAGCCGGGCACGGCTCGGCTGACGGTGCATGAGCGCGCCTGCGCCCACGCTGGAGCGCGCGGTCAGCCGCTGGCAGATCGTCGGGCTGTCCATCAACGATGTGATCGGCAGCGGCATCTACCTGCTGCCCGCCGCCACGGTGATGCTGCTTGGCCCCTTCAGCCTGTGGGGCGTGGTGGCTGCCGGCATCGTGGTGGCGCTGCTGGTGCTGTGCTATGCGCAGGCTGCCAGCTACTTCGACGAGCCCGGTGGCAGCTACCTGTATGCACGCGAGGCCTTCGGCCGCTTCGCCGGTTTCGAGATCGGCTGGATGATCTGGCTGACCCGGATCAGTTCGGCGGCGGCATTGAGCAACGCGCTGGCCGATGCGGTGGCACGCTTCTGGCCACTGGCCGGTACCGGTACCGGGCGCATCGCGGTGATCGTGGTGTCACTGGGATTCCTCACCGGGGTCAACATCATCGGCGTGCGGTCGGCGGCGCGTACCGGCGTGGTGCTGGTGATCGGCAAGCTTGTGCCGCTGCTGCTGTTCGTGGCCATCGGCGCGTTCTACCTCGATCCGCAACTGGTGTTCTCCGGCCAGCGCCCGGACCCGCACGACCTGCAGCGGATGGGCGAAGCGGCCTTGCTGCTGCTGTATGCCTACGCCGGATTCGAGAACATTCCTGCTGCCGCCGGCGAATATCGCAACCCGCGCCGCGACATTCCGTTCGCGCTGATCACCATGATCGTCACCGTCACCCTGGTCTACGCCGCGGTGCAGGTGGTCGCGCAGGGAACGCTGCCGGGGCTCGCCGCGTCGGCGACGCCGCTGGCCGATGCCGCCGCGGGCTTCGGCGGTGAAGCACTGGCGCTGATCCTGACCGTCGGCGCGACCATTTCCATCCTCGGCACCAACAGCAACACGATGATGATGGGCCCCCGCTTCCTGTTCGCCCTGGCACGGGACGGCTACGGCCCGAAAGTGCTGGCGCAGGTGCATCCGCGCTTCCGCACGCCCGCCGCGGCGATCCTGTGCCAGGGCGCGATCGCACTGGCGCTGGCACTGAGTGGTTCGTTCGTGCAGCTCGCGCTGCTGTCGATGACCACGCGCCTGTTCGCCTATATCGGAACGGCCGCGGCGGTGCTGGTGCTGGCCCGGCGCTTCGCCGACCGGCCCGGCGCGCTGCGCCTGCCGGGCGGCCCGTTGATCCCGGTGCTGGCGCTGCTGTTGTGCCTGGCGCTGTTCGCCAGCGCCAGCTGGGCCAACATCCTCGCCGCGCTGGCGGCGTTCGTGGTCGGCGCGGTGATCTATCTGCTGCCGCGCAAACCAGCCGGCTGACGCGCAGGGACCCGGACGCCATGGCCGCCCTGCCGCAGGATCCACCCTGCGTTCACGCCATGGGCCCGGGAGGTTAACCGGCGTGCCCGCATGCTGAGGGCTCACCCGTAATGGAGCGAGCCCGCATGAGCCCCGATTACCAGATACCCGGACGCGTTCCGGAGGACGGCGTGCCGCGCCAGGCCGTGACTGATTACTGGCGCGAGCGTTACCCGAGCGAGCCGTACTACGACGAAAACCTGCCGTTCGATGAGTATGAACCGGCCTACCGCCTGGGCCATGAGTCGCGCGCGCAGGACATGATCCGCGCATACGAGGATGTCGAGCGCGATCTGGAAACGCGATGGGCCGCCGAGCGTGGCCAGAGCCGCCTGGAGTGGACGCAGGCGCGCCAGGCGGTCAGGCGCGGCTGGGAGGACGCACTCAGCGTCGATCCACAGCTGGGCCACCTGGACAAGGGAACCCCACGCGGCATGTAAGGCAGGAAGGGTGATCCAGACCGGGTGCGCGGCCGCGCGGCAGTGCCCGCAGGCGGCAGATGGTATACATGATGTGTTTGGCCATCCGCATCCCCGTCTGGAGATACCCATGACCCGCACCTTGCTGCTTACCCTCGCCATCGGCCTCACTCCGCTGGTGACCACGACCGCCTGCAGCGCCGCCGGCCCTGAAGCACCCGGCCCCGAGGCGTCCTCCTCCACGGCTGCACCGAAGACACAGCTGCCCTTCGCGGTCACTCCGGCAGCGACCTTCAACGAACCGTGGGCGATGACCTTCCTGCCCGATGGCAGCGTGCTGGTCAGCGAACGCGGTGGCGCCCTGCAACACCTGGATATCGCCAGCGGCAGCAAGCATGAGATCAGCGGCGGCCCGAAGGTCGCCTATGGTGGCCAGGGCGGCTTCGGCGACGTGGTCCTGCACCCGGATTACGCCAACAACCACTGGGTTTACCTCAGCTACGCCGAGGAAGGCAGCAACGATACCCGGGGTGCGGCCGTGGCTCGCGCCAGGCTGGTGCTTGCCGAAGATGGCAGCGGTTCGCTGCAGGACCTGGCGGTCATCTGGCGCCAGGTACCCAAGGTCAGCGGCGGCGGCCATTATGGCCATCGCATCGCTTTCGGTGCCGATGGCAAGCTGTGGATCACCTCCAGCGAGCGGCAGAAGTTCACGCCAGCGCAGGACATGGCCAGCAACCTCGGCAAACTGGTACGGCTGAACGACGACGGAAGCGTGCCGGACGACAACCCGTTCGCTTCGCAGGGCGACGTGGCCGCGCAGGTGTGGTCGCTGGGTCACCGCAACATGCTCGGCATCGCCTTCGATGGCGACGGCCGCTTGTGGGTGCACGAAATGGGCCCGGCGGGTGGCGACGAGCTGAACCTGATCGAGCGCGGCGCGAACTACGGGTATCCGGTGGTGTCCAACGGCAATCACTACGATGGCCGGCCGATTCCGGACCACGATACGCGCCCGGAATTCGCCGCGCCCAAGGTGACGTGGAATCCAGTGATCTCGCCCGCAGGCTTCCTGATCTACAGCGGCGACCTGTTCCCGCAGTGGAAGGGAAGCGGCTTCATCGGCGGGCTTTCGTCGCAGGCGCTGGTGCGCGTGGCGTTCGATGGAGACACCGCGCGCGAGGCCGAGCGCTTCGACATGGGGGCACGCATCCGCGAAGTGGAACAGGGCCCCGATGGCGCAGTGTGGGTACTGGAAGACGGCAAGGGCGGCCGCCTGCTGAAGCTTACGCCGGCCGGCTGACCCGGTGGCTGTCCCCCGGCCGGCCTGATGGGTGGCCCCGGCCGTCCGGCCGACCCTGGTGGGTGACGACCGTTGGTCGTCACCGCCGCGCGTGACTCGGCTCTACACCTACACGACCCACGGTCGCTATTCCTGGATGGCGACCACCTTGACCTCGCTGCGGCCGCACGCCGTGTCCAGGCACTTTCCGTTCAACCACACCTGGCCGTTGCCGATCATCACCCCCTGCCAGTTGGCGAACACGGTATCGAAGGACTGCGATGCGATCGCGCTGGCCACCGGCGCGGTGACGATCCGCTCGTAATCGCGCCGGAATGCCGCCACATCGGCGATCTCACGCTTGCTGCCTTCGATCTCCACGCTCAACGGATAGCGCACCAGTGCGGCCACCGCGGCACGGTCGTCGCTGGCCACGGCCTGCTGCAGTGCCTTGAACACCTGCTCATACTGGGCGGCATCGCCCAGCAGCGTGTCGATCCGCGCGTGCGCGCCACCCTCCGCTTCGATGGTCCGCGTGTCTTCCGGCAGGGAAGTCGCCGGCGCATCCGGCGTCGACGCTCCGATGCGATCACCTGGCGGCTGCGGGGCCACCGGTCCACTCATCGGTGGCGGCGCACCTTCATTCGCCGAAGATGGCGTAGCCGGATTGCAGCCTGCCAGCCACAGCGGGCAGGCCAGCGCGAGCGCCAGGAGGGGCAGCGATGAAGCATGGGAAACGCGCATGGGGGCTCCGTGGATTCCACAAGAGCACCAGCCTAGCCCGGCCGGCGTCAACCGCCCATGCATGCGCCGCCAGCGCCCGCCGGCACTGGCCTGGCGCCCGGCCACCCGCATGGGCGGGCGTGCCGGACACGTCATTCCGCTCAGCCTGCCAGCAACTCGAACTGTACCGGCTCGCCGCTGATCGACGAGGCACAGACCCAGACATCGAACAGGCCCGGCTCGGTGCGCAGCACGCCATCGCGGCCGGTAAAGGCCAGCTGCGTGCGGTCCAGGGTGAACTCCACCTCGGTGGATTCGCCCGGCTGCAGCAGCACCTTGCGGAATGCCTTCAGCTCACGCACCGGACGCACCCGGCTGGCGACGCGGTCGTGGATGTACAGCTGCACCACTTCCTCGCCAGCCACGCTGCCGATGTTGGTCAGCTGCGTGTGGATGGACAGGGTTTCGTCCCAGCCCAGCGTCGCGCTGCTGGGCCGGGGCACGCCGTAGGCGAAGCTGGAGTAGCCGATGCCGTGCCCGAACGCATACAGCGGCTGGTTCGGAATCTCGCGCCAGCGCGCCTTGAACTCGGACATGGTCGGCAGCTCGGGGCGGCCGGTACGCGGATGGTTGTAGAAGTACGGTTGCTGGCCAGACACCTGCGGAAAGCTCACCGGCAGGCGACCGGACGGGTTGTAGGCGCCGAACAGTACGTCGGCCACCGCATGCCCGGTCTGCGTGCCGAGATACCAGGTGACGGCGATGGCCTGGGCGTTGCGCACCGCACCGTGCAGCGCCAGCGCGCGGCCATTGCGCAGCAGTATCACCATCGGCTTGCCGGTCATCGCCACGGCTTCGGCCAGCGCCTGCTGCGCCGGCGGCAGGGTGATCTCTACCCGCGACTGCGCTTCGCCGCTGTAACGCTGCGGTTCGCCCAGTGCCAGGACCACCACGTCGGCGCGCAGCGCGGCTGCCACCGCCGCTTCGATGCCGCCCGGCAGGGCCGCTTCGAGCTCGCAGCCCGGCACGATGTCCAGCATCGCTTCGTCGTCGATGGCGGCACGCACGCCGGTTTCCAGGTCCACGTAGCGCGACTTGTCGCCGAACAGGGTCCAGCAGCCCTCGATGTTGTCGCGGTCCTGCACGAACGGGCCGAGCAGTGCGATCTTCTGGCCCTGCCGGCGCAACGGCAGCACCGAGTGTTCGTTCTTCAGCAGCACGATGGAACGGCGCGCGGCATCGCGCGAGAGCGCATCGTGCGCAGCGAGGTGCGAGGCATCCGCTTCGCGTGCCGGATCGAGCGAACGGTAAGGATCGTCGAACAGGCCGATGGTCTCCTTCAGCCACAGGATGCGGCGAACACCCTCGTCGAGCACCGCCATCGGCACTTCGCCACTTTCCACCAGGCCCGGCAGGTGTTCGGCGTAGAAACCGCTCTGCATGCTCAGGTCGAGGCCGGCGGTGAACGCCTTGGCGGTCGCGTCGCGGTCGTCGGCGGCATACCCGTGCGCCACCAGTTCCATGTCGGCGGTGTAATCGGAAATCACCACGCCGGGGAAATTCCATTCGCCGCGCAGGATGTCGGTCAGCAGCTCGGCGTTGGCGCTGGCCGGCACGCCGTTGATGTCGTTGAAGGAGGACATCACGGTCACCGCACCGGCATCGAAGGCGGCCTTGAACGGCGGCAGGTGCACATCGCGCAGGGTCTGTGGCGAGATGTCCACCATGTTGTATTCCATGCCGGCCATCACCGCGCCATAGGCAGCGAAGTGCTTCGGCGTGGCCAGCAGCGCATCATGCGCGCGCAGGTCATCGCCCTGGAACCCCCGCACGCGCGCTGCCGCGAACGCGCAGCCGAGCACCACGTCCTCGCCGGCGCCTTCGGCCCCCCGTCCCCAGCGCTGGTCGCGGGCGATATCCACCGCCGGCGCATAGGTCCAGTGCAGGCCGGCGGCGGTGGCTTCGACCGCGGTGGCGCGCGCGGTACGTTCGGCCAGCCCGGGCTCGAAGCTGGCGGCCTCGCCCAGCGGGATCGGGAACACCGTGCGCATGCCATGGATGACGTCGGCGGCGAGGATCACCGGGATGCCCAGGCGGCTCTCCTCGGTGGCCACCTGCTGGATGCGGCGGCCCAGTTCGGCACCCACGCCGTTGAACAACGAGCCCACCTTGCCTTCGCGCACCTGCTGCAGCACCTGGTCGGCGTTGCGCACGTTGGCTTCGGGATTAACGTCGGGGGCAAAAGGACGAACCATGTCGGCGAACACGCCCAGCTGGCCTACCTTTTCTTCGATGGTCATCTGCGCGATGAGGGATTCGATACGTTCGGAAGCCACCGGGAATTCCTTGATGAAAACGTTTTCAGTGCCGGCATTCTAGCGTTGCCGGGAACGCAGGTGCGCACCCGGCCCGTTCATTTTCACCCCCGCGCATCCGCGAAGGCGCGCGCATCCCTCAGCATGGCGTCGCTGGAGGCCTGGAACACGCGCAGCCCGAAGCTCGGCAGGATCGCCAGCAGGTGGTCGAAGATGTCGGACTGCACGCCTTCGTACTCGCCCCACGCAGTGCTCCGCGTGAAGCAGTAGATTTCCAGCGGCAGGCCTTCGGTGGTCGGCTGCAGCTGGCGCACCAGCAGGGTCATGTCCGGGTGGATACCCGGGTGGCTGCGCAGGTAATGCTCGACATAAGCGCGGAAGGTGCCGAGGTTGGTCACGCGGCGGCTGTTGACTTCGTCCATGCCGCGCGCGCGCAGCTGCGCGTTCCACTCCTCCAGCTCGCGGTCCTTGTCCTGCAGGTAATCGGCCAGCAGCGCGAACTGGCCCAGCCGTGCCCGCGCGTCGGTGTCGAGGAAACCCACGCTGTGCTGGTCCAGGTACAGCGCGCGCTTGATCCGGCGGCCACCGGCTTCCTGCATGCCGCGCCAGTTCTTGAACGATTCGGTGACCAGCTTCTTGGTCGGAATGGTGGTGATGGTCTTGTCGAAGTTCTGCACCGTCACCGTGTGCAGGGCAATGTCGATGACATCGCCGTCGGCGTTCTGGCTGGGCATTTCGATCCAGTCGCCGAGGCGGATGCGGCCATCGCCACTGATCTGCACGCTGGCCACCAGCGACAGGATGGTGTCCTGGAAGACCAGCATCAACACCGCCGTCGCTGCACCCAGGCCGGTGACCAGGTAGCGCAGGTCCACGCCGGCCAGGGTGGCGACGATGGACAGGCCGGCTATGACGAAGATGACGATCTTGGCGACCTGCAGGTAGCCCTTGATGGGCTTGTTGCGCGCGTCAGGACGACGTTCGTAGAGATCGTTGGCGGCGTCCAGTGCGTGCGAGAGGGCCAGCGACAGTGTCAGCACCGCCCACGCCTGGCAGGCACCGACGATGAAGGACACCAGGCCCGGCGGCAGGTCCGGCACATGGCGGATGCCCGAGGCGATGACCTGGCTGGGCACCACGTTGGACAAACGCGCGATGACCCGCATCAGATGGCTGCCGCGATCGGCATGGTGACCGGGAAGGCGTGCGAGCAGGCGGCGCAGGCCACGCAGCAGGATGTGTTTGGTGATCCAGTTGGCAAGCACCGCGGCGACCACCAGGGCCCCCAGCATCAGCCCGAGGTAGGCTCCCGGGTATGGGGCCAGGGATTCCTGCAGACGGTCCAGCCACTGCACACTTGCTGTTGCGTTCACCATGTTCTACTTCCTTTGGATCGTGCGCCGACCTCGGTCGAACGCGGGGATGCACCGCGCGGTGCGCGGCAGCCGGGCCAGCGCCCGGCGTTACTGCGTGGATGCGCGCTCGCGTTCGATGATCACGCCAACCGCGCGCGCGCCACGTACCGCGCCGGGCTTGCTCAGCTTCAGGCGCAGCCAGCTCACGTCGAACTCGTCGAGCACGATCTGCGCACAGCGCTCGGCCAGCGTTTCAACCAGACCGAAGTCCGAAGCCCGCACATATTCCTCCAGCCGCTTGCTCACGGCCTTGTAGTTGAGCGTGTGGGCGATATCGTCGCTGGCCGCTGGCCGACGGTTGTCGAAGCCCATTTCCAGGTCGAACACCAGGTCCTGGCGGATACGCCGTTCCCAGTCATAGATGCCGATCAAGGCATCGATTGTCAGCCCTTCGATGAACACCTTGTCCATACCGCCCCGTTACCCGATAAGAGGCGGCCATGGTAACGGGGCGAGGCAGAGGGTGCAGGGACGGCGCGTGAACGGCGCAGCCCAGCCAGGTCAGATGCGCCACCGCCGGGCCATCCGCGTCACTCAACGGAGTGGACGATGGGCCATCACACCGCCGGCAGCGTCGCCATGTCCCAGCGCGGAGTCACATCCACGGTCGGCGGGCTGTGCTGGCCTGCCTGCAATCGCAGCGCGCCGGCAAAGGCGATCATCGCGCCATTGTCGGTACATAGCGACGGGCGCGGGAAACACGCGCGGCCGCCCAGGCGTGCTGCCATCTCCTGCAGCCTTGCGCGCAGGCGCTTGTTGGCACCGACGCCGCCCGCCACCACGATCACATTGGTGCCCGCCGCTTCCAGCGCGCGACCGCACTTGATCGCCAGCGTGTCCACCACCGCATCCTCGAAACCGCGGGCGATATCGGCACGGGTCTGCACGCTCTGGTCGCTGTCGCGCCAGGCCAGCAGCACCTGGGTCTTCAGGCCCGAGAAGCTGAAATCCAGCCCTGGGCGGTCGGTCATCGGCCGCGAGAAGCGATACGCGCCCGGCCGGCCCTGTTCAGCCAGCGCGGCCAGCTGCGGGCCACCGGGATAGGGCAGGCCCATCATCTTGGCGGTCTTGTCGAAAGCCTCGCCCGCGGCATCGTCCAGGGTTTCGCCCAGCAGCCGGTAGCGGCCGATCGCGTCCACCGCGACCAGCTGGGTATGCCCGCCAGACACCAGCAGCGCCACGAACGGCGGCGCCGGCGGATCGTCTTCCATCAAGGGCGCCAGCAGGTGGCCTTCCATGTGATGCACGCCGATGGCCGGCACCTCCAGTGCCCAGGCCAGCGAGCGGGCCACGCCCGCGCCGACCAGCAGCGCCCCGACCAGTCCGGGGCCGGCGGTATAGGCGACCCCGTCGATGTCGCCAATGACCATGCCGGCCTCGTCCAGCGTCTGCCGGATCAGCGGCAGCAGCTTGCGGACGTGGTCGCGGCTGGCCAGCTCCGGCACCACCCCGCCGTACTCCGCATGCAGGGCGATCTGGCTGTACACCGCATGGGCGCGCAGGGCGGCAGGGCCGGCCAGGTCGGTGTCATACACCGCCACGCCGGTCTCATCACAGGAAGATTCGATGCCAAGGACTCGCATGTGCTGTATTATGCGCCCCCTGCCTGCCCCTCGGGGACAGCGCGGACCATTGAGAGGCAGGCGGACTGGCCGGAAGACGGGCCAGGCTGCTTGCAGTTTGTCGATTCGCCGCTATAATGTGCGGCTCGCCGGGCGTGACCCGGTTCTACTGTGTCCCGGAGATTCCATGCCCAGCGTCAAAGTCCGCGAGAACGAG